>Ga0080004_1121875_pt1 | contig 33576 bp, 31 predicted proteins | sample WasSprMetagenome_FD_69207 | JGI IMG/M metagenome (GOLD analysis project Ga0080004, IMG submission 69207) | Sulfidic aquatic microbial communities from Washburn Spring, Yellowstone National Park, USA - WS (SPADES assembly) (version 2) | ecosystem: Environmental > Aquatic > Thermal springs > Hot...
GCAGTCCCGGCCCCCGCCCGGTGACGATCTCCAGCACCCTCTGCCGCACCTTCTCCACCAGAAGCTGGTTGCGCAGGTAGCGCTGCAGTTCCGGCATCCGGTATACCTGCTGCATCATCTCCGGGTTGCCAGAGGACTCCACCAGCGAATCGGCCCGTGCCTCCACCTCCTGGTCTTCCACGGCCAGCTTCTCCAGCTCGGCCAGTTTGGTCAGCACCAGCGCGCGGCGCAGTCTCTGCTCCGCTTCGGGCTTCTGCTGTTGGCGATAGGCCTCCCGCTCGATGTGCAGTACCCGCAGGTAATCGTCGAGGGTGAAGCCCTGCCCGCGCAGTACGCTGTCATGATCCGCCAGGATGTCCTCTATCGCCTCTTCCAGCATGAAGTCCGGATAGGATATCTTCGCCTGCTCGGTCAGGATGGTGAACGCCTTGTCAATGAGCTCCTCATCGCGCTCCTTCTCCTTGGCCTGCATGAGCTGGGAACGGAGATGAGCCTTCAGCGCGTCCAGGTCCGGGAAGTCGCCCATCAGCGCCGGCATTTCATCCAGGTCCGGGAGCTCCCGCTCCTTCACCTCCTGCACCGTGACGGTTATCGTGCGGGTCTGGCCGGCCAGGCCCTCGTCGTCCCAATCCTCCGGGAAGGTCAGCTCGAAGGTGCGCGTCTCGCCGGCGCGCATCCCCACCAGCTTCTCCGCCAGGCCAGGCAGAAGAGTCGTATCCTCGCCCAGCACAGTCTCACTCGTCTCCGGCAGGCTGTCTTCCTCCGCGAACGTGACCTGGAAGACCACCTGGTCGCCCATCCGCGCCTCGCGGTCGACCGGGTTCCACACCGCATGCGCCTTGCGCGCCTCTTCCAGCGCCTTCTCGACCTCCTCGTCGGTCACCTCGACCGGCCGGACATCCAGGCGCAGACGGCGGTAGTCGCCCAGGTCCACCTCGGGCGGCATGGGCACATGGAAGGTCAGCACCAGCGGCTCCCACTGGATATCCACCAGCTTGCCTGGGCCGTACGGGTCAATGCCGGCCTCATCCAGCGCCTGCGAGTACAGCTTCGGTCCCAGGTCTTCCAGTGCCTCTTCCAGCACCGTCTGCCGGCCGAACATCTGCAGGACAACGTGATATGGGGCTTTCCCGGGGCGGAAGCCGGGGATCTTGGTCTGCTCGGAAATGGAGCGGGCCGCTTTGCGCATGGCCTCTTCCACGCGCTCCGGCTCCACCTCGATGATCATCTCTGTCTGGCAGTTCTCCAGGCGTTTGGTCGCGACTTTCACGTGTTTTCTCCTTTCACCGGCTGTAAGTGCAAGTTGATTATAACATAGGATAGAGGTGGTGAGAAATTCTTGGCGGCTTCTGCTCTGCCGCCGGCCAAAACAAAGGCCCTCGCGTCTGCGAGGGCCTGCGCCTCTCATGGAGCGGAAGACGGGATTCGAACCCGCGACCCTCTCCTTGGCAAGGAGATGCTCTACCGCTGAGCCACTTCCGCCCGCATCCGGGGAGACGATGGTCAAACGCTGGCAGAGACCCTCTCGCTCCCCTGACCATCAGGTGGGGAAGGAGAGACTCGAACTCTCACGGATTGCTCCACGTGATCCTAAGTCACGCTCGTCTGCCAGTTCCGACACTTCCCCGTGCTTTTCGAGCCGGCGCTATTATAGCATAAACGGCCCGCCGGCGCAAAAATCGCGTTTCCCACCCCGCGCCCCCTCCCGAAGACAGTTGCCTGCCGGATGACGATAACCGGGCCTTTCATTGCCCTCCCCCACTGCCTTATGCTATAATGCTGTGCACATTCCACACGCAGGAGCGGAACCGTGATCATTGACTTTCATGTGCATCTTTTCCCACCCGAAGTGGTGGCCCAACGGGAAAAGTTCCTGGAGCGCGATCCCTGGTTCAACCTGCTGTACGCCAATCCCAAGGCCGCCATGGCCACCGTCGAGGACCTCATCCAGGCCATGGACGAGGCCGGCGTGGACAAGGCTGTCGTCTTCGGCTTTAGCTGGTGCGACGTCGGGCTGTGCGTAGAGACCAACGAGTATACCCTGGAGGCCATGCGGCGCTATCCGGAGCGTCTCATCGGCTTCTGCAACGTGAATCCAACCACTGGGGAGCATGCCGTGCGGGAGATACGGCGCTGTGTGGAGGCCGGCATGTGCGGCATCGGGGAGCTGATGCCCAACGGCCAGGGCTTCTCCCTGGACGATGTCGAGCTGATGGCGCCCATCGCCGCCGCGGCGCGCGCCTACGACATCCCCATCATGACCCACACCAGCGAGCCTATCGGCCACGATTACGCCGGCAAGGGCACGGTCTCCCCGCGCGTCGTCTACCGCTTCGTGCAGGCCTTCCCCGAGATCAAGCTGGTCTGCTCCCATTGGGGCGGCGGCCTGCCCTTCTACGAGCTGATGCCGGAAGTGCGCCGCGCCATGCGCAACGTCTATTACGACACGGCCGCCTCGCCGCTGTTATATGACGCGCGCATTTTCCCGTTGATGTATGAGCTGGTCGGGCACAAAATCCTCTTTGCCACCGACTTCGCCCTCATTCATCCCAAGCGCCTGATCGCCCATATCCGCGAGAGCGGCCTGAGCGAAGAGGGCCAGCGCGCCGTATTGGGGGAGAACGCCCGCCGGCTCCTGACCTGCCTGCACCAGCCGGGAGCGTAACGCCATGGACGTACAGCGCGAACTCCGCCGACTGCCCAGCGTGGACCGCCTGCTCCAAGAGCCTCATATTGTTGAGCGGATCCAGACCAGCGGGCGCGAGCTGGTGGTGGACGTGGTGCGCGCGGTGCTCGAGGAGACGCGCCACAGCATCCTGGCCGGCCAGCCTTGTCCTGACACGGAGGCGCTGGTCCATTCCATCGTCCAATCCCTGGACAAGGCCCTGCGCCCCACCCTGCGCCGGGTCATCAACGCCACTGGCGTCATCATCCACACCAATCTGGGGCGCTCGCCCCTCAGCGAGGCGGCGCGCCGCGCCATGTGGGAAGCCGGCATCGGCTATTCCAACCTGGAATACGATCTGGAGCAGGGCCGGCGCGGTTCGCGCTACTACCATGCCGAGGCCCTGCTGTGCCGGCTGACCGGCGCGCAGGCCGCGCTGGTGGTCAACAACAATGCCGGCGCCGTACTGCTGGTGCTCAGCGCGCTGGCGCGCGACAAAGAGGTCATCATCTCCCGCTCCCAGCTCATCGAGATCGGCGGCGGGTTCCGCATCCCGGAGGTGATGGCCCAATCCGGCGCCCGGCTGGTGGAGGTCGGCACCACCAACCGCACCCGCCTCTCCGATTACGAGCGGGCCATCACCGAGCACACCGCCCTCATCATGCGCGCCCACCGCTCCAACTTTCGCATCATCGGCTTCACCGCCGAGCCTTCGCTGGCCGAGCTGGTGGAGCTGGGGGACAGGTACCGCATCCCGGTGGTGGATGACCTGGGAAGCGGCACCCTGCTGGACACGGCCCCCTTCGGGCTGGAGCATGAGCCGATGGTGCAGGAGAGCGTGCGCGCCGGCGCGGCGCTGGTGACCTTCAGCGGGGATAAGCTCCTGGGCGGGCCGCAGGCCGGCATCATCGTCGGGCGCAGAGACCTGGTGGAGCAACTGCGCCATTTCCCACTGACGCGCGCCCTGCGCGTCGACAAAATCACGCTGGCCGGCCTGCAGGCTACCCTGCTCCACTATCTGAAGGGGGAGGCCCTGCAGACCATCCCCACCTGGCGCATGATCGCCCGCTCGCCCGAGGAACTGCGCGCCGCGGCCGAGCGCTGGGCCGAGGCACTGCGCGCCGCCGGCCTGCCGGCAGAGGTGACCGCCGGCCAATCCGCCGTCGGCGGCGGCTCCCTGCCGGGAGAAACCCTGCCTACCTGGTGCGTCGCCCTCACTGTCTCATCCCCGGACGCGCTGGCTCGCCGACTGCGCGCCCACGAGCCGCCGGTGATCGCCTTGATCCAGGAGGACCAGCTTCGCCTGGACCCGCGCACCGTACTGCCAGACGAAGAGGATACCCTGCTCCAGGCCCTGATCGAGGCATTTCACGACGCTCAGCACGCCAGTGAGGTACAGCCATGACCCTGATCCTGGGCATTGAGACTTCCTGCGACGAGACCGGCGCCGCCGTCGTCGAAAACGGCCGGCGCATCCGCTCCAACGTGGTCGCCACCCAAATTGACCTGCACCGCCAGTACGGCGGCGTCTTTCCCGAGATCGCCTCGCGCCAGCATATGATCACCATCACCCCGGTCATCGAGCAGGCGCTGAAGGATGCCGGCGTCGGCTACGACGACCTGGACGCCATCGCCGTGACCTACGGTCCTGGGCTGGCCGGCTCCCTGCTGGTGGGCGTGAATACCGCCAAGGCCATCGCCTTCGCCCGGAACCTCCCGCTGGTGGGCATCAATCACCTGGAAGGGCACATCTACGCCAACTGGCTCATCCCGCCCGATTGGCCGCACCCGGAGCCGCCGCCCGAACCGGAGTTTCCCCTGCTGGCCCTCATCGTCTCCGGCGGGCACACCGAGCTGGTGCTGATGCACGGACACGGCCAGTACCAGCTCCTGGGCCGCACGCTGGACGATGCCGCCGGCGAGGCCTTTGACAAGGTCGCGCGTCTGCTGGGGCTGGGCTTCCCCGGCGGGCCGGCCATCGAGCGCGCCGCCCGTCTGGGCGACCCCGCATCCTTCCATCTGCCGCGTGCCTGGCTGGGGGATTCCTACGATTTCAGCTTCAGCGGGCTGAAGACCGCCGTCCTGCGCATCGTGCGCTCCTTTGAGGAGAAGGCGCAGGCCGGCGCCCATGCCCCCCGCACCCGCCTGATCACCTCCCAATCCCAGCCGGTGGTGCCCCACATCCCGGTCAACAACCTGGCCGCCAGCTTTCAGGAGGCGGTGGTGGACGTGCTGGTCGAAAAGACGCGCCGCGCCGCCGAAGAATTCGGGGTGAAGATGGTGCTCATGGGCGGCGGTGTGGCGGCCAATACCCGCCTGCGGGAGGAGATGAGCCGCCGGCTGTCCGTGCCGGTGCGGGTCCCGCCGGTCAAGCTCTGCACGGACAACGGCGCGGTGATCGGCGCGGTGGGCTATTACCGCTTCATCGCCGGCGAGCGCGCCGGCTGGGACCTGGATGTGGTGGCCGGCCTGACCCTCCCGCTCATCAACCCCTAGTATGTGTCCGGCGCAGGGGAACTTTCCGCTGGCCCGGCGGCGTCTGAAGATGCAGTAGACGTAGATCATCCTGTTCCGCCGGCTTCCGAATGCCGGCATCATCCCACCGCAGGAGGGAAGCGCATGTGGCACATGAGGTGCGGCCCATGGCGGTATCGAGTGGAGCGCGGTGACCCCATCCAGATGGGGGAAAGCCGGCTGTTCCCGGTCGTGCGCATCTGGTCGTGGCGGCGCCGGCGCGCCCGCATCGCCTCGCAAAGCCTTATGGCCCAGGGCGCGTTGATGGAAAGCATCGCTCCCATGGCCGTGGTCCTGGAGCGCCCCGGCGAGCGCCGGCCGGTTCCCATCCTCGACCTCACCCGCCTGCTGTTATGGGCCATCGCCGGCCTGTGCCTGGCCGGCACCCTGGCCGCATGCCGCTCCCTTCGCCTGTTGAGCCGCTCCGCTGGAGGTGAACCATGAGCGATATTGTCTCCCGCTTTTTCCAGGTCTTTGAAGAGTCCAGGGCATCCGCTTCTGTGCAGGCGGTGTTTGGGCCGCCGGAAACCCGCGGCGAGGTCACGGTTATCCCGGTGGCCGCAGTGCGCTACGGCGTGGGGTTCGGCATGGGTGCCAACACGCCGGAGGGCACGGAGGAAGCCGGCGCCCAGGGGCTGGGCGGCGGCGGTGGCGCCGGCACGCGCGTCCGCCCGGTGGCCGTCATCGAAATCACCCCGACCGAGATCAAGGTGCATCCCATCATTGATTACAGCCGGCTGATCATGGCCGGCGTCTGCGCGCTGGTCTGGCTCGCCTTCCTCTGGAGCGGGGTATTAAAGAGGTTCATTGCCTCCCGCACCCCAGCGCGCTGACATTATGCCGGGTGGTGCTATGGGTGAGCCTGCTCGTTCGGCCGTTGTGATCATCAGCGAGCGGACGGAAGCCGCGGAGGTACTGCGCCGCATGGCAGTGCTGGAAACCCATCGGGACGAGCCGTTCCCCTTCTGGCGCGGGCGGCTGGCCGGCCGTGATGTGTGGCTGGTCGTCTGTCTCATGGGCAAGGTCAACGCCGCTATGACCGCCCAGGCGGCGGTGGAGCGCTTCCGGCCGGCCGCCATCCTGATCTGCGGCTCGGCCGGCGGCCTGCATCCCGATATCCTGCCCGGCGACCTGGTCATCAGCACCCATGCCGCCCAGCATGACGCCGGCATGAACTGGGGGAACCGCTTCGTCACGCTGGGGGTGCAGTTCCGCCATAACGGCCGCATCGGACTGCGCCGGCGCTTTCCGGCAGACCCTTCCCTGCTGGCGGCCGCCCAGGAGGCCGCGAGGGCCCTGCCCCACGACGGACACGGCCGGCCGCCCCAGGTGCACGCCGGCCTCATCGTCACTGGCGACCAGGCCGTTTTCTCGCGTCAGCGGCGCCAAGCTATTCTGGAGACATGGCAGGCCCTGGCTGTGGATATGGAGAGCGCGGCGGTGGCTCAGGTGGCGGCGGCGCACAGCATCCCCTGGCTGGCCGTGCGCGGCATCAGTGACCTTGCGGATGAAGACGCCGGCATAGACGCCGGCCTGCTCGTCGGCTCCCTGGATGACGAGGGGCTGGGCGCCTGGCTTTCCCTGCAGGGCCGGCGTCTGCGCTACATCCTGCGTCATCCCGATACCCCCTGGCGCGTCTCCCGGCTGATGCAGGGCACACGGCTGGCGGCGGCGCGCGCTGCCGCCCTGGCAGAAGCCACCTTGTCCCATTGGCGCGGATAGAGCGATTCGGAAGGTTTATTGTAGTGAACGTGTCGAAACCCTGCACACACGGAGGTGAACGATGAAGCGAGGAACCCGTTTCCCACTCTGGGTAACTGCGCTGGCCACTGCCCTCTTGTTGGGCATCGCCGGCATCCTCTGGTTCGGCCCGCATCCGCCGCTGGCCGCGGCGCAGGAGCAGGGCGTCTCCCTGACGATTTACAACCAGGACCTGGCCCTGGTGCGGGACCTGCGCACGGAGACGCTCAAGGCCGGCGCGAACACTCTGCGGCTGACCGATGTGGCGGCGCAGGTGGACCCGTCCTCGGTGATCCTGCGCTCGCTCACGGACCCCGCCGGCACGCGCGTGCTGGAGCAAAACTACATCTATGACCTGGCCAGCACGGACGCCCTGCTCGCCAAATACCAGGGGCAGGAAATCCGCGTGGTCACACAGGACAGCACCGTCTATACCGGCACCCTCATCAGCGCCGCCGGCGACCTGCTCCTGCAGGCCGGCGACGGCACCGTCACCATGCTGCGGCGCGACGGCATCCGGGAGATCACCTTCCCGAAGCTTCCCGAGGGCCTGGTGACGCGTCCGACCCTAGAGTGCCTGCTGGAGGCGAGCAAGGCCGGCCAGCATACCCTGGAGCTGACGTACCTCACCGCCGGCATGAACTGGACGGCGGATTACCAGCTCCTATGGGCCAGCGACGAGAAGACGCTGGACCTGAACGGCTGGGTCACGCTGAACAACAATTCGGGCGCCGGCTTCCAGAACGCCCAGGTCAAACTGGTGGCCGGCACTATTCACCGCGTCAGCGCGCCAGCGCCGGTCGGGGCGGTGCCCGTGGCGAAGGCGGCGCCAGTGCAGGAAGTGGCCGAGCGCCAGCTCTTCGAGTATCATTTGTATGAGATTCAGCGCCCTATCACCCTGCCCAACAACACCTCCAAACAGATCGAGTTCATCCGGGCCGCCGGCGTGAAAACCGAGAAGCGCTACTCCTTCGAGTTCACCACCCTGCGCTACCGCGGCTGGGGCGCCATCTTTGATGCGGGCTACGGCGCCGAGCCGGCGCAGGCCAACGCCCGCGTCGTGCTGGAATTCGCCAACAGCAAGGATGCCGGCCTGGGCATCCCACTGCCGGCCGGCCGCGTCCGCATCTACAAGGCCGATGTGGACGGCACCCAACAGCTCATCGGCGAGGATACCATCGGCCATACGCCCAAGGATGAAACCCTGCGCCTGTACGTGGGCGACGCTTTCGATCTGATCGGCGAGCGTCAGCAGACCGATTTTCAGCAGGTGAGCAAGGATGTAGTGGAGGAAAGCTTCTCCATCACCCTGCGCAACCACAAGGATGAGGCGGTCACGGTGGATGTGCTGGAGCACCTGTACCGCAGTCAGGACTGGGAGATTATCAAGGAAAGCGCCAAGCACGAGAAGGTGAGCGCCGACACGGTCAAGTGGACCCTGGAGATCCCGAAGGACGGCGAAGTGACCCTCACCTACACGGTGCGTTACCGGCAGTAAGGCGAGAAAACGAAACCTCCCGCAGGGTTCATTCCTGCGGGAGGTTTTTTCATCAGAGGGAGGCCAGCAGGCCGGCTCCGCCGGCGGCCAGGTTCATAAAGGGTTGGGGATAGAGGCCGATGACGAAGGTCATGACCAGGCAGATCGCCAGCACCCAGCGCAGAGGCCGCGGCACGGGGACCGGGCTTGCCGGCTCGGGCGCCGGCGTGAAGAACATATAGCGCACCACGTTCAAATAGTAGAAGGAGGCGATGGCGCTGTTGATGATGCCGACGATAGCCAGCAGGTAGAACTGCACCTGGATCGCCGCGCCAAAGACGAACAGCTTGCCGATAAAGCCGCCGGTAGAGGGGATGCCGGTCAGGGAGAGCAGGAAGACCAGCATGGTCACCGCCAGCCAGGGCGAGCGCTTCATCAGGCCGGCGTAATCGGCAATGGTCGTCGAGCCGGTGGCCTCCTCAAAGGCGATGACGGTCAGGAAGGCGCCCACATTGGTGAACAGATAGGCCAGCAGGTAAATCATGGCGCCGTTGATACCGTTGAAGGGGCTAGTGGTGGAAAGGCTGAGGCACACTACGCCGATCAGGATGTAGCCGGCGTGAGCGATGCTGGAATAGGCCAGCATGCGCTTGATATTGCTCTGGCGCAGGGCCACCAGGTTGCCCAGCGTCATGGTGACAATGGAGATGCCGGCCAGCAGTGCCGCCCAATCGGTGTAAAAGCGTGGCAGGCCGGTGATGAACACCCGCATGAGGATGGCGAAGCCGGCGGCCTTCGGCCCCACCGACAGGAAGGCGGTGACCGGCGTCGGCGCGCCCTCGTAGGTGTCCGGCGACCACTGATGGAAGGGCACCAGCGCGGTCTTGAAGCCGAAGCCGGCCAGCAACAGCACCATGGCCGGGAAGGCGATCCAGCGCGAGGTCTCGGGGACGCCGGCGGCGAAGAAATCCGCCAGCTCCTTCAGGTCCAGCGTCCCGCTGATGCCGAACAGCAGGGACATGCCGTACAGCATCATGGCGCTGGTCGCCGCCCCGTAGAGGAAATACTTGATAGCGGCCTCATTGGCCTTGGCGTCCTGCCGCAGATAGCCGACCAGCACGTAGGAGGTGATGCTGATGGACTCCATAGCCAGGTAAACCATCAGGATATTGTTGGCGCCGGCGGCCAGGGTCATGGCCAGCGCCACCACGGTCAAGAGGGCGTAAAATTCGGCGCGGTAGGGCGTGCGCGGCCGCATGTACGAGATGGCCAGCAGGACCGACAGGGCCGAGGCGGCCAGCACGACGCCGTTGAAGAAGACGCTGAAGCGGTCCACCCGCAGCATATTCCCCAACAGGGCGACCTCGCGGCCCCAATGCAGGGAAGAGACGACCAGCGCTAGCAGGATGCCGGCGAGGGCCACGTACGGTGCCCAGCCCTTCTCCTTGCGGGTGTCGGCCAGATCAGCGATGAAGATCGCCAGCACGGTGATGAGCAGAATCAGTTGCGGCAAGAGCAGTTCAATGATTTGCGCCAGGGTCAACGCGCACCTCCACCATGATTGCCAGTCAGTCGCCTCATCCGTTCATCCGCATCAGAGCAGCCGGCCCATCAGGGCGGTCGTCGCCGCGTTAAACAGGTTCAGGATCGGCGTGGGGTAAATGCCGAACAGCACCATGAAGATGACCAGCGGCCACATGGTGACCTTCTCGAACAGCTCCATGTCGGTCAGCTTGCCCCAGCGCTCCTCGTTGAAGGGGCCGAGGAACATGTACTGGATGATCTTCCAAAGGATGTAGGCCGCCGTGAAGATGACGCCCAGCACGCCGACGACGGCATAGATGGGGATGATGGCGAACGTGCCGCGGAAGACGAAGAACTCGCTCCAGAAGCCGGCCAGGCCCGGCAGGCCCAGGCTGGCAAATCCCGTCACCGCCATGATGCCGTAATAATAGGGCAGTTTGGCGCCCAGGCCGCCGAACACATGCAGGTCACGCGTGTGCGCCCGCTCGTAAATCACCCCGACGAGGAAGAACAATCCACCCGTGATAATGCCGTGGTTGAACATCTGCAGGGCCGCGCCGTTCAGCGCCATGGCCGCGCTGTTGGTCACCGCCTCGCCGCGGGTCAGGCTGGCGGCCGCGGCCGCCAATCCCAGCATCACGTACCCCATATGGCTGACGGAGGAGTAGGCGATCAGCCGCTTCAGGTCCCACTGCGCCATACACACCAGCGCGCCGTAGACGATGCTGATGACGGCCAGCACCCCGACCGCCGGCGCGTAGTAGCTGAAGGCCTCGGGGAAGATGGGCAGGACGATGCGCAGGAAGCCGTAGGCGCCGAGCTTCAGCAGGATGCCGGCGAGGATGACACTGCCGGCGGTAGGAGCCTCAGTATGCGCATCCGGCAGCCAGGTGTGGAAGGGGAAGCTGGGCACCTTGATGGCGAAGGCCAGGAAAAAGGCCCAGAACGCCAGGCTGACGGCGGTGAAGTTCTGCATAAATGGCCGCACCTGCCCGAAGCGGGCCGTGGCCGCCAGGATGTCGAAGGACCCCACGTTGAAGTAAATGTAGAGGATGGCCAACAGCATGGCCACACTGCCCACCAGGGTGTAGATAAAGAACTTGATGGCCGCATACAGCCGGTTCTGGCCGCCCCAGATGCCGATGAGCAGGTACATCGGCACCAGGCCGACTTCCCAGAAGACGTAGAACAGCACAAAGTCCAGCGCCACGAAGACGCCGAACATGCCCGTTTCCAGCAGGAGGAAGAGGAGGAAGTATTCCTTCACCCGGGTGTGAATGGTGTAGACGGAGTAAAAGAGGCTCAGCGTGCTCAGGAGCGCCGTCAGGAAGATCATGGGCACGCTGATGCCGTCCACCCCGACATGGTAGGTCACGCCCAGGGTGGGGATCCACGGCACCTTTTCGACGAACTGCATCCCGCCGGCGGCATTGTCATACGTCACCCACAGGATAATGGACAGCACCAGCGGGATCAGGCTGACGGCGACCGAGTACCACTTGATGGTCTTCTCCTGCTCTTTCGGGATCAGCAGGCCCACGATCGCACCGATCACCGGCACAAAGGTTATCACCGTGAGAATCGGGAAATTCATCGTTGTGCTTCCTCCTCAGCTCGAGCAAGATGAACGTCCATGTTTGCCATGCAGTGATATCAAACCACTACCGAGATCACCAGGAGCACAAACACGGCCAGCGCGGCGGCCAGCAGATAGTTCTGCACCCGTCCGGTCTGGGTCTGCCGCAGTGCTCCACCCATCCAGCCGACGACTTCCGCCACGCCGTTGACCGCGCCGTCCACAAAGGTGCGGTCGAACCAGCCGCCCAGATTGGACAGCGCCACGCCGGCCTTGCCGGCCAGGTTCACCAGCGGGTCCACCACCCACTTGTTGTCAAAGGCAAAGGCAATCTCGGACAGCCACAGCGCCAGCCGGATGAAGGTGGCCTGATACAACTCATCGAAATAGTACTTGCGCCGCAGGACGGTATACACCGGCCCCAGGGCCTGGATGAGCGGGTCCGGCTGGCCCTCTTTCAGCGGGTTGCGGCCGTACACCAGCCAGGCCACGAACAGCCCGCCCAGCGCCATGACCACCGAGATCAACATCACCAGGCCGTTGAGCGGCGTGGCCGGGAACTCATGCCCCACGAAGTGATGGAAGGGGTTGCCGCCCAGCAGGTGCCCCAGCACCGGGAACTCCTCGGGGACGCCGGCAAACCCCAACAGGGCGGCGAAAACCGCTAGCACGATGAGCGGGTAGGTCATGCTCTTCGGGCTTTCGTGGGCGTGGGCGTGCGGCCGGCGCGATTCGCCGTAGAAGGTCAGGAATATCTGCCGGCCCATGTAGAAGGCGGTCAGGAAAGCGGCCAGCGTCAGGAACAGCCAGACGAAGAAGGGCCACGAGGCCACGCCCAGCTCCGTGAATTGATGGAACGCATCCGCCAGAATTTCATCCTTGGACCAGAAGCCGGCGAAGGGCGGCACGCCGGCGAGGGCGAACGTCCCCACCAGGAACGTGGCAAAGGTGATGGGCATGTGCTTGCGCAGTCCGCCCATCTCCATCATGTCCTGCGTGCCCGAACCATGAATGACGGAGCCGGAACCCAGGAACAAGAGCGCCTTGAAGAAGGCGTGCGTGATGAGATGGAACACCGCCGCCACATAGGCGCCGATGCCCAGGGCCGCAATCATATAACCGAGCTGGCTGATGGTCGAGTATGCCAGCACCCGTTTGATGTCATCCTGCGCCACCGCAATGGTGGAGGCGAAGAGGGCCGTGAAGGCGCCGATGAAGGCGACCAATCCCAACTGCGGGCCGGCCTCCACGGCGGTGAAGAGCGGGAAACAGCGCGCCACCAGGTAGACGCCGGCGGAGACCATGGTCGCCGCATGGATGAGGGCGCTGACCGGGGTGGGGCCTTCCATGGCGTCCGGCAACCACACGTGCAGGGGGAACTGGGCGCTCTTGCCCACGGCCCCGCCGAAGATAAGCATGGCCAGCAGGGAGGCCCAGGGAAGCGACCCGAGGAAGCCCAGGTTCACCTGGGTGTGCGTCAGCTTCTCCAGCGTCTCGGGGGCGAAGATATGGGCGAAGGTCAGCTCGCCGGTCTGGCTGTAGAGCAGGAGCATGCCGGCCAGCATGAAGGCGTCGCCCACGCGCGTGGTCAGGAAGGCTTTCAGGCCGGCCTTCATGGCCGAGGGCTTCTCGAACCAGAAGCCGATCAACAGGTACGAACACAGGCCCATGATCTCCCAGAAGATGAAGAGCATGAGCAGGTTATCGGCCACCACCAGCCCCAGCATCCCGCAGGCGAACAGCGAGATATAGGCGAAGAAGCGGGAATAGCGCGGGTCCCCATGCATGTAGCCGACGGAGTAGATGAAGATCATCAGACAGACGAAGGGCACCATGAAGAGCATGATGGCGGACAGCGGGTCCACGTTCACGCCCATGGGGAACCATTCGGTGCCCGTCGGGAGCCAGGGCACATGCAGGCGGAAGGCCTCTTCGCCCATGCCGATGTGGCCGGCGATGCTCTGGAAGAACACACCCCACGAGAGCACCCACGACACGGCCACACTGCCGATGGCAATGCCCGAGCTCAGCTTCTTATTCGGATTGGTGAACAGCACGATCAGCACAAAGGACAGGAACGGGAAAACCGGAATCAGCCAGGTCAGGTTGAGCATCGACCCCACTCCATGGATGTGCGAGGTATGGGCGCCTCTTACAGCTTCATCAGGTCGACTTCCTCGACGTTCACCGTATCGCGCGTGCGGTAAATGGCCACGATGAGCGCCAGGCCGACCGCCGCCTCAGCGGCCGCCACCGCCAGCACCACCAGGGCGAAGACCTGCCCGGTCATATGCGCCGGCGTGAGATAGCGCCAGAACGCCAGCAGGTTGATGTTCACGGCATTCAGCATCAGCTCCACCGCCATCAGGATGCCGATGGCGTTGCGCCGCGCCAGCACGCCGTACAGGCCGATGCAGAACAGCGCCGCCGCCACGATGAGATACCAGGATAATGGCACCATATCCCTGCGTTCCTCCCTTGCTTACCGCTCGCGGGCGATGAGGATGGAACCCACCAGCGCCGCCAACAGCAGAATGGACACCACCTCAAAGGGCAGGACATAGGCCGGGCTGACCAGTGCCTGGCCCAGCTCGGCGATGAACGCCGGCGACGGCTCCCCCGTGGGGGCCGCCGGCCAGGGCGCCCGCACCAGCACCACCGCCAGCGCCAGGAAAAGCAGGCCGGCGACGATCGCCGCCGCCCACCACTGGCGGTTGAAGCCCCGCACGTTCGGGTTCATCAGGTCGCGGCTCAGCATGATGGCGAAGATGATCAGGGTGAGGATAGCGCCCACGTAGATGAGCACCTGGATGCCGGCGAAAAACTCCGCCTGGAGCATGAAGTACAGGCCGGCCACCCCGATGAAAACGAACGCCAGGTACAGGGCGCTGTGGAACAGGTTGCGGTTGGTGACCACCACCAGCGCACATCCCAGTGTGAACAGGCTCAGGATAATGAAGATTGCTTGTGCCATGTCAGCATCCTCAGGTGAATGAACTTCGCGCCCCTAGATCGAACGAGCATTACGTCTCGCCCCAGAACTGACCCTGCTCCTTGATTTCCTCTTTGTCACCCAGCTCCAGCAGGCGGGGCAGGTCCCAGATCGTGTCCTTGTCGTAGCAGGCCAGCTCGTAAAAGCGGCTCAGCTCGATGGCGTTGAAGGGGCAGGATTCGACGCACTGCCGGCAGAAAATACAACGCCCCACGTTGTACTGATACAGGGTCGGCTTGCGCTCCTTGCCCTTCCCTTCCCCCTCCACCTTGATACAGCCGTGGGGGCAGGCCCGCTCGCACATACCGCAGGCCGTACAGCGGGGCTGGCCGGTCTCCGGGTCGCGCAGATGCACCAGCGGCCCGCGGAAGCGGGGCCACATCGGCACCTTCTCCTCCGGATACTGGATGGAGAAGGCCCCATGCAGATACGGTTCCGGGGAGCGCGTCGGATGGACCCCATCCCGGAAGTAGCGGCGGGGGAATTTGCGCACATCTGTGACGAAAGTGCCGATCATGTGGCGCAGTGTCACCGAAAGTCCCTTGAGCAAGCCCGTCCCGTACATGTTCACCTCATGTCCCTGGAATGACAGCCGGCTCCATCAGCGCAGTGCGGCGCCCTCGGCGGCCATCTCTTTCTGCCGCTGAGCGCGCCCCATGAAGTACGAGACCCCGACGATGAGCGCGATGTTGCAGACGAACAGCACGACGCCGGCGATCAGCGTATCCGCGATCAGCTTGTCCACGAAACCGGTGATGGCCAAGCCCACCAGCCCCGCCGGCACCATCACCTTCCAGCCGATCTTCAGCACCTGGTCAATGCGGATGCGCGGGAAGGTGTTGCGGATCCACATGAAGACAAAGATGACCACGAAGGTCTTGATGAGGAACCACAGCCAGGAAGGCAGCCAGGGTCCCAGCCATCCGCCGAAGAAGAGGGTGACCATCATGGCCGAGCCGGCGAACAGGTGGATGTATTCCGCCAGGAAGAAGAGGGCGAACTTCATGCCGCTGTACTCGATGAAGTGGCCGGCGACGATCTCCGAGTCCGCCTCCAGCAGGTCAAAGGGACAGCGGATCATCTCGGCGGAGGCCGCCAGGAAGTACAGGATGAATATCCCCGGCATCAGGAGGAAGAACCAGCCGCGCTCCTGTTGCGCCAGCACGATGTCCTGGGTGGAGAGGGAGCCGGCCAGCATGACCACGCAGATGATGCACAGCGCCAGCGGCACCTCATAGGTGATGAGCTGGGCGACAGAGCGGAAGGCGCTGATGAGGGCATATTTGTTGCGGGAACCCCAGCCGGCGGTCAGCAGACCGATGATGCTCAGCGAACCCACCGCGGCGAAGTACAGGATGCCGATGTTCAGGTTCGCCGCCACCATATTGCGGCCAAAGGGCAGGACGGCGTAGGTCATCACCGCGCCCACCGTGACGATGACCGGCGCCAGGTTGAAGGAGAAGCGGTCCGCCACATGGGGGACGATGTCCTCTTTGATGAGCATCTTGATGGCGTCCGCAAAGGGCTGTAGGACGCCGTAGGGTCCCCAGCGGTTGGGGCCGTAGCGATCGCCGGCGCGCGCCGCCACTTTGCGCTCCAGGAAGGAGAGGATGAGCACTGCCACGATGCCGATGGCCAGCAGTACCACGATGACCAGCAGGTCCATGATCAGCGTCACCAACCAGGCCGGCAGGAAGCCGGCCAGCCAGTTCTGCAGTGCCATCCCAATGGCGTTCCACACGTTCTCAATGCTCCAGACGTTCTCCATCGCCCCTATCCTCTCGCCGTGCTAGCGATCTACATCGCCCAGGGTGATGTCAATGCTCCCCAGGATGGTCACCACGTCCGCCACCTTATGGCCGATGCACATCTCCCGCAGAAGGGTCAGGTTCAACAGGCTGGTGGAGCGGATGCGGAAGCGGTAGGGCTTATTGCTCCCGTCGCTCACCAGGTAGAAGCCCAGCTCGCCCTTGGGCGACTCGATGCGTCCGTAGGCCTCGCCCTTGGGCGGTTTGAGCCGAGAGAGCTGTTTGTACGGCAGGCTGGTGACCGGCCCTTCGGGGATATCGCGCATGGCCTGCTCGATGATGCGCAGGCTCTGCCGCGCCTCCGCCAGGCGCTGGAGATAGCGGGCATAGACATCGCCGGCGGTATGCACCGGCACCTCGAAATCGAAGCGGTCGTAGATGGAATAGGAATCGACCTTGCGGATGTCGTAGGGGACGCCGGAGGCCCGCAGTACCGGGCCGCTGATGCCGGCGTTGATGGCATCCTTGGCCTTCAGCACGCCCACACCCACCGCCCTGGCGCGGAAAATCTCGTTCTTGGTCAGCATGGTGTCCATCTCGTCAATGAAGCGCTTCAGGTGCGGCACCAGCTTCTGCAGGCGCGGCATGAACTCCTCGGGCAGATCGGCCACGACGCCGCCGGCGCGGATGTAGCTGGGCATCATGCGTGAGCCGGCGGCCATCTCGATCAGGTCCAGGATGCGCTCGCGCTCGCGGAAGGCATAGACCACCGGCGTGAAGGTGGTGGCACCCAGGTCGTTCCACAGGAAGCCGATGGCCAGCATATGGTTCATGACGCGGGTCAGCTCGCCCAGGATGACGCGGATGTATTCGGCGCGCTCCGGCACCTCGATGCCGGCGAGCTTCTCCAGCGCCAGCGCATAGGCCCAGTTGTTGGTGATGCCGCAGATGTAATCGAGACGGTCCGTGAAGGGCACGTTCTGCACGTACGTGCGCTCCTCCGCCGTCTTCTCGATGCCGCGATGCAGATAGCCGAAGCGCGGCTCGAGATCAACCACCGTCTCGCCGTCCAGGGTCAGCACCATGCGGAACACGCCGTGGGTGCTGGGATGGTGCGGACCCATGTTGATCTGGATGGTATCGGTGCGCAGGCGTTCTGTGGGAGGTATCTGCACGCTCATAGTCTCACTCACCAGTCTGGGGTAGCCTTGCGGGTCGGCTCCAGCTCAGCATAAGAATAGGTGCGGTTCTGGAAATCCTTGCGTAGGGGATGGCCTTCGTAGCCCTCCCACATCATGATGCGCTTCAGGTTGGGATGGTCCTCGAAGCGGATGCCCATCAGGTCATATTCCTCCCGCTCCTGGAAATCGGCGGAGCGCCAGACATCCACCACGGAGGGCACGACGGGGTTCTCCTTGTCCGTCACCGGCAGTTTGATCGTCAGCAGGGGGTGGCCGGCCTGCACCCCGTACAGGTGATAGACCACCTCGAAGCGGTCCGGCCAGTCCACGGCGGTGACGTTGGTCAGGAAGTCGTATCCCAGCTCGTCCCGCAGGAAGAGGGCCACATCATGCCAGGCCTGCGGCGCGATGACGATGGTGAAGTCAATCATGCCCTCGGGGACATCGAGAACCGCCTCGGGGAAGCGTTCGCGCAGTCGGGAGAGGATTTCCTCGTGGGTCAGCATGGTCATCCCTCATTCGCTCGCCGGCTGGGGCTGAGGCGCCGGCCGAACCGCCGGCTCTTTGGCGAACCACGGCACGGTCTTGATGGACTGCTTCATGATCTTCTCATGCAGTTTCATGAACCCGTACACCAACGCCTCGGGGCGCGGGGGACAGCCCGGGATATACACATCCACCGGGATGATCTCGTCAATGCCCTGGAGCACCGCGTACGAGGTGAACATCCCGCCCGAGATGGCACAGCTCCCCATGGCAATCACATATTTCGGCTCTGCCATCTGGTTGTAGATGCGGAGCACCTGGGGGGCCATTTTCTGGGTGATCGTGCCGTTGACGATGAGCAGGTCCGCCTGGCGGGGAGAGGGGCGGAAAAGCTCCATGCCGAAGCGGGCGATATCATAGCGGGCGCAGGCCGCGGCGATCATCTCGATGGCACAGCAGGCCAGGCCGAACATGACGGGCCAGGTGGAGCCGCGCCGGCCCCAGTTGTAGACGGCATCCACCGTGGTCAAAAGGATATTGCGGGGGATTTCTTCATCGTTCATAGCTGGCATGTCCACCTCACTGTGTCACAGTCTTCGGCACCGCCGGGATGGATAATGTATCACCTGGTGAAAGGCAACAAAAACGCGCCGGCGAGGATCACATCCACTCCAGCGCGCCCTTCCGCCAGGCATAGGCCAATCCCACCACCAGGATGCCCAGGAAAATCAGCATCTCGATCAGCCCGAACAGCTCCAGCCGGTTGTACGCCACCGCCCACGGATACAGGAAGGCCACTTCGACGTCGAACACCACAAAGACCAGGGCATAGAGGTAGTATTGTGCGCGGAAGCGCACCCACGTGGGGCCCCGTGTCTCAAGGCCGCATTCGTATGTGCTGCATTTCTCAGGGGTGGGACGTTTCGGCCGGAGGAAATACGCCACGCCGACGGCGATGATGGGGAACAACACGGCGACGAGCAGGAATAAGCCAATGAACACGTAGTGCTGCACGGCCGACTCTCCTCGATGAATCCGACTTTGGATAGCCTCTTCCCTGCGCCGAACCCCATATTACCACAAAACGCGAGATTTGTAAAGTCCTGTTCGCGCAATTTCGCACGATACTGCGCGACAAAGCCGCACAATGCATGGGGGCAGGCGGAAAAAACAAGCGGTGCGTTTCCTATGGAACGCACCGCTGGCAGAAGGGACTGGCCAAAGGGGATGATTACGCCGGCACGGGAAACTGCGCGCACAGCTCCGCCACTTCGCCGCGCACCGCCTCCTTGACCTGCTCATCGTCGGGATGGCGCAGGACCTGCACGATCAGCCGGCCCACACGCCGTATCTCGTCCTCGCCCATGCCGCGCGTCGTCAGCGCCGGCGTCCCCAACCGGATGCCGCTGGTGATCTTCGGCGGGCGCGGGTCGAACGGGATGACGTTCTTATTCACCGTGATGCCCACGGCATGGAGCAACTGCTCGGCCTCCAGCCCGGTGATCGGCTCGCGGCTCAGGTCCACCAGCATAAGATGATTGTCCGTGCCGCCGGAAACCAGCCGGAACCCGCCGCGCATCAGCTCATCGGCCAGCGCCTGGGCATTGCGCACCACCGCCTGCTGGTAAAGCTTGAACTCGGGCCGCAGGGCCTCGCCCAGAGCCACCGCCTTGCCGGCGATGACGTGCTCCAGCGGCCCGCCCTGAATGCCGGGGAACACGGCGCGATCCACCGCTTTGGCGAAATCGGCCTGACAGAGGATCATGCCGCCGCGCGGCCCGCGCAGGGTCTTATGCGTCGTGGTAGTGACCACATGGGCGTAGGGGATGGGGCTGGGATGCAGGCCGGCGGCCACCAGGCCGGCGATGTGCGCCATGTCCACCATCAAATAGGCCCCCACCTCATCGGCGATAGCCCGCAGTGTGTCGAACTCGATGATGCGCGGGTAGGCGCTGGCGCCGGCGACGATCAGCCGCGGATGGTACTGCCGCGCTTTCTCCCGCACCTCGTCATAGTCAATGCGCTCCGTCTCCCGCTTCACCCCATAGTGCACGAAGTGATACATCTGGCCGGAGAAGTTCAGCGGATGGCCGTGCGTCAGGTGGCCGCCGTGATTCAGTTCCATCGCCAGCACGATGTCACCCGGCGACAGCAAGGCCAGGTAGGCCGCGGCGTTGGCCTGGGAGCCAGAATGGGGCTGGACATTGGCGTGCTCCGCCCCAAAGAGCTGTTTGGCCCGCTCAATGGCCAGGCTTTCTATCACGTCAATAAATTCACACCCACCGTAATAGCGGTGCCCCGGGTAGCCCTCGGCGTATTTGTTGGTCAGGATGGACCCCTGGGCTTCCAACACGGCGCGGCTGACGTAATTCTCCGAAGCGATCATCTCCAGGCCGCACTTCTGTCGGTAGCGCTCCTGCTGGATGGTGTCGAAGATAATGGGGTCAACCTGCGCCAAGGCGGATGTACTGCGGTCAGGGATGTCAATGGAACATACCTGCGGCTTTTCGTGGGAAACCGATTCATGGTGTGCCATATCACGCTCCTTCTGGGCCGCCGGCCGTCAAAGCTAGGTCCGCCGGCGCTCCCGATTGTCTCACGCTCTGCACGCCTCTCACGCCTAGAATAAAGCATAGCATAAGTCGGCTATTTTGTCAAGGGTCAATTTAAACCCTAGGAGATACGTTCAGTATTAATTAACGACCATCCGCTGTAAACTATTTGTTTCCCGCAGGTGTTGAGAGGGCCGGCCCTCCGGGGTGGCCGTCACCTGTTCCATATTCGCGGTTTGTGACTTTTGTCATGGATTCCTGGGGGCATTTCGGAGTACGATATGGCTGTCCATTCGGGATATATACCAGGCACGGAGGACAGGAGATATGCGACCGACTGAGCTTCTGATGGAAGAGCACCGCGCCATCGAGCGCATGCTGCGCATCGTGGAGGAAGTATGCCGCCGGCTGGAGGCCGGCCAGGACGTCCCCGCCGGCGACCTGGAAGCAATCGTCGAGTTCATCCAGGTCTTCGCCGACCGCTGTCACCATGGCAAAGAGGAGGACCTGCTGTTCACCGAGATGGAAAAGGCCGGCATCCCCCGCCAGGGCGGTCCCATCGGTGTCATGCTGGTCGAGCACGAGCAGGGCCGCGCCCATGTGCGCGCGGTGAAAGAGGCCGTGGCGGCGTACAAGGCCGGCGACCGCTCCGTCATCCCCACCATTGTCCGCAACGCGCTGGGCTACGTCTCTCTGCTCCAACAACACATCTACAAAGAGGACAACATCCTCTACCGCATGGCCGACATGCACCTGTCGGAGGAGCAGGAACGGCAGTTGCTGGAGGGGTTTGAGCGGGTGGAGCAGGAGCGCATCGGCCCGGGCCGGCACGAGGCCTTCCACGCGCTGTTGGATCGTCTGGAACAAACCTACGTACATTCTTGATCCTTTTGGGCATACCCGGCGCGCGAAAGGTCTTCCGGTCTGCTATACTATTTCCCAGGAGACCTTGTGCGGCCGTGGAGGGGAAGGAGGTGATGGCCCTGGCCGGCTGGGGTGGGCTCCCTGTGACGCGCCTCGCCGCTGATCTGTCTTCTCCGAAGCACAATCTTCGTCTTTCCGAAAATCCGTCTCAACAGAAAGGAGTGGGAACCGATGCATCCGTCCGATGTCGTCTGGTGGGGGTACACCGCGTTCCTGGTGTGCGTCGTCGCCTTTATGCTCTTCTTCGCGAGCAAAGTCCGCGCCAAGGGAGGGTGACGCCATGGATCGGGAAGAACGCATCTGGCTGGGAGTGCTGGTCGGAGTCTTCCTCATTTTCAATGCGGTGACGTTATCTCCGCTGGTGCCCTGGCAGTCGTGGCTGGTGTGGTCGCGGCCGGCGCCGGCGCGCGTCGTGCAGATTGACATCGCCAATTACCAGATGAACCTGCCGGCCGGCGGCATCGAGGTGAAGGCCGGCGAGTTCGTCGAGTTCGTCGCTACTTCTCGCGACGTGACGTACGGCTTCGGCGTCTTCCGCAAGGACGGCACCATGGTCTTCCAGATGCAGGTCCTGCCCAAGTACCAAAACCGTATCGTCTGGAAGTTCGACGAGCCAGGCACCTACGATGTGCGCTCCACCGAATATTCCGGGCCCAAACATCCCGATATGTTTATCCCCGACGCTATCCGCGTGGTCCCGTGAGAGGAGGAACAGACATGGCACGCATCGGCTGGATCGAGAAATGGACCCTGCGCTTCGCCGTCGTCGGACTGCTTTTCCTCGCGCTGAGCGGATTTGAGGGCATCCTGATGCGCTTCCAGCTTGCCGCACCAGGGTCACTGCACGGCATGGAAGCCGCGCTGAACGCCATCCGCCCGGTGGAGCATGAACCGACCTCGGCGGAGCTGTACTACAGCATGTTGACCGCGCATCCCATTGTGGGCATCTACGGCTTCGCCTATATGTGCGTGATGGGCGCCTTTTATTTCCTGGTGCCGTTCCTGCTGGGCAAGGAGATCCGGCATAAGCGCCTTGTGCCGGTCAATTTCTTCCTGCAAATTATTGGCGTGCTGACCTGCTGGTCCGCCGGCTTCTTCGCCCTGTTCAACGCGCTCTACACCCTCTACTGGCCCCTGCCGGTGGCGTATGACCGCGTGCCGCTGGCCGGCAGTATCATCTACTCCCTCGGCCTCCTGCTCATTGAAGCCAACGTCCTCCTCTTCGCCTTCAATCTGTTCAGTACTGTGCTGAGCAAGAGCAACCCGCGCTCGTACAGCTTCGGGCAGTTCCTCTCCTCTGCCTTCGGCATCTCTCGGCTTCTGCGCTGGCTGGGCCTGAAGAAGAAAGAGGATGAGTTCGAGCCGATCTACAACGAACTACCGGTATTCCTGGTGGCGGTCGGGCGCGGTTCCATAGATACCGTCATCAACGCCATTGTCCTGCTGACCGCGGCGGTGCTCATCCTGGCCTACGGCCTGCCGGCCCTGCTGGCCGGCATCCGGCTGGACCCCATGGCGGTGGACCCGCTCATCTACAAAAACTGGTTCTGGTGGGGCCTCGACATGGTGGCCGACGGCAACGTGCTGATGTACACCGCCGGCGTCTGGTACCTGCTGGTACCCCTGCTGGTCGGCCGCAAGCTGTACGGCGAGAAGGTGGTGCGGATGGTCATCCTGGCGGATCTGCTGGTCTCCATGTTCGTCTGGAGCCATCACCTGCTGGGCGACCGGCCCCAGCCCTTTGCCCTGCGCCTGCTCTCCGGCCAGTTCGTCACCTGGGGCGAGTTCTTCACCATGGGGCTGACCATCTTCGCCTCTCTCATGACCATTTGGCTGGCGCGGCCGGTGAAGTTCTCGCCGGCGCTGAAGTTTGTGCTCGGCTCCATCTTCGGCTTCGTCATGGGCGGCGCCGCCGGCCTCATCCAGGCCAACGTCGGGCTGAACCTGATCTTCCACAACACCCAGTGGGTGGTCTCCCTGCACGCCCATACCTTCCTGCTGACCGGTCTGGGGACGCTCATCTTCGCCGTCATCTATGCCCTACTGCCCATGCTGACCAAGCTCGAGATCCGCAGTCAGCGGTTGGTAAATTTCCACTTCTGGGCCTGGATGATCGGCAGTGTGACCATGACCTACTTTATGGGGCGCGCCGGCGCGCTGGGGATGCTGCGCCGCACCCTGTACCCGGTGCCCAATCCCTATCAGCCCTACATGACCATCGCCATCATCGGTTCCATCCTCATGGCGTTGGGCTTCCTGGCCTTCCTGGTGAACATCATCAGCACCCTGGGATTGAAGGCGGTGCTGGGGCTGGTACTGCCGGCACGCTGGTTGGAAAAGCCGGCCGCCGGCGGTGTCGCCGCAGCCGCCGAAAGCTGACACCGCACCCAGGCCTCCCGCGGGCATAACCCGCGGGAGGCCCAATTATTGCCGCAGGGCAGCGCGCAGGCCGGCCACATACTCCCGCAGGGCCGCCGCTCCATTCACTGCCCGCTCCACTACCGCACTGCCAACGATGATACCGTCGGCCAGCCCCACCAGGGCGCGCGCCTGCTCCGGCGTCGAGACGCCGAACCCAACTGCCACCGGGATGGGGGAGGCGCGCCGCACCTCTGCCAGGCGCCGGCGCAGTTCCTCCATGTCGAACCGCCGCTCGGCGCCCGTGGTGCCCAGCCGCGAGATGACATAGAGGAAGCCGGTGCTCCGGCCGGCGATTTCCCGCAGGCGCTCCGGGCCGGTGGTGGGAGCCGCCAGGAACACCAGCGCCAGGCCCTCCTGCCGGCAGGCGTCCATCAGCTCGTCAGCCTCCTCCGGCGGCAGATCGGGCACGATCAACCCGTCGGCGCCGGCCTGCCGGCAGTCGCGCACGTAGGAGCGCTCGCCGTAATGGAAAATGGGATTGTAATAGCCCATCAGCAGAAGGGGAACCCGCACGCCGGCCTCCCGCAGGCGCGCCACCTGCTCCAGGCACCGCGCCGGCGTCATGCCGGCCTGCAGGGCCAGGTAGCTGGCGCGCTGAATGGCCGGCCCATCCGCCACCGGATCCGAAAAGGGCACGCCCAGCTCGACGATGTCCGCGCCGCCGGCCTCCAACGCCGGCACCAGCTCCAACGCGGCCTCGAGCGTCGGATACCCCATGGTGAGATACGTGATCAGCGCCGCCCGGCCTTCTTCCCTCGCCCGGGCAAAGGCCTGCTCCAGCGCCTGGACCCCCTGCCGTGCCACCATCGTCTCGTCTCTCATGCCCCTAACTCCTCCTGCAGAGCCTGCGTCACTGTGTCCAGATCCTTATCCCCGCGGCCCGACAGGTTCACCAGGATGATGTGCTCCGCCGGCCGTGCGGCGGCCAGGCGCATGGTTTCCGCCAGGGCATGCGCCGACTCCAGCGCCGGCAGGATGCCCTCCAGCCGCGCCAGGGCACGGAAGGCCGCCAGCGCCTCGTCATCGCCCACATGGGTGTAGCGCACCCGCCCGATATCATGCAGGAGCGCGTGCTCCGGCCCCACTGCCGGATAGTCCAGGCCGGCGGAAATGGAATGGGTGTTCAGAATCTGCCCATGGGCATCCTGGAGCACATAGGTCTTGACCCCATGCAGGATTCCCACCCGGCCGCGCTGGGGGTCGGCGAAGCGGGCCGCGTGCCGGCCGCTGGCGATGTCCGCGCCGCCGGCCTCCACCCCCACCATCTCCACCGGGTCCTGCAGGAAGGCGTGGAACAGGCCGATGGCATTGGAGCCCCCGCCCACACAGGCCACCAGCACATCGGGCAGGCGGCCGGCCTGCTCCAGCATTTGCGCACGCGCCTCCTCCCCTATCACGCGCTGGAAGTCCCGCACCAGCCGCGGGTAGGGATGCGGCCCGAGGGCAGAACCCAGCAGGTAATAGGTGTCCTGCAGGTGAAAGGACCAATCGCGCAGGGCCTCGTTGATGGCATCCTTGAGGGTCCGACTGCCGGCATCCACCGGTCGCACCTCGGCGCCCAGCAGGCGCATGCGCAGGACGTTGGGCTGTTGCCGGCGCATATCCTCACTCCCCATGTAAATGGTGCACTCCAGCCCCAGCAGTGCCGCGGCGGTGGCGACCGCCACCCCATGCTGGCCGGCGCCCGTCTCCGCAATCAGGCGCGTCTTGCCCATGCGCTTTGCCAGCAGTGCCTGGCCCAGCGCGTTGTTGATCTTATGGGCGCCGGTATGGGCCAGGTCCTCCCGCTTCAGCCAGATGCGCGCACCACCGCATGCTTCTGTCAGACGCCTGGCGTACGTCACCGGCGTCGGCCGGCCCACATAGTCGCGCAACAGCGCCCGATATTCCTCCCAAAACGCCCCATCCTCCTTCACCTGGCGATAGGCTTCCTCCAGCTCCTGCAGAGGAGCGATGAGCGTCTCCGGGACAAAACGCCCGCCGTATGGGCCGAAATAGCCCCTCGCATCGGGCAGTTGGTCAATGTCCACTTTCCGCATCCTGACCTCCCATCCGCACGGCTTTCGCGCGCAAGATGAAATCGCGAACCTTGACAGGGTCTTTCTGGCCCGGCCGGCTTTCCACGCCGGAGGAAACGTCCACCCCCCAGGGATGGAGCCGGCGCACCGCTTCTGCAACATTATCCGGCGTCAGTCCGCCGGCGATGATGAGCCGCGCCGGCGGTACAGCCGAGAGGTCTATCTCCTGCCATGCCCAACGCTGTCCCGTGCCGCCGGCCCGCTGGGGATGATAGCTGTCCAGCAGATAGGCCCAGGCGTCAAAGCTCAGCAGTTCCTCCCACGGCACCGCGCCCCGCATCCGATGGGCACGGATAACCGGACGGGGCAACGCCCGGGCATAGGCCGGCGGTTCCGCCCCATGCAGTTGCACCAGGTCCAGCCGGCACTGCTCCGCGATCTTCTCGACCTCGGATGCCGGCGCATCGGCGAACACCCCGACGCAGAGCGCCTGACAGCCTTCCCCCCGCAAAGCGTTGATGATGGCGGATGCCTGCGCCGGCGCAATACAGCGCGGGCTGGCCGGCACAAAGATAAAGCCCAGCAGGTCCGCCCCGGCCTGCCAGGCCGTGCGGGCATCATCCAGGTTGGTCAGGCCGCATATTTTGACCTTCACCATTGGCCGGCCTCCCGCAGTTCCCGGAGTCGCGCGCTCGGATCCGGCGCCGTTACCAGCGCCTCGCCGATGAGCGCCGCCTGCACCCCCCACTCTGCCAGCCGGCGCATATCCGCCGGCGTGCGGATCCCGCTCTCCGCCACCACTATCACTTCCGCCGGGATCATGGGGCGGAGCCGGCGCGTCGTCTCCAGGTCCACGTGAAAATCGCGGAGGTCCCGGTTGTTGATGCCCACCACGCTGGGATGCAGGGACAGGACGCGCCTCAGCTCCTCCTCGTTGTGCACCTCCACCAGAGGCGTCAGGCCCAGCGCCTGCGCCTGGCGGTAGAGCGTCTGCAGTGATTCATTCGGCAGGGCGGCGGCAATCAGCAGGACGGCGTCCGCGCCGGCCAGGCGCGCCTCCAGGAGCTGATAGGTGTCAATGATGAAGTCCTTGCGCAGGATCGGGACAGCCAGGCCGGCGCTATCCAGGGCCAGGCGCACTTGCTGTAGATCTTCCAGCGCGCCCCGAAAATGATGCGGCTCGGTCAGCACTGAGATGGCGGCGGCGCCGGCGTTGGCGTACGCCGCGGCCAGCTCCGCCGGCTGAAGGTCCATGTTGAGCGCGCCGCGGGAAGGCGAGGCGCGTTTGATTTCGGCGATGATCTGCACCCCCGGGCCCCGCAGTGCCCGGGAAAAATCGCGGGCCGGCGGCGCCCCCGACAGTCTCTCCTCCAACATTTCGATGGGGGCATATTCCTGGCGCCGGCGCAGTTCCCGACGGGTATCCTCCAAAATCCGCTCCAGGATCATCGTGCCCCTCCGGTAAAGCGCACCAGCTCCTCCAGCACCCTGGCGGCACGCCCCGCATCAATGGACTCGGCGGCCATGGCAATGCCCTCTTTGAGGTCCCGCGCCGCGCCGGCCACGTGCAGAGCGGCGCCGGCATTCAGCAGGACCACATCGCGGCGCGGCCCGCGCTCGCCGGCCAGGACGGCGCGGGCAATGCGGGCATTCTCTTCCGGATCGCCGCCGCGCAGGGCCTCCAGCGGCGCCGGCGTCAGCCCCAGCGCCTCGCCGGCCAGCTCATACGTGCGCACCACCCCATCGCGCAGGCAGGCGATGAAGTTGATGCCGGCGGTGCACAGCTCATCCATGCCCTGTGAATTATGCACCACATAGGCCGCACTGGCGCCCAGCTCTCGCAGGACATGGGCGATCACTTCCACCAGCTCCGGGGCATACACCCCGATAATCTGAAGGGACGCGCCGGCGGGATTGGTCAGCGGCCCCAGGATGTTGAACACGGTGCGCACCCCCATCTCGCGGCGCGGCCCAATGGCGTGCTTCATGGCCGGATGCAGAAGGGGCGCGAACAGGAACCCAAACCCGACCTCGTCAATACAACGCGCCACCTCCTCCGGACTCAGCTCCAGGTTCACGCCCAGGGCCTTCAGCACATCGGCACTGCCGCAGCGGCTGGACACGGAGCGGTTGCCGTGTTTGGCGACCGCCACGCCGGCGCCGGCGACCACGAATGCCGCTGTGGTGGAGATATTGAAGGTCTCCGCACCATCGCCGCCGGTGCCGCAGGTGTCGATGAGCGGCCGGCGCTGGGGCTGGACGCGCGCCGCATAGCCGCGCATGGCGCGGGCAAAGCCGGCGATCTCGCTGATGGTCTCCCCTTTGGCGCGCAGAGCCGCCAGGAAGGCGCCGATCTGCGCCGGCGTGGCCTGGCCGGCCATGATGATGCCCATCACCTGCTCCGCTTCCTCGCCGCTGAGATGCTCGCCGCGCAGTACCCGCTCGATGGCCGCCGGCATGCTGATGGACACGGCCGCGCCCTGCTCCTCCACCACGTCGGACAGCCGGAGGAAATTGCGCAGGATGCGCTTGCCGGCCGGCGTGAGGATGGATTCAGGATGGAACTGCACGCCGAAGGTCAGCCCTTCCGCATGCTGGAGGGCCATGATCTCCCCCTCTTCGGAGCGGGCGGTGACGCGCAGTTCTTTCGGCAGGGGCTCCTCAACAATGAGGGAATGGTAGCGCGTGGCCTCGAAGCTGGTGGGCACGCCGGCGAACAGCGGGCCGCCGTAATGGATGATGCGGGAAACCTTGCCGTGCATCAGGCGGGGCGCCGGCCCCACCCTCCCTCCGAAGACATGGGCGATGCACTGATGCCCCAGGCACACCCCCAGGACAGGAATACGGCCGTGAAAGCGGCGGATGGCGTCGTTGGAGATGCCGGCGTCGGTCTCCGGCCGGCCGGGCCCTGGTGAAATCACCAGATGGCTGGGCGCCAACTGCTCCAGCTCCTGCAGGGTCACCTGGTCATTGCGGAACACCCGCACCTCTGCCCCCAATTCGCCCAGGTACTGGACGATATTGTACGTGAATGAGTCGTAGTTATCGATCACCGCGATCATGTTCCACCTCCCTTACTTCATGGGGCCCTGTTCGGCGGCGGTCAGGGCACGCGCAAGGGCCCGCAGTTTGTTCTCCGTCTCCTCATATTCCCGCGCCGGCTCCGAATCGGCGACGATGCCGGCGCCGGCCTGCAGGTACACCCGCTGTCCCTTCATCACGAATGTGCGGATGGTGATGCAGGTGTCCATATTGCCCGAGAAGCCGAAGTAGCCCACCGCGCCGGCGTAAGGCCCGCGCTGTTCCGGCTCCAGTTCCTCGATGATCTCCATCGCGCGCACTTTGGGCGCGCCAGACACCGTGCCGGCGGGGAAACAGGCGCGCAGTACGTCATAGGCGTCGCAGGCGGGGTCCAACTGTCCCTGCACATGGGAGACGATGTGCATGACATGGGAATAGCGCTCCACCTCCATCATGGTGGGAGTGGTCACCGTGCCGTAGCGGCACACGCGCCCCAGGTCATTGCGCGCCAGGTCCACCAGCATGACATGTTCCGCGCGTTCCTTGACGTCCGTCAGCAGTTCCTGCTCCAGCGCCAGGTCTTCCGCCGGCGTGGCGCCGCGAGGCCGTGTGCCGGCCAGCGGCCGCGTCTCCACTATCCCCTGATCCACCCGCACCAGCACCTCCGGCGATGAGCCGATGAGGCGCAGGCCGTCCGGCAGTTCCAGGTAGAACATGTACGGCGACGGGTTGATGCGCCGCAGGGCGCGGTAGATGTCGAACGGTTGGGCCCTGGTCAGCCGATGAATGCGGCGGGACAGCACCACCTGGAAGATATCGCCGGCGCGGATATACTCCTTGGCGCGCTTCACCGCTTCCTCAAAGGCTGGGCGCGGGAAGGCGGTCTCGAAGGGCGGCTCCACGGCCTCCGCCGCCGGCGCCGGCATCCCCAGACCGTTCGGCAGGGGCCGGCGCAGGCGCGCCACCAGCTCCTCCACCGCCGCCTCCGCTTCCTCGCGCCCCCGGCCCTCCGCCTCCTCGCCGGAAGCATGGGCGATGACCAACAGCCTCTGTCTGACGTGGTCATATACCACCAGCCGGTCACACAGGAGGAAGAAGGCCTCGGGCAGGCCCAGGGTATCCGGCTTGATGCTGGGCAGGCGTTCGAAGGAGCGCACCAGGTCATAGCTCATGTAGCCCACAGCGCCGCCGGTAAAGCGCGGCAGGTCCGGGATGGGGGTGCCGGCATAGGTCGGCAGATGCTCGCGCAGGACATCCAGCACATCGCGGCCGGCCAGCGGCAGTTCCGTCCAGCGCCCCTCTTCCTCGATGATCACCCTGTCGCGCCAGGCCTTGATGGTGCCGCGCGGGTGGGAGCCGATGATGGAATAGCGCGCCAGGTGTTCTCCCCCTTCCACGCTTTCCAGCAGGAAGGAGGGGCCCAGCCCGCGCAGTTTCAGGTATACCGAGACCGGCGTCTCGACATCCGCCGGCAGTTCCCGCACCACTGGGCTGAGAACCCGCCGTGCATGCGTAATGCTGGTAATCATCCTTCACCTCCCCATTACAGGCATATAATCAAAAACCCCTCGTCCGATCGACGCCCAGCGAGTGCTGGACGTATGACGGGACGAGGGGTTTGCAACCACCCCGCGGTGCCACCCGAATTAGGCGGCCGGCGTACGGCTGGAAACAAAAAACCCGTCGAGAGACGGGTTTTCATCGGCCGGCCAACCTCTCTCAGCGGATACGAGGACTCGCCATCGGCCCACGGATGGGAGCCTGATATCCCGCGCTCTGATAACGGTAGCGTTTCCGGTGCGGACTACTCGGGCGTTACCGCCCTTTCGGCGCACGACTCGCAGGCCCATTCCGCCGCGTCGTGGACATCGGGCTCGCACCTTCCCCCGACTCTCTGGGTCCCGGTGCGCGGCGTACTCTTCCTGGTCATCGTCTTTGGCATGTGCGATTGTTGGGTTATATTATAGCCGGCCGGCGCCGGCTGTCAAATGGGCGAATTTGAGGGCGTGGGACACGCGATCCGGTGACAGTCATCGGTGACAGTCACCGGTGACAGTCACCTGGCAGGTGACTGTCACCGAACGGATGATACATCAAATCGTGCAGTTCGAGCAAGCCTGTGGTATAATATGCTAAACGTTTCGGCTCTGTCGGGTATCCGGATGCCAAGGAGAAAGGTAGATGTCCGCCCCGTTCCGTTTCTTTCCCACGGGTGCGCTGATCCTGCTGGCCGTGATGACAGCGATCAGCGCCGTGGCCCTGGTGGTGCAGTGGCGAGAGGCGAAGCACGCCCCTTTTTTCCTCCTGCGCTATGAGGCGGCCAAGCGCGCTCGCCGGCTGTTCCTGCTCACGGTCCTGCTGGTCATTGGCATGGGAATCACCGGTTGGCTGACCATACAATACCTGAGACATCCGACGGGAGCGCCGGCCCGGCCCGCTGTGACGCCGGCGGTCTTGCCTACGCCGACGACGGCCGGCGGCGAGGCCGGCACCCAACCCCCTCCCACTCCCACGCACACCCGGATGCCCTCTCCCACTCCGACGCCTCCGGTGACCCCGACCCCCTCCTCTCGTCCGATGACTCGCTCTCCTGGCGCCAGCTTTACCTTCATCACCTTTGCGCAGGGCGTATCCGCATCCAACGAACCCCTTATGCCAGGGCAAGTCTTCTCCCTCCCGCTGGAACGGCCGATCTATGCCTTTTTCCGCTTCGCGGAGATGGAAAACGGCACCCCATGGCGGGCAGTATGGCGCAAAGGCTCGGTGGAGCTGGTATCCGACGAGTTCCAATGGGAGTGGGGGCGCTACGGAACCGCATACGTGTATTTCCTGCCGCCGGGCGGGTTTGATGCCGGCGCCTATTCCCTGCAGTTGTATATCGGCGATGACCTGCAGTTCGAGGCCAGCTTCGAGGTCCAATAACGCAACAAAGCAGTTCACCAGGAGGGAACCATGTCCGCCGAAATCCCAGCGGATTCGCCGCCCGCTCACGACAAGCAGAAGGTCATCCTCTATACCAAGCCCGACTGCCCAGACTGCTTCAATGCCAAGCGCTTCCTGAACAATCGAAATATCCCCTTTGAGGTCCGGGACATCACTGACCCGCAGGCGGTGGAGGAACTGCTGGCGCTCCTTGGGCCAGGCCAGTACGCGACCCCTATTATCGTCTTGGGAGAGCACGTGTTCGTGGGGTTCGAGGTCAACCGCCGGCATATCGAGAACGTGCTCGAGCAAATCTCCCGGTGAAACCACACGTGGTGCGGTGATCGAGCCGCATGCGCCATATCTGAACCGCCGGCCAGGCGTCTACACTTTTAGATTACTTGTCGGCGCACGGCCGACAAATTCTCCAGGAGGTTACTACCTATGCACCAACTGTATCCGAGCCATCCTGGACACGGCCGCTGGGTCCGGCTCGGCATATGCGCCGGCCTGCTCATGGCCGGCATCCTGGCCTTTTCCCTTCTTTACATCCCACCCGCCTCCCTGGCCGTACCGCCCACCGCACATACCTTCTACGGGACGGTACAGCTCAGCGGCCAGAACGTCCCAGACGGCACGCTCATCACCGCATATGTGTATGATGGGAGCAACATTGTTATCTGCGGCACCACTACGACTTTCACGCCGGCCCCGCCGGCGCCGCAGGTTTCCGTGTACACCCTGCCCGTGACCGGCGATGACCCCGAGACTTCCAACAAAGAGGGCGCGGCCGAGGGCGACACCGTCCATTTCCGCATCGGCCCGTGGGATACCGGCGTGGACGCGGAACAGACCGGCATCTGGCATTCCGCCGATTTCACGGAGCTGAACCTGACCGGCACTGCACTCCCGACGCCGACCCCTACCCATACGAATTCGCCCACCGCCACCCCCGCCGGCCCGACACCGACCTTTACGCCGACGCACACCCACACCCCAACGCCCACGGCAACAGCGACGCATACCCCCACCCCCACCGTCAGCCCGACGCCAACCGGCCCGACCCCTACGCCCACGCCTTCTCCGATGCCGACCTTTGTCTGCCTCCAGCAGGGGAGCGCCGGCTATACCGGGACCACGGATACCTACCTGGACCTGGCCAACCCCACCACTCCGTATGGCTCGGCCAATAAGATGTACGTGAAGACCCAAGAGATCGTCAACTCGTTGGTGCGGTTTGATCTGAGCAACCTGCCGGCGAACATCACCGTCGTCACCGCCACCATGAAGATACTCGTGCTGGACCGCACCCCGGATAAGCCCATCACCCTGCGCGCCTACCGCGTCGCGAAGCACTGGAACGAGGACGAGGCCACCTGGTACAACGCCACCTCCACCACCCTCTGGTCGGCGCCCGGCTGTCAAGCCCCCGGCGCGGATTACTCGGATATCGGCGTGGTCGAGCTGGCCGGCTTCGACGGGGAGGGGGTCTGGGCCACCTTTGACCTGACGAACATAGTGCGCCATTGGGTCACCTATCCCGCGGAAAACCACGGGGTAGTGATCAAGGGATATCGCTATCAAGACCAGACCACCACGTACACCTTCTGGTCCTCCGAGGTCTCCAACGTCGGACTGCGGCCTCAGCTCTGCGTCGGCTACCTGATGCCGACCCCGACCCCCACGGCCGCTGGGGGCCCGGCAGCCGTTTCGTCACTTCCTCGGCCAGACGCCCCACGCGGCGCAGATTCGATCGCGCGATCAGGTCGGCCCGCGGCAACGAGTGATCAGGCAAAAACTGCGTCTCCGCGCCCA
>Ga0080004_1129584_pt1 | contig 33572 bp, 27 predicted proteins | sample WasSprMetagenome_FD_69207 | JGI IMG/M metagenome (GOLD analysis project Ga0080004, IMG submission 69207) | Sulfidic aquatic microbial communities from Washburn Spring, Yellowstone National Park, USA - WS (SPADES assembly) (version 2) | ecosystem: Environmental > Aquatic > Thermal springs > Hot...
TGTAGTAGTTGGCAACTCGCCCCCTATTTTTGTTTTGGGGGCACATCCCCCAACCCCCCTGGGAGGGGATGTGCCCCCCACCCCCGTTTTCCCACCCTCGTTTGCTTAGGATTTGCCAGCGTTTTGGACCCCACTCGTGGCGGGGTTGCAGAGGTTAAGGGCTTCCCCCCCTTTTAAGGTTTCGTGGGGGGACACCCCCACAGCCCCTCGGGAGGAGGCTTTGCCCCCTCCACCCCCGGTTCACGGGATACCCCCCAAGGCCCCCGCCTGTGGGCTTTGCCCCCCTGGCCCCCCTTTGGGGAAGAAGTTGGTGCCTCGGGTAAGTTTCATGAGTGGGCTATGTTTTCCGAGGCTATGAAAGCTTCTAAGTCACGCAAAGCGCGCTCGGCATACGCAATGTACCGAGCTTGCTTCTTCTTTACCTTCTTTTCCAAGGGAGGAAGCAGGCCAAAGTTCGCTTTCATGGGCTGAAATTCTTTGAGCCGGGGATCGGTTATGTAACGGCATAAGGCCCCTATCATTGTAGTCGGGGGGAAGACTAATGGCTCCTCTCCTCGGAGAATCCGAGCCATGTTTAGCCCGGCTACAAGGCCCGTAGCAGTGGAACCTACATAGCCCTCGCTCCCCGTTATCTGACCGGCAAAGAAAAGGTCAAGCCGCTGGCGGAATTGAAGGGTAGGAAGGAGAAGCTTTGGAGAGTTTATGAAGGTATTGCGGTGCATCTGGCCAAACCTTACAAATTCGGCTTTTTCAAGGCCAGGGATTAGCCTGAAGACCCTTTCCTGTTCGCCCCACTTGAGGTTGGTCTGGAACCCAACCAGATTGTAAAGGGTGCCAGCTGCATCATCCTGACGAAGCTGAACTACAGCGTATGGCTGTTTGCCTGTCCTCGGATCCACAAGTCCGACCGGGCGCAATGGCCCAAAGGCCAGCGCTTCTCGCCCCCTCCGAGCAATGACTTCTATCGGAAGGCAGGCCTCAAAGAACTTGGGGTCTTCTTTCTCAAAGTCCCGTAGCTCAATGGTTTCAGCCTGTAGAAGCGCATCCACAAAACGGTAGTATTCTTCCCGAGTCATTGGGCAATTTATGTAATCTTCCCCTCCCCTACCGTAGCGCGAAGCCCGGAAAGCTTTAGTCATGTCAATGGATTCGTAGGTCACGATTGGGGCTATGGCATCGTAAAAGTAAAGGTATTCTTCGCCGATTAGCTCCCGAATGCGCTGAGCGAGGGCATCGGAAGTAAGAGGCCCCGTGGCTATGATAACAGGCCCAGGGGGGATTTCGGTCACTTCTTCCCTGATGAGCCTGATGTTCGGGTGAGATTCAATGTGCTCCGTGACCAAGCGAGCAAAGTCATCCCTGGATACAGCTAAGCTCCCTCCAGCTGGCACACGGGTTTTGTCGGCGCAGGAAATGATGAGTGAGCCCAAGCGTCGCAGTTCCTCCTTGAGTAGGCCGAGAGGCTTATCAATCGGTTCCGCGCCGAGGGAATTGCTGCAGACCAGTTCGGCCAAAAAGCCGGTGCGATGAGCAGGGGTAAGCTTGTGGGGGCGCATTTCGTATAGGTATACTTTGAAGCCCCTTTCCGCCAACTGCCAAGCTGCTTCCGAACCCGCAAGTCCACCACCTATTACAATTACCTCAGCCATCACTGCTCCTTTTCCACAATTTTTATGTGCAGTTCGGCCAGCTGACGTTCGGAAATTGGAGCCGGGGCTGAGAAGAGAAGGTCAACAGCGGCCTGAGTTTTCGGGAAAGCTATGACTTCTCGGATGGAACTTTCGCCCCGCAGGAGCATTACCAGCCGGTCAATTCCCAAGGCTATTCCTCCATGCGGGGGAGCTCCGAACTCAAAGGCCTCCAGAAGATGCCCGAACTGAGCCTTAGCTTCCTCTTCCGAGAGGCCTATGAGTTTGAAGATTTTTTCCTGGAGGTCTCGGTTGTGAATCCTTATGCTTCCTCCGCCGATTTCCCAGCCATTACAGACGACATCGTAAGCCTTGGCCCGGACCTCACTTGGGGCCGAGTCCAAAAGCAGTATGTCCTCATCAAGGGGGGCTGTGAACGGGTGGTGAACAGGATCCCAGCGCTTTTCCTCTTCGTTCCACTTCACAAGGGGGAAATCTAAAATCCAGGCGAAGGCCAGCTCATTTTCATCGGCAAGGCCCAAATGGCGCCCTAAGAAAAGCCTCATTTTCTCCATGACATCCAGAGCTTTTTCCGGTTTATCCGCTATGAAGATTAGACCATCGCCTTGGGAAGCGCCGGCTTGGGATATTATGGCCTCCAATTGACCAGGAGTAAAGTAGCGCGCTGCTGAGGATTTTATCCCTTCCGATGTTACAGCCATCCAGACGAGGCCTTGAGCTCCAAAACCCTTTGCTCTAACGGCCATTTCATCCCACTGTTTGCGGGAGAAGCCAGCACCTCCCGGCACCTTTAGCCCCTTGACTACCCCACCCTCTTCTGCCACTTGACGGAATACGCCGAAGTCGCTCGCCCTCGCTATTTCGGTTATGTCAAATAGAGGCAGGTCAAAGCGCAAGTCAGGCTTATCGGAGCCGTAGCGTTCCATTGCTTCTTTGTAGGAAAGGCGGAGGAACGGTTCAAACTTGAGCCTTTTGTTGGTCAATGTTTTGACCAAAGAGGTAAGCAGTTCCTCAATCACTTGGAGGATGTCTTCGCGGTCTACAAAGGACATTTCCAGGTCCAACTGGGTAAACTCAGGCTGGCGGTCGGCCCTGAGGTCTTCGTCTCGGAAGCAGCGGGCGATTTGGAAGTATTTTTCAAAGCCGGCCACCATGAGGATTTGCTTTAGCTGTTGAGGCGACTGAGGCAGGGCGTAGAACTTTCCAGGGTGGACCCGGCTTGGCACTACGTAGTCTCTGGCCCCTTCAGGAGTGCTGCGGATAAGTATTGGCGTTTCTATTTCCACAAAGCCCTTGGCATCCAGAAAATCGCGGATGAATTTAACCACTTTGTGGCGGAAGATTATGTTTTCCTTCATCCTCTGCCGGCGGAGGTCAAGGTAACGGTACCGGAGGCGGAGGGCTTCATCTACTTCTTCTTCCCGGTCAATGTAGAAAGGCGGGGTGCGTGAAGGGTTGAGGATTTTGGCCTCTTTGGCGATTACTTCTACTTCACCGGTAGGCAGATTGGGGTTTTCCATCCCCGCCGGCCTTTCCTGTACGATTCCTCTCACCCAAAGGACATATTCGCTGCGGGCTTCATCGGCGACCTGGTAAGCTTCGGGGGACTCAGCCGGGTTGAATACCACTTGCACTATCCCTTCCCGATCGCGAAGGTCAATGAAGATGAGGCCTCCGTGGTGGCGGCGGCGGTGTACCCAGCCGGCCAGTTTTACCTCACGGCCAACGTGTTCCTTGCGCAAGAGTCCGCAGTAGTGGTCCTTAAGCAATTTCAACCTCCTACCAATGGTTTTTGTTTCAAGGCTTTTATGCTTCCCGCCCCAACGCAAAACATGGCAATGCGAAAGGCAGTGAGGATTTCATCAGCTTTTTCCCGGACGGCTTCGGGGGATAGGAAAGCTGGCTTCAGGAACGGAGCCCCTATCCCCACCAAGTCAGCTCCCAGAGCTATGGCTTTGGCTGCTTCAATCCCTGTCCTTATACCCCCACTGGCGATTAAGGGGAAATCGGGCAAGACCTGGCGGATGCTTCTAACGGCTTCGGCCGTCGGTATTCCCCAGTCGGAGAAGGCTTCGGCTACGTTCCTGAGACTTTCGCGCCCGATGCGGTGCATTTCAATCAAGCTCCAACAAGTTCCACCGGCACCGGCTACGTCAATTGCTGCTACCCCGGCCTCTTTTAGTTTTAAAGCCACCTCAGGGCTTATCCCCCACCCCACTTCTTTTACTATTACCGGGACTTCTAAGCTGGCGCAAACCTTTTCAATTTTGGCTAAGAGTCCGGAAAAGTTGGCATTTCCTTCGGGCTGAAGGGCTTCTTGCAATGGGTTAAGGTGTAAGATAAGGGCATCGGCCTGTATCATCTCCACAGCTCTTCGGCACTCATCCACTCCGTAGCCGTAGTTGAGCTGAACGGCCCCTAAGTTGGCGAAAAGCAGGATATCGGGCGCGATATCGCGCACTTTGTAGGTTGAAGCTAAGGATGGGTCCTCAAAGGCCGCCCTTTGGGAACCGACACCCATCGCCCAACCGAGCTCTTGAGCCACAAGGGCCAGGTTGCGATTTACCCTCCCCGCTTCCTCCGTGCCCCCGGTCATCGGAGATATGAGGAAAGGGGCCTTGAGCCTCTTGCCCAAGAACACAGTTGAGGTGTCAACTTCTGATAGGTCAAGCTCCGGGAGAGCACAGTGGAGAAAGCGGTATTTCTCAAAGCCTGTTGTTAAGGTCCTGAAACCCACGTTTTTTTCCAAAGCAATGCGCAAATGCTCGCCCTTTCGGTAACTGGAAGACATCAATACGCGCTCCTGTCGGAGAAGATGCGGACAAGGGTTTTGATGATTATCTTTATGTCAAGCCATAGGGACCAGTTCTCAATGTACCAGAGGTCGTATTTGGTCCTTTCGGCGATGGAGGTATCGCCTCTTAGGCCGTGGATTTGAGCCCAACCAGTTATCCCGGCTTTTTCCCTGTGGCGTTCCATGTAGCGAGGAATGCTTTTGCGGAACTGCTCCACGTAGTATGGTTGTTCAGGCCTTGGTCCTACCAAGCTCATGTGCCCAAGCAGGACATTTATGAACTGCGGGAGTTCATCCAAAGAATAGCGCCTCAGGATAGCTCCGAGCCTTGTGCGCCTCGGGTCGTCGGGCTTAGTCCAGCCGGGGCCGTTGGCATCGGCATCCTGACGCATGGAGCGAAACTTGAGCATGGGGAAAGGCTTGGCATCAAGCCCCATCCTCTCCTGGACGTAAAATACTGGTCCGGGCGAGTCAAGTTTTATGAGGATGGCTATGAGGAGCATCAGGGGAGAAAGGAGGATTAGGGCAATAGATGCCCCTATTACGTCCATTGCCCTTTTCAAAGTCAGCTTCCACCCCCTCATAGCCATATCTCTGATGGTAATCAGGGGGAGGCCGTCCAAATCGCCTATGCTTACTTCCGAGGCTATTATCTGGAAGACATCGGGGAAGACCTTTATAGCAACCGAACTGCGGTCGCACATCCCGATTACGGAGAGTATCTGGGAGTGGTCAGCTTCAGGCATGGCGATTATGACTTCGTCCACTTCTTCTCTGGCTAAGATGGAGGGCAAGTCGCTCACCTTTCCCAGAACTGGAACGCCCATGATTTGGCCGTTTACGTTGTCATCAACAAAACCCACTACTTTGTAGCCCAGGCCAGGGGAGCGTATTATTTTTTGGAGGATTATGCGCCCGACTTCCCCCGCCCCCACGATTAGGACCTTGGAAGCACCTATGCCCTTGGCATACATTGAACGTTGCCAGCGGGCATGGAGGGTCCTGCCTATGAAGGTGAAGATTATGGTTAGCAACCAGACGTAGACCATCATCAGGCGTGAGTAGTCGGGTTCGTTCTTGAAGATGAGGGAGAAGAAGGCTATGGCGATAAGGGTTCCGATGGAGGAAGCTGCGGTGATTTTGGAGAACTCGTCTATGTGGGAAAAGGTTCTGTGACGATGGTATAGGCGAGCGAAGAAGAAGGTTGTAAGCATGGTGAGGACGTAGATTACAGCCATTCCCAAGTAAGGGGTGAAAGTGTATGGCAAGTTTTGGTGTGCGGAAAGCAGGCGAAGCCTATAGCCCAGGTAGAAAGCCAAGGCTATGAGGATGGCATCCAGAACTGCCAGACTAAGGCGAAAGAGAAGGTTTGGGTTTTTCACAAGACTTTGCTTATCCCCCACCACAGGTAAATCCCCGCTTTAACTAATTTATCCAGCCACCAGGGCGTTTGGGAAGCGTAGTGTTTGCGGTAAAAGATGAGCATTGCTCTGAAGAATTCATCCCTTGCCCTGGGGTTCTTTTGGCTTGAAACCCTTTTATAATGTAGGACGGTGACTTCGGGGTAGTAGTAGACTTTCCATCCGGCCTTTTTTATCCTCAAAGCCCAATCCAAGTCTTCCCCGTAAAGGAAGAAGGATTCGTCCAGGAGGCCGGCATCGGCGATGGCTTCCCTACGCACCATCATGAAGGCCCCCACCACCGAGTCCACCTCGGCGGTTTTATCTGGGTCAAGGTAGGTGAGGTTGTAGCGGGCGAAGCGGGGATGGCGTGGGAAGAGTTTACTTAGGCCTATCATCCTGTAAAATGCCACTTCAGGAGTGGGGAAAGAACGGCGGCAGGCAAGGTCCAGGCTCCCATCCTGCCGGATTAGCTTAGGGCCGGCGATTCCCGCTTGGGGATGGGAATCCATGAATTGGACCATTTTGGCCAGGGCTTCTGGGGGGACAATGGCATCTGGGTTCAGTAGGAGGGCATAGCGGGCAGTGTCCTCGGAGATAGAGCCTGGGTTGAAGCCGAGGGCTTTAAGGCCCAAGTTATTAGCGTAGGCGTATCCGCCGTTGAAGGAACTGGTGATTAAGAGGACTTCGGGAAATTCTTTTTTGACCATGTCTGCACTTCCATCTACAGAGCCGTTGTCAACCACGCATACTCTGAATGAGACCCCTCGGCTTTCCAGGAGCGAAGCCAAGCAATCCCTGAGGAGGTCTCTTGTATTGTAGTTTACGATAACCACTCCCACGTCAAGCATGGCCATACTTTGGGTTTTATTTTAACACAAAGGGGGTGGTGAAGCAAAGGAAAGGCGGGGGCACATCCCCCGAGCCCCCTGCCATGGGGGCTCGGCCCCTTGGACCCCCCATTTGCCCACCCCCGTTGGCTTGGGGTTTGCCAGCGTTTTGGGCCCCACTCGTGGCGGGGTTTCAAATGTGGGCAACTCGTTCCCTCTTTTTTATTTTGGGGGCACATCCCCCATGCCCTCTGCCAGGGGGCGAAGCCCCCTGGACCCCCCGTTTGCCCACCCTCGTGAGCTGAGGGTTTGCCAGCGTTCTGGGCCCCACTCGTGGGCAGGTTGCTAATGTGGGCAACTCGCCCCCTTTAAGGTTTTGTGGGGAGCCACCACAACCCCCCGCCATGGGGGCTCGGCCCCCTGGCCCCCCATTGCCCACCCTCGTAAGCTGAAGGTTTGCCAGCGTTTTGGGTCCCACTCGTGGGCGGGGTGGTAAGAGTTAGCCACTCGCCCCTTCTCTTTAGTTCTTGGGGGCACATTCCCCATGGCCTTCCAATCCCAGCTTTAGTGAAGGTTGGCTCCGGTTTTCGCCGGATTCTTCACAATTTCTTAATAAGGGCATGCTATACTTTGGGCTGGAAAATCTTCCAAAAGGAGGTGAGAAGATGAGGAAGTGGATAGCGATTCTGGCAGCAGTAGCGATTGTGGGGTTAATTTTCGGGCTGGGTGTGGAAAAAGCCCTGGCTCAAACCCCCACCCCTACCCCAAGCCCTAAAGCGCCTGTTCCGATGCCGTGGAAGTGGTTCGGTTGGGGCTTTGGGAGAGGGTGTAACCTTAATTCTATCGCCGAAGCTCTGGGGATGAGCACCGATGATTTGGTGAAGGCCCTTCAGGAAGGCAAGACTATAGCTCAGTTGGCCGAGGAGAAAGGAGTAGCTCTCTCCACCATAGTGGACCAGTGCCTGCAGTTCCGGAAAGACTGGCTCTCCTTCCTGGTCCAGAAGGGCTACATAACCCAGGAGATGGCCGATAAGTGGCTCAGCATCCAGAGGCAGATGTTAGAGTTCCAATTCACCTACAACTGGAGGTTTGGTTGGGGATGGGGCCAGATGCGTGGTCCCAAAGGATGGGGACCTCGCCGGTAGAAGGCCTCATGAAATGGGGGAGGGGGTAAACCCTCCCCCCCATTTTTATTAAGCACTCATAAGGGCAGCCACGCCCGGTAGTTCCCTCCCCTCTAAGAATTCCAGGCTTGCCCCGCCTCCGGTAGAGACGTGGGTCAATTTTTCAGCGACGCCGGCGGCTTCCACCGCCGCTGCCGAATCCCCCCCACCTACCACTACAGTAGCTCCTTCTAACTCAACCAAGGCCCGGGCTATAGCAAAGGTCCCTTGGGCAAATGGCTCCACTTCAAAGACACCTAAGGGGCCGTTCCAGAAGACTGTGCGGGCTCCGCGCAGTTTCTCACGGAAAAGCTTCACGGTTTCAGGCCCTATGTCCAGTATACGCCACCCTTTAGGCACTTCCCCTGGCTTTGCTACCCTTGTAGCAGCCTCGGGAGCCAGGCGTTCCGCTATTACTACATCCACAGGTAAGACCAGCTTCTCGCCCCCTTCCCGGAGGAGTTCCTGGGCCAGCCCCAAAGCTTCATCTTCTACAAGGGAATCGCCCACCTCGTAACCCATGGCCTTAAAGAAGGTGTTGGCCATCCCACCCCCGATGAGGAGGAGGTCCACCTTGGGGAGGAGGTTACGTATCACGCCAATTTTGTCCGAAATCTTTGCTCCTCCTAAGATGGCTACAAACGGCCTCTGGGGTTCGGAGAGGAGCAGACCCAGGAAGCGGATTTCCCTCTCCATTAAGAAGCCGGCCACAGCTGGTAAGTAATGGGCAACTCCTTCGGTAGAGGCATGGGCTCGGTGGGCCGTAGCGAAGGCATCGTTAACGTAAATATCGGCCAAGGAAGCGAGTTGACGGGCGAACTCGGGGTCATTCGCCTCTTCTTCAGGGTGGAAGCGGAGGTTCTCTAAGAGGATTACTTCCCCAGGCTTCATCTCCTTCACCGCCTTTTCCACCTCCGGGCCGATGCAGTCATCAAGCTTTTTCACCGGCATTCCTAAGATTTCCGATAGCCTCTTGGCCACCAAGTCCATCTTGAATTCAGGCGTTGGTTTGCCTTTGGGCCGCCCAAGGTGGGACATGAGGATTACAGCCGCTCCTTGGTCCAAGAGGTACTGGATGGTGGGCACGGTGGCCCTTATACGCCGGTCGTCGGTTATTTGGCCTTCAACTATGGGGACGTTGTAGTCCACTCTTACCAGCACTCTCTTCCCCTTAAGGTCTATGTCTCGGATTGTCCTTTTGTTCATGGCCAACCTCCTTTTTTAAAGTTACATCTCCAGCCCATATGGTCTTCACTTCCCCTTCATTAGTAGCCAGAAGGAGGGCCCCGTCTTCGTTCACGCCGATGGCCACTCCTTCTATGGTCTCGGTTGGGGTAATAACGGTTACCTCTCGGCCGAGGGGGTGAAGTCGGGCTTGCCATTTAGCCCGGAAGTCCGTCCCTTTCTTCAGCTCCTGGTAATTTCCCTCCAGGCAACTGAGGATTTCCTGAAGCAGGATGAAGCGAGGGAATTCGTATCCAAGTTCATCTGATAGGCTGGTGGCATAGGGGGCTAAGGTTGAAAGGGGCGACTCTGAAATTTTAACGTTAACATTGAGGCCGACGCCGACTATGGCGTAAAGTATGCGGTCAGCTGAAGTCTGGATTTCGGTGAGGATTCCGCCTGCCTTCTTTCCTGCTAAGAGGATATCGTTTGGCCACTTTATGGCTACTTTCAGCGGGGTTAGGTTTTCAATGGCTTCGGCTATGGAGAGGGAGGTAACCATTGTTAAGCGGTGAGCTTGGTGAGGAAGGAGCGGGGGTCTGAAGATTATGGACATAAGGATTGAGGAGCCAGGCGGGGAAATCCAGGTCCTTCCCAAACGTCCTCTGCCGGCCGTTTGTTCTTCCGCCAGGACTATTGTCCCTTCCGGGGCACCGCCTTCGGCAAGCCTCCGTGCCTCGTCCTGAGTGGAAGTTGTAGTGCGGAAGTAATAGATTCTTCGGCCAAAAACGGTTGGTTCTCCCATAGGCTTAGTTTGATTATACCCGAAGCGGTGGCAAAGGCAAATGCCGAAGCCAGGGGGCTTGCGCCCCCTGGACCCCCATTTGCCCACCCTCGTTGGCTTGGGGTTTGCCAACGTCTTGGGCCCCACTCGTGGGCGGGGTTGCTAAGGTGGGCTACTCGCCCCCTCTTTTTTATTTTGGGGGCACATCCCCCATGCCCCCTGCCAGGGGGCTCTGCCCCCTGGACCCCCCATTTGCCCACCCTCGTAGGCCTTGGGTTTGCCAGCGTCTTGGGTTAACCTCTCCCCCGGCCAATCCTGCCAAATTTTCCCCCTTCCCTCGCAAGGAAGGGGGTCAGGGGGTTAGGTCAGAAAAGCACACCCCCCCACCCCTGCCAGGGGGCTTCGCCCCCCTGGACCCCCATTTGCCCACCCCCGTTGGCTTGGGGTTTGCCAACGTCTTGGGCCCCACTCGTGGGCGGGGTTGCTAAGGTGGGCAACTCGCCCCCTCTTTTTTATTTTGGGGGCACATCCCCTAAACCCCCTGGGAGTGGGCTGCGCCTCCTCCACCCCCGTTTTAATCGCTGACTTCAGTCGACGTGAATGTGTGCTTGTTCCCCGTGAGGGCTTGATGTTATAATATCTTTGATGCTCGGCGAGGATTTAGCCAGATGAAACGAAAAGCACGGTTAAGTTTCCTTTCGCTGTTCTTAGCCTTGTTGTTGAGCGCTTGTGCACAGCCGGCTTACCCGGTGGTGAGTTTGCGTGCCAGCCCCCAACCTACTCCTACCTTGACTTCTCCACAGACCCAAACCCCAATTCGCATCGCCATCGCCGCCATCCTTTCCCCACGGACTACTTACCGCGTTTACAAAAACTTGGCCGCTTACCTTGAAAAACGCCTCGGGGAGCCTGTGGAGGTCATCCAGCCTGCTACTTATGCCGAGACTAACGAGCTGCTCCGCACCCGCCAAGTAGACTTAGGGTTCATCTGCACAGGGCCATACATCCAAGGCCACCAAGAGTTCGGCCTGGAACTCTTAGCTATCCCCGAAATCAACGGCGAGCGGACATACCGCTAATACATCATCGTCCCCGCCGAAAGTCCCGCCCAGCAATGGGAGGACCTGCGGGGGACCGTCTTCGCCTTCACCGACCCCCTCTCCCTTTCGGGCTACTTGAGCGTATTGTACCTTCTCCATTCCGCAGGAGAGACCCCCGACCGCTTCTTCGCCCGCACCCTCTTCACCTACAGCCACGAGAACTCCGTCCGGGCGGTGGGGGAGAAATGGGTGGACGGCGCGGCGGTTGATAGCTTAGTCTACGAGGCGATGGCCCAGGAGACCCCCTTCTACCGGGAAAACATCCGCATCATCTGGCGGTCCGTCCCCTACGGCGCGCCGCCGGTCGTGGTGCACCCCGGCCTGGACCCGGCGCGCAAGGCCCAACTGCAACGGATTCTTCTGGAGATGGACCGGGACCCGGAGGGCCGGGCCACCCTGGCCCTGCTGGGGGTGAGCCGGTTCGTGCTCCCCGATGACCGCCTCTACGATTCGGCCCGGGAGGTCGTGCTGACGGTGGGAGAAAGGCCATGAGGGGACGATGGAGACAGGTCTGGAGCGTACTCTGGCCGATTCTGAGCAGCGTCAGTTTGCGGGTCAAGATTATGGGCATTGCCCTGGTCAGCATCTTCTCCCTGGGTCTGGGCATCACCTGGCAGGCCCGGGCGATGATGGTGCGCAGTCTCCAGCGGGAACTGGAGCAACGGGGAATCTCCATCGCCCGGGACCTGGCCTTCCGCAGCACCGACCTCGTTCTGACCAACAACCTCTACGGCCTCTACACCCTGGCCCGGGAGACCGTCCAGATTAACGAGGATGTCCGGTACACGTTTCTGGTGGACCCGGCGGGGAATGTGCTGGCGCACTCGTTTGAGGGAGGGTTCCCGGCCGACCCTCTTTCCGTTAACCGACCGGAGGAGGGCCAGCCCTATCGGCTCCAGAGGATTCAGACGGAGGAGGGGCTGATTCTGGACGTGGCGGTACCGGTGTTTGACGGCCGGGCGGGCGTGGCGCGGGTCGGCATGTCCCACCGTCGGCTGGATGGGGTTGTTGCCGGGGCGACCCGCTGGTTGCTGGTGACCATGCTGGCCGTTTCCCTGGTGGGGATCGGGCTGAGCAGTCTGCTGACGTGGTTGCTCACCCGCCCCGTACGGGCGCTGACGGAGGCAACCCGCCGGGTGGGGGAAGGGGACCTGAGCCCCCGGCTGACGCCCTGGGCCGCGGACGAGATTGGCTACCTGCAGGAGTCCTTCAACACGATGGTGGAGCGGCTGGCCCGCGCCCGCCAGGAGATGGCCGCGGTCAACGAAAGCCTCCTCCGGCGCAATCGGGAACTCTCCACCCTCTACCAGGTCTCCCAGGCTCTCTCCGGGCCCCTGGAACTGGAGGCGGCCCTTCAGGACGTCCTCCGGCAGACGGTAACGGCTGTAGGAGCTATGGGTGGCTGGGTCTGCCTGGTGGCTGCCGGTAATTCCGATTGCCGGACCTGCGCCACGTTCTGGCTGAACGGCCCATCCCGGTTTCCGATAGAGCGTTGTCCTCACTGCACTGCCTGCGAGCGGGTGCGTACCGGTCCCCACCCGGCGGTCCTCGTTCCGGCTTCCTCCGAATGTTCTGCCTGCCCCCTGCTTCGGGAAGATGATGCCAGTGACCGGATGTATCACATTGCCATCCCGCTGCAGGTGAAAGGCGAAACCGTCGGCATGCTCAATGTTGTCTGTCAGGAAGAGGCATGCCAGGAGGATTTGGGGCTGATGGAGGCCGTCGGGCGGCAGGTGGGCGTCGGTATAGAGAACGCGCGCCTGTGGGAGGAACTCCGGCGGAAAGAGGCCGTCCGGCGGGAACTGTTGCACAAAGCCATCACCGCCCAGGAGGAGGAGCGGCGTCGGATCGCCCGGGAACTCCACGACGAGGCCAGCCAGGCTCTGGCCGCGCTGCTGGTCAGCCTGCGGCTGATGGAAAATGCTCCCAGCCTGGAGGAGGCCCGCGCGCAGGTAGCCCGCATGCGGGAAGTGGTGAACCAGACGCTGGACGAAATCCGCGCCCTGGCCTGGGAACTGCGCCCCAGCGTTTTGGACGACCTGGGGCTGGTGCCCGCCCTCACCCGCTACATCCAGAGTTGCCGGTCCCGCTTCGGGATGGAGATTGACCTGGAGGTGGTGGGGCTGGATCAAGTCCGATTGCCCTGGAAGGTGGAGACAGCCCTATATCGCATCGCTCAGGAAGCGCTGACCAACGCGGCCCGCCACGCGGGCGCCCGTCATGTCAGCGTTATCCTGGAGAAGCGAGGGAACCAAGTGCTCCTAATTGTGGAGGACGATGGGAGAGGGTTTGACCTGGCACAAGTTCGGGCTTCCAGCCAAGAGCGCGGCCGACTGGGTCTATATGGGATGGAAGAACGGGCTTCCTTGGTGGGCGGTCGCCTTACAATAGAATCGGCCCCAGGCTCCGGCACGACGGTGGTTGTGGAGGTGCCTTTATGACAGAGCCTAAAATCCGTGTTCTCATCGCCGATGACCATGCCGTCCTGCGCGCTGGCCTGCGGATGCTCCTGGACGCCGAACCGGATATAGAGGTCGTTGGGGAAGCGCAGGATGGCTTGGAGGTCCTGGCGCGCGTTCGGGAACTGACCCCTGATGTCCTATTGCTTGACCTGGCAATGCCGCGAATGGGGGGACTGGAAGTATTGGAACGCATCCGGGATGCCTCACCCCGGACTCGCGTGTTAATCCTCACAATGCACGAAGAGGAGGAGTACCTGCGGGAGGCCCTGCGGGCCGGCAGCGCGGGCTACGTTCTCAAGCGGGCGGCCGCAGAGGAACTCCTTTCCGCCATTCGGGCCGTTTACCACGGCGGCGTCTACCTCCACCCCGAACACGCCCGAAAGCTATTGGAGGAGATGGTAGATCGCGAGGCACGCCAACGTGAAGAGGAGGCGGAGCCGCCCCTGAGCCCGCGGGAGCGGGAAGTCCTGCGCTTAATCGCATTGGGATACACAAACAAGCAGGCTGCCGATGCTCTATATCTTAGCGTCAAGACAGTGGAGACGTACCGGGCGCGGCTGATGGCCAAATTAGGATTGCGCACCCGGGCCGAACTGGTGCGCTACGCCCTCCAACGAGGGCTAATCCAACCGGAAGAGACGGCAAACCAAGGGTGAGGGAGTTGTCAGGTTTTACCCTACACCCAAAATGAGGACTTTCCCCGGCTTTTTCTCCAACTTTCCCCGATAGACAGAAGCCACTTTGAGCCTGTAAAATTTTTAACAGGCCTGCGCCTTTCTAATCCCAAGAAAGGAGTAAGTCCTATGTCGGTAGAAACGATGGTCAAAAGCGTATTATTGCGAATGTATGAGGACTTGGACCGAGCACTGAAAAAGCCGGTCCATGAACGCCACTGGGGGATGGTGATTGACACCCGCAAGTGCGTCGGCTGCAACTCCTGCACGGTGGCCTGCAAGGCCGAGAACAAACTCCCCCCGGGTGTGGTCTACAACGTGGTCATAGATGAAGAGTTCGGGACCTACCCCAATGTGGCCCGGCGCTTCATCTCCCGCCCGTGCCTGCACTGCCAGAACCCGCCCTGCGTGCGGGTCTGCCCAGTCAACGCCACCTACAAGCGGCCCGACGGCATCGTGGTCATTGACTACGACGACTGCATCGGTTGCCGCTATTGCATCTCCGCCTGTCCCTACGGTGCCCGGTCCTTTGACTTCGGCAACTTCTACACCGTCGGGCAGACGCCGGAGGTGATGCCCTGGGACGTGATGCCCAGTTTTGAGTACGGGGAGGAACAACGCCGAGACCCACGCAACCCCTGGCGCTCCCCCATCGGCAACACCCGCAAGTGCCATTTCTGCCTCCACCGTCTGGAAAAAGGGATGCTTCCGGCCTGTGTGACCACCTGCATCGGTCAGGCCCGCATCTTCGGCGACCTGAATGACCCCGAAAGCCTGGTAGCCCAACTGGCCGCATCCCCGCGAGCCATCCGCCTCAAAGAGGAACTGGGCACCGATCCCAGCGTCTACTACCTGCTGTAGGAGGATACCATGGGCAAAAGAGCGCTGATCATTGCCATCGTCGGTCTCCTGCTCCTGCTGGTGGGCCTTCCCGGCCTGGTGGACCGCCTCACCCACGGCCTGCTGAACGTGGGGTACGGCGCTCCGGTCCCTTGGGCCATGTGGGTGGCCGTCTACATCTACTTCATCGGCCTCTCTGCTGGCGCCTTCCTCATCTCCTCTCTGGTATACGTCTTCGGGATGAAGCAATTTGAGCGCATCGGACGGCTGGCCCTCTTCACCGCGCTGGCCTCTCTCCTGACCGCGCTGCTCTTCATCTGGTTTGACCTGGGGCATATGGAGCGCTTCTTCTTTGTCTTCACTCGCCCCAGTTTCACCTCGCCGCTGGCCTGGATCGTCTGGCTCTACACCCTCTACCTCCTCCTGCTCCTGGCCGAAATCTGGTTCGTGATGCGCCCCAGTTTTGTTCGCGGCGGGGAGGGGAAGGGGTTCAAGGCCAGTCTTTACCGATTCCTGACCTTCGGCGTGCGGGACCTCAGCCCCAGGGCCATGGAGCGGGACCGCAAAATCGTCCGGATTCTGGGCACCATCGGCGTCCCGCTGGCCATTGCCTTCCACGGGGGCACAGGGACCGTCTTTGCCGTCACCGTCGCCCGGGCCTACTGGTACACGGGCCTCTTCCCCATCATGTTCCTGGTCTCCGCCCTGGCCTCCGGCGGCGCCCTGCTCACCACCATCGTGGCCTTTGTTTTGCCTAACGGCCTTGGGGAGCACCGGGAAGAGGTCATCGGCCTGGGGCGGCTGCTGGTCCTGCTGCTCTTCGTGGACTTCCTGATGGAGATTGCCGAGATTCTGGTCAGCCTCTACGGGACCGTCCCGGCCCACTTCATTCCCATCCGCGAGCAACTCTTCGGTCCCAACTGGTGGATCTTCTGGATTCTGGGGATGGGGATGGCGCTGGTGGGCCCGATGCTCATCCTGACCTTCCCGGGCCGCCGCAGCGCCGTCTGGACTGGCATCGCCGGCCTGCTGGCGACCATCGGCTTCATCGGCATCCGCTGGAACATCGTCCTGCCGGGGTTCGCCGTGGAGGAACTGCCGGGCATCGGCCGTGCTTTTGTAGAGCCCCACTGGGTCTACGGCTTCTACATCCCCAGCGCGACGGAATGGGGGGTGACCCTCTTCAGCGTGGGGGTGGGCGTGCTGATCCTGGCTCTGGGCTTTTGGCTCCTCCCCCTGCGGGCGGAGGAAGTCGCAGCTTAAAAAATTGTAAGGGCGAAGCGCCGCTTCGCCCAAGGTGAGGAGGGAGCTATGGAACTGACCAGGCGAGAATTTTTGAAGCTCTCAGCCTTTGTCGGAGGAACGCCTCTGTTCCTCAAGGCCAAAGAAACTTTGAGCAAGCTGGAGCAAGAAGGGGAAGGCTTCTATCCACTAACAGACCCGGACAAGATGATTTACACCGTCTGCCAGCAGTGCAACACCCAGTGCGGCATCAAAGTTAAGCTGTTGGACGGCGTGGCAGCTAAGATAGAGGGCAATCCGTATTCCCCGTGGAACCTCTACCCTCACCTCCCATATAAGACACCCGTCTCCCAGGTGGCCCGGATAGAGGGTTACATCTGCCCCAAGGGGCAAGCCGGCATCCAGACCGCTTACGACCCCTACCGCATCCGGAAGGTTCTCAAGCGCAAGCCTGGCACCAAGCGGGGCGAGAACCAGTGGATCACCGTCCCCTTTGAGCAGGCTATCCGGGAGATTGTGGAGGGCGGCGACCTCTTCGGCGAGGGGCCTGTCCCCGGCCTCAAGGACCTCTGGGCCATCCGGGACCCCAAAGTGATGAAGGAGATGGGGGACTTCGTCAAGAAAATCTGGGCCGAGAAGGACCCGGAGAAAAAGAAAGGCCTGGTGGAAGAATTCAAGACCAAGTTCGCCGATTATCTGGATGCGATGATTGACCCCGACCATCCGGACCTGGGGCCCAAGAACAACCAGATTGTCCTGATGTGGGGCCGGCTCAAGGGTGGCCGGAGCGACCTCCTCCACCGCTTCTTCGGCAGTGGTCTGGGGACGGTCAACCGCCACGGCCACACTACCGTCTGCCAGGGCTCCCTCTATTTCTCCTGCAAGGCGATGTCCGAGCAGTTTGTGGACGGCAAGTTCTCCGGCGGCGCCAAGTTCTACTGGCAGGCGGACCTGGGCAACAGCGAGTTCGTCATCTTCGTGGGGGCCAACCCCTTTGAGGGGAACTACGGCCCGCCGCTGCGGGTGCCCAAAATCACCGAAGGGCTCACCAATGGCCGGTTCAAATACGCGGTGATTGACCCCCGCTTCGGCAAGACCTCTTCCCGGGCCTGGAAGTGGATTCCCATTAAGCCCGGTACCGAGGGAGCCGTGGCGATGGCGATGATCCGGTGGATCATAGAGAACGGCCGCTACGATGAGAAGTTCCTGCGCAATGCCAACCCGGCCGCAGCGAAAGCCGCCGGGGAACCCACCTGGACCAACGCCGTCTGGCTGGTGAAGATCGGCGAGGACGGCACTCCCGGCGCCTTCCTCCGGGCCTCCGAAATCGGCCTGACCCAGAAGAAAGAGGTGGAGAAGGAGGGCAAGAAGGTGGCCATCTACGTCACTCCGGAGGGGAAGGAGTACGCCTATGACCTCCTGGTGACGATGGTGGACGGCAAACCGGTGGCTTTTGACCCCAACGACGCCGAAACGGCAGTTGTGGGCGACCTGTTCGTGGACACCACCCTTACCGCCCCCAACGGGAAGGCCATCCCGGTCAAGAGCGGGATGCAGATTTTGAAGGAGTCGGCGGAGAGGATGACCATTGAGGAATACGCCGCTGAGGCTGGGGTTCGGCCCGAGGACATCGTGGACCTGGCGCGGGAGTTCACTTCTCACGGCAAGCGGGCCGCCGTGGACATCCACCGGGGCGTCTCCCAGCACACCAACGGCTTCTACAACGTGGTGGCCTGGTTCACCGTGAACCTACTGATCGGCAACTATGACTGGGCCGGTGGGATGATCAAGGCCACCACCTACGACTATCTGGGCTCCAAGGCGAAGAAGCCCTTTGATCTGGGGGCGATGAACCCTGGCGCCCTCTCGCCCTTCGGCATCAGCATCATCCGCCACGAGGTCAAGTGGCAAGACACCACTCTCTACGATGGGAAGTACCCTGCGAAGCGGAACTGGTATCCACTCTCCTCAGACATCTACCAGGAGATTATCCCATCCATCGGGGACGCCTACCCGTATCCGGTCAAAATCCTGTTCATCTACATGGGCACGCCCGTCTACTCCCTCCCGGCCGGGAACACCAACATTGAGGTCCTCAAGGACCCGAAGAAAATCCCACTGATCGTGGCCTGCGATATTGTGGTAGGCGAAACTTCCATGTACGCTGACTACATTTTCCCCGACCTCTCCTACCTGGAGCGGTGGGAGTTCGCCGGGTCGCACCCGTCGGTGGCATGGAAGGTCCAGCCGGTGCGCCAGCCTGCCATCCCGCCCCTCACCGAGACGGTGAAAGTCTACGGCCAGGAAATGCCCCTCTCCCTGGAGGCGATGCTGCTGGGTCTGGCCGAGGCGCTGGGCCTGCCCAACTTCGGCCCCGACGGTTTAGGCAAAGGCATCCCCCTCACCCATCCGGACCACCTCTACCTGCGGATGGTGGCCGACCTGGCCTTCGGGGAGAAGGAGGACGGTTCCGACGCCGTGCCCGACGCCGATGACGAAGAGGTGCGCATCTTCCTGGAAGCCCGCAAGTACCTGCCCCGGAGCGTCTTTGACCCGGAGCGCTGGAAGGCTATCGTGGGAGAGGACATGTGGCGCAAAGTGGTGTACGTGCTCAACCGGGGCGGCCGTTTCCAGGACTTCGCCAAAGCCTACGAGGGCGCTCAGGTGAAGAACAAGTACGGCAAACTCATCAACCTCTATCAGGAGAAGACGGCCACCACCAAGAGCGCGATGACGGGCAAACCCCTCTTCGGCTGCGCAGCTTACGTCCCCGGCCCGGCGGACGTCCTGGGCAACCGTCTGGAGGACGAGAAGGCCGGCTACGACCTCCGGCTCATCACCTACCGGGAGATTTCCCAGACCAAGAGCCGCACCATTTCCAACTACTGGCTTCTGGGCGTCTATCCGGAGAACTTTGTCCTCCTCAACGCCCAGGACGCGGCCCGGCTCGGTCTCAAGGATAGCGACCTGGTGAAAGTCGTCTCCCCGGACAACCCGGAGGGGGTCTGGGACCTGGGCAATGGGCAGAAGAAACCGATGGTGGGGAAGGTGAAGGTGATCCAGGGGTTGCGGCCGGGGGTGGTGGCTTTCAGCCTGGGCCACGGCCACTGGGCCTACGGCTCCACCGACATCGTGGTGGATGGGAAGGTCATAAAGGGCGACCCGCGCCGAGCCACGGGGGTGCATGCCAACGCGGCCATGCGGGTGGACCCGTACTTGAAGAACACCTGTCTGGTGGACCCGGTGGGTGGCTCGGCCGTCTTCTACGACACCTGGGTGCGCTTGGAAAAGGTGTAGCAGGCTAAAACAAAGGCCTCCCGCAGGCTTAAGCTTGCGGGAGGCCTTTTTCATATGCCCAACGGCAAGCCCAGATTTTTACTTCAAGACGATGGGCAAGAAGATTTTCCAGGCCACTTTTGTGGCATAAACTGGGCTTTCAGAGGTGAAACCGGCCCGGTCAGCTATGCGGAATTGTATCCTGCCAGCCGCTCCTTCGGGAACTGGGACCGCATAAGCCGTTACAATCCCTTCCAATGGCGTGGTCAAGGTGACCGAAGCAGTAAGCCATTCACTCCAGTTAAGCCCCTCGTCCACAGAGTAGCGGAAAGCAGCACTGCTTGGGTCCAAACCGGAAACATCATCCGCTACCCGAACGGAAAAGGTTATGGGCGGGCTAAGGGTTATCCAGCCCGAGGGGATAAGTTCGGACCAGCCAGAAGGGGGATTGATGTCTTCAACGGTCAAAGTTGCGGTTACGTCCGAAGAGACGTTGCCGGCTTTGTCAAAAGCCTTTAGCCAGAGGAGCTTCTCCCCCTCACCAAAGGAAAGCCGCCAGGCTATTTCGCCTGTGGAAGTGTAAGGGTAGGAAGTCACCAAGACCCTGTCCAAGTAAATGTCGGCTGTGCCTTTGAAGGTGAGGCGGAATTCAAGCCCGGCATACCCTTTCGCCCAGTAGTAGAAATCCACAGGAAACTCTTGATAAACGCCTGCCTCCCTGAAATCCACACCTCTTAGACGCCGTATGCCTAAAAGTTCAGTTCCGGCATTATGGACTACATCCAGCACAGCCACCTCTTCAGTAGGCGTGAGGATGCGCTCGGCTTTAAGGCGGAATATCGCCCTGTAGGGGAAACCAGGTTCCAGGGCAAATGTATAAGGCCCATACCAAGCCCCTGGCCGGTCAACCCCAGCCCTCGCTTGTAGGGCCTTGCCATTCAAAGCATCCGGGTCATCCACTATCCTTCCAGTCTGGGTGTAGAATTCTCCCTCCTCCCAAAGCCAATCGTTGCTTATCCCCACCCCCTCAATTTCCCCAGGAACTGCATCGCTCAACGCCACCGTTAGTGTTATGTCAAGCGAATTCGCCAAGGTATAGGCTATTGAAACGGTCATTGTGGGGTTAATCCGGTCAATCCCGATTTTCGCCCTGACCGGTCCATCCGGCGAGGAGTTGTTGCCCTGCCCATCGGTAGCTATGACCGAAAGCTCCGGCCCTTCCCTAAGGCTCACATCGGGCAAAGAAGATACATCCCAGAGGTAGCTCCAGCCATCGGCCCCATCGGAATCGCTGCCGAGGAGAAGGGTGCCGGAGTAGAAATCCACCGTGCTCACACCACTGAATTCATCGGAAGCGTTGGCTCGGAGAAGGACTGAGTTAGTGTTTATGTAAAACCCGGACCATGGTTCGGTTACACTGGCTAAAGGTGGGCCGGAGTCCTCGGAAGAAGAGGCTTTCCTAATGCTCACTCCAGTGTAGTAATGGGTGAGGATTTGCTGGTATCCCCAGCTGTAATTTTCAGCCCACCTCTTGGCTCCCCACTGCGACATCCCTCGGCCATGGCCCTTTCTGGGTTGCCCAAAGCCCACCGGATCGTATACGGCGCTCAGGTAGGGGTAATTTGGGTCCGGCTCGTAAGTGCCAGGCTTGTAGCGGGGCAACGTCGGAGAGCTGTTTTCGGCACTGTATTCGGCTAAGATGGGCAGCCCCTTCCATTCAATATATTGGCCTCTGGTTTCTTCAACAGCTTGGTTTGAGTTGGGATGTGTATCCGGCCCCATAACCTGGTAGTCAACCCAATCGGAAACATCGTAGCTTTGGCTTCGGTTCTTCAGGACAAAGTACCAGCCGTAGGTCCTGGCAGCAACCGCTTGCGCCTTGAGCGCCTCCGAATGCCAAAGGGCAGGCATCTCGTAGGGGACAACTTGCTTGACGTAGGTTTCAAAGTCAAAGGTGTCAATCTGCCAAGGGGGGACATCGGCACGGTAGTAGTTATTGGGGTTATGGATTACCCGGATTGTAGCGGGCGGAGTCAAGGGAGGATAGGTTTCGGCCAGGATGCTAACCGAGGTCTGGGCAGAGACGGTTGGCAGGATTTGGCCTGAGGGTTTCCCTGGCTCTATCACCACGACCTGGCCATTGTGGCGGAAAGCCAGGTAGCGTCCGTCGGGTGAGAAGAGTGGGGAGCAATCCTCGCCAGGCTGCTCTACCAGAGGCTTGAGGTTTTCACCGTTAGCATCAATTGCCCAGATATCGGCAGACTCAGCTGTTCCGGCCCCAAGTGGATAACGCCCGAAGGCGATGAAGGTTCCATCGGGGTAAAAAGAGGGGCCGTCCAACAATTCCCCCTCCAGCTCTAAAAGCATCCGAGCTTTGGGTGGAGATGTTTCCACAAGCCAAAGCTGAGATTTGAAAGGCTCTGAGGAAGCAATTATTGCTGCCTTGAGGCTGTCCGGTGTCCAGGAAACTCCGCCGAGGTAGCGGGCACGGAAAAGGAAAGCCCTTTCACCTGAGACTTTGTCCTGAAGGTAGACTTCGGCTTCCCTCTTTAGGAGGGAGTAACGCCCGTTTGGGGAAAGCGCTTCCTTGCGAGCTTCAGGCCAAGCGATTTCACCCCTGGCCATGACCTTCCCGGTTTTCAGGTCCAACTCTTGGCGGAAGGCTTTCTGCGGGCTTGCGAAGCTTACGAAGGAAAGCTTATGGCTATCAGGCGAAAAGGAAGGGTAGAAAGCGTTTTCGGAGACCTTGAGCCATTTCCTCTCGCTGGGGTAGAAGGCGTAAAGTTCCTGAAGAAGCTGGATTTTCCCTTCCGCCTCTACCGCTCGGCCTGGCCTTCCCACCAATAAAAAAGAGCCATCTGGGGCCCAAAGAAGCGGATAGCCTTCTACTGCTTGGATGTAAACCTTGTATTGAGTTGGAATGGCGAGGGCGAGAAAGAGCAGAAGCGCTGCGAACTTCCCCTTCATAATTCTTGGAGACAGGCCCCAACGCTCAACTTTGAACGTCGGGGCCTATCGTTTGGCGTGGCAGCCGATAGGGTTATAGCTTTACAACGTTAACGGCCTGGGGGCCCTTGGGGGTCTCCTGGATGGAGAACTCCACTCGGTCGCCTTCCTCAAGGTTGCGGAAGCCTTGCCCCACAATGGCCGTATAGTGGACGAAGACGTCCCTATCTGAGCCGTCGGGCTTGATGAAGCCATAGCCCTTGACACGGCTGAACCACTTGACGGTTCCGGTGGTTCTGGTACCCACTGCTAACCTCCATTTCTCCGAAATTCTTCCGGTCAAGCCCCCTCAGGCCCCATTAAGGAAAAACCGCCGGCTTTTCCCTCCGGCGGCCCCCGCTGGAGTAACGAGAAGTCCCAACCGGCATCCACATCATAACACAGGTTATTCCTTTTGTCAAATTCAGCTCCCGAGGACGGCGAGAAACGGGGAAGAGGTTAATTTTCTGATTAAAGCGGGGGTGGAGGGGGTGCAAGCCCCCTCCCAGGGGGCTTGGGGGATGTGCCTTTCTGACCTAACCCCCTGACCCCCTTCCCTGCGAGGGAAGGGGAAAATTTGGCGGGGTTCTACCCTCTCCGCCTCGGAGTGGTGCTGGGAGAGAGGTTAACCCCAAAACGCCGGCGAATCCTCAGCCCCACGAGGGCGGGAAAACGGGGTCCAGGGGGGCAAAGCCCCCATGGCGGGGGGTGTGGGGGGTGTCCCCCCCACAAAACCAAAAAGAGGGGGCGAGTTGCCCACATTAGCAACCCCGCCACGAGTGGGACCCAAAACGCCGGTAAACCCTCAGCCCACGGGGGTGGGTAAAGGGGGGTCCAGGGGGGCAAAGCCCCCATGGCGGGGGGTGTGGGGGGTGTCCCCCCACAAAACCAAAAAGAGGGGGCGAGTTGCCCACATTAGCAACCCCGCCACGAGTGGGACCCAAAACGCCGGCAAACCCTAAGCCTACGGGGGTGGGTAAAGGGGGTCCAGGGGGTCTGGGGAATGTGCCCCCAGAACACTGGCGAACCTTAAGCCTACGTGGGAGGGCAACACCTTTGCGTGGAAAAGTCGCCTCGCTTATAATGTTCCTAAGCTTGAGGGCAGGAGCAAGAATATGGTAAGCCTGGAGGAAATCTCCGCTTTCATCGTAGACATGGACGGCGTCCTTTACAGGGGGAATACGGCCATCCCAGGAGCCGATAAATTCATCTCTACGCTGGAAGAAACCGGCCGGCATTACCTCCTCCTCACCAATAACTCTTCACTTACCCCCGCCCAATACGAGGCCAAATTGGCCAAGATGGGGATAAAGGTCCATCAAGCCAGGATTTTTACCTCCGCACAGGCTACCGCTTTTTACCTTCGCTCCATAGCTAAGGAAGGAGCCAAGGTCTTCCTGATAGGGATGGAAGGGATAAGGGAGGCGCTTTTGGCTGCAGGCTTCACCCTGGCCGAAGATAAGGATGTGGATTTTGTAGTGGTAGGAATTGACCTGAACTTGACCTATGAAAAGCTTAAGAAAGCGGCTTTGGCTATAAGAGCAGGCGCTTCATTCATAGGCACTAACCCTGACCGCACTTTGCCCACCGAGGATGGGCTTTGCCCAGGAAATGGAGCAATCCTGGCTGCCTTAGAAGCCGCTACCGAAGTCAAGCCTACCATCATCGGCAAGCCCTCGCCTTTAATCTTTGAACTGGCCTTAAAGCGCTTAGGAAGCACTCCGGAGAAAACGGCAGTGGTAGGAGATAGGCTGGAAACCGACATCTTAGGAGCTCACCAGGCTGGGCTAAAAAGCATCCTGGTCCTATCCGGAGTTACCGACGAGAGCTCCCTGATTGCAGCTAACCCTAAGCCCGACTTCGTTTTTGCCAGCGTTAAAGAGCTGGCCGAAGCTCTGAGAGGGGGATGAATTGCTCGCCTTTTCCTACCTCGCCATAGCCTGCTGGGTTGTGGCCGGAATAATCTGGTGGAAGAAGCGAATCATTGCCTTGGCTATAGAACTGGTAGGATGCCTCCTTTGGTTCGCCTTGATTGCCGATCTTGGGCTCAAAGCCGGCTACTGGCCTTTATCCACTCCAGAAGAATTCCTCTTGGTTACCATCGGTTTTGCAGCCCTTATCCACGCTTTAGCGGAAATAGGAGGGGAAGGCAAAGAGGTAGGCTGGCTGTTGCCTTTCACCGCAGCAATTTTGGCCTTTCTCGGCAAAGGGGCTTTCACCACCGAGCCCTTGCCCCTCCCACCAGCCTTCAGAATCTTCTGGTTCCAACTCCATACCCTCACTGCTTCTATCGCTTACGGTGCTTTCCTGGTAGCAGGGACTGTGGCCTTGGCAATTATGTTAAAGCCAACCGAAAACCCACCCAAACTGGCAACAATAATGGCTTTAGGCTACATCGCCCTTACCCTCTCAATGCTCCTTGGTGCCATCTGGGGCGAACTGAGTTGGGGCAGCTATTGGGCTTGGAGCTTGAAAGAAATCTGGACTCTTACCCTTTGGCTCGTGGGCACCCTTTACTTTCACACTCGTGCCCTACCTCGCTGGAGAGGGCGCTGGACCTTAGCTCTCCCTCTAATCATGGCCGGCATTGCGCTCTTTTCCCTCTTGGGAATCGGATGGCTTGCCCGGAGACTGACCTTGGAAACTCTCTACATCTTCTGAGGAGCCATGAGGGGGCGGAAGCTCCGGATAGAATGGAGGGAGGATGAAAGTTTTTGGCGGATGCGCTACCAGGAGGAAAACAGGCCCGAAGCAAAGAGGCGCTTGCAGGCCCTTTGGCTTGTCAGGCGAGGATACAAGCTTGCCAAGGTAGCCTGGCTCATCGGCGTCCATATCCGGACGGTTAACCGCTGGCTCTCTTGGTACAGGAAAGGAGGGCTTGAAGAACTATTAGCCCATCGCCGAGGAAATCTGAAAGGGAGAAAGCCTTTCTTAACCCAAGAGCAATTTTTAAAGCTGGAGGAAGAAGCCAACCAGAACCCTTATTTCACTACGAGGATGGCCCTCGCTTGGGTCAGGGAGAACTTCGGTGTAAACTATTCTTACCAAGGCATGTACAGCCTGCTCAGGCGAAGAGGCCTTCTGGCAAAGAGCAAATCCAAAGCCGAGGAAAGGGAGGGACCGGTTCTGTGAAGCGAGGTGGTGAGAGATGGTGAGCAGGCGTAATTTCCTGAAGTTTATAGCCGCTGCAGCCGGGGCTTTGGGATTTGCTTCCCTTTCCAGAAGATTTCGCAGTGTAATAGCTCAAACCGAACTTCCTCCCAATGCCAAAGAAGCACTTTACTACGTCCCCGGAGGAAAAGAAACCGCTGATTGCCTTAGGTGCCATACTACCCCTGAACCTTCACGCACCCTCTACTGTCACATTCCCCACAAGGGCAATTATGTAAAATGTCAGCTCTGCCCCAAAGGATGCCTCATAAGCGAAGGCCGCCGAGGGGATTGCCGGGTTCGGGAAAACAGAGGTGGCAAGCTTTACACCATGGTTTACGGTAACCCGTGCGCCGTCCACAATGACCCGATAGAGAAGAAGCCTTTCTACCACTTCCTTCCTGGAACCATGGCCTTATCGTTGGCCACGGCCGGATGCAACCTCCACTGCCTATATTGCCAGAACTGGAGCATCTCCCAAGTTCCTCCAGAGCAGACTGAGAACTACGAGCTATCCCCCGAAGAGATAGTGATGGTGGCCGAGAAGCTCGGAAGCTCATCCATAGCCTTTACCTATACCGAACCAACCATATTCTACGAGTATATGAGCGACATAGCCCGCTTGGCCCGGCCCAAAGGGATAAGGTGTATAGTCATTAGCGCCGGGTACATAAACCCTGAGCCTCTCCGGCAACTCTGCAAGATTGTGGACGCTATCAAGATTGACTTCAAAGGCTTCAGCGAAGAGTTCTACCGCAAAGTCTGCTTTGGCACACTAAAGCCGGTCCTGAACACCATGAAGATAATCCGAGAAGAGGGGGTCCATCTGGAAATAGTGAACTTAGTAGTGCCTACCCTCAACGATTCGGAGGAGCAAATAAGGGGATTGTGCCGCTGGATTGTGGAAAACCTGGGGCCGGATGTCCCGACTCACTTCTCCCGTTTCTTCCCCCAGTATAAGCTAACCCACTTACCACCGACCCCGGTGAGCACTTTGGAAATGGCGAGAGAAATAGCGGTGGAGGAGGGGATAAAATTTGCCTATGTGGGGAATGTGCCAGGCCATAAATGGGATAACACCTATTGCCCAAGGTGCGGCAAGGCGATAATAACCCGCATGGGGTTTAACGTAGTAGAATACCACCTGAAAAGCGGGAAGTGCGAATATTGCGGGGAATCTATACCGGGGGTCTGGGTTTAGGCTTCCAATTTCTTGGGGAATACCACCGTGGCAATCGTCCCACTTCCATCCGCCCTTTCCAGATTGAACTTTCCCCGCAATTCCTCCTCAGCCAAAGTCTTCACAATTTTCAGCCCCAGGCTTTCCGTCTGTAAGGGCTCAAACCCTTCGGGAAGGCCGACTCCATCATCGTGCACTGTAATCTTAACCTTGCCTTCCAAGTCCTCAATGTTCACCGTTATGTGCCCGATTGTTCGGTCCTTGTAGCCATGCTCTAAGGCGTTCTGCAAAAGCTCGTTCACTATGAGGGCACAAGCGGTAGCCTGCTCTGAGGGCAGTAGTATTTCAGGCCCTTGGATTTCTATGGATATGCGCTTTTCCGGCGTTAGCATCCCTTCCTTAGCCTGCTCCACTATCTTGCGGCACAGTTCTCTTAAGTCAATGAAGTTTGTGGCATGCTCTGAGAGGAACTCGTGGATTATGGCTATGCTTAGGATTCGGTTGATGCTATCGTTTAAAGCGGCCTTGGCTTCTTCACTTGATACACGCCGAGCCTGAAGGCGCAAGAGGGCGGCCACGGTCTGGAGATTGTTCTTGATGCGGTGGTGAATTTCCTTAATCAGGGCCGTTTTAACTCTAAGTTCTTTTTCCTTACGGCGTTCCTCGGTAGCATCATGGATTATGAGCATAGCTCCGGCCAAGGCCATGGAAGGCTTGCCCAAAAGCGGGGTTAGGATTTCCCTGAAGCGAGAAGGTGGCTCATAAATTGGGAGGGCTCGCTTTATCCAAACTATATCTCCTCCCAGATTCTCCTCCTCTTGCCGAAACTCCTCCTCTTCCAAAGCCGCCTTGAGCATCTCCCTGTCTCCGGCAGGGAGGCGGGACAGAGAAGCATCCCTTAAATCACGCATTATCCCTACCTTGCGGTAGAGGTTAGCGGCTACTCCGCTCACGTAGCGTATGAACCCCTGGTCATCTACCACGATTATTCCATCCTGTTCAGTTACGGGGTAGAAAGACTGGGTTTTCTCCAAGAGGCCGCGGCGGGCCATGTGATGGAGGTAATGGAGGGCGAGTTGGAAAACGGGGCTACGGCGGCGCCGCCTCTCGTATTCCAAGAGGTTGGATTCAAAGCTAAGGACGCCCACAATCCGTTCCTTGCCGTCCACTACGGAAAAAGTTTCCTCAACCATTGGAGCATCCATACCCAAAAGCAAACCTTGCCCCTTCCAGTAGCCTGAGCGCCTGAAGGCTCTGAAAACAAGAGGCCTCTCAACCCTGTAGACGTAACGGCCTTGAAGGCTTTCGGGATAAAGAGGGGAGATTGAGCGAGGCCTGACATGCGTCAAAATCACTACGGCATCCTTTGCCGGAACTTTGTAATAGACGAAAGCATCGGCCTTGGTTAAATCAGCGATGAAGTTAAGGCCAGCTATCACCCGCTTTAGGACTTCCCAATCCTCTTCCCTGACCAATATTCCTGGGAAGACCACTTCGTCCCCCTCTTGGAAGTGTTCAGTGAAATTATAGCAGGTTTCTCAGCCCCGGCAAAAAGATTAAAGGTGTGTGCCCCGGGGTGGCAAAATGGTAAAAGCAGGCTTCTCGCCCATCTTTTTATCCTGGGGGCACATCCTCCAGCTCCCCGCCCTGGACCCTTTCCGAGGCCGAAAGGGGAGAACCCCGCCAAATTCCAAAAGTTGCTTTTTGTGTGGGCAAGAGGTATAAAGAGTTAAAGCCAAGAAGGAGGAAGACATGAAGGTTTTGTTGAAGCTTTCCCTGCTAATTGTGATTTTGTTCCTGGCGGTGGTTCCCGCTCTCGCTCAGCAACCGCCGTGCTCTAACCTAATTGTCAACGGGAGCTTTGAAGAGGACGGAGGATGGCATTGGGAACTTACCCCTAAACCGCCAACCTTCACTCAGGACGCTGCCTGGGACGGTAGCCGCTCTATGCTCCTTGGTAACCTTGACCCGTCAACCGATACCTTGGCTTTTTCCTCCGTGTGGCAGGATATAACCGTGCCGGCGGATGCTTCTTCGGTCAAATTGACTTTCCACTATAAGCTGGTTTCCCAGGGACAACAGGCCTTTGACGAAGCTAAATTCGTGCTCCTCAATCCAGCCGATGGCTCAATCTTGGCCGTGCCTTGGAGAGAGAAGCAGGATACAGCAGGGGGATGGAAAGAGGTCACAATTGACCTTACAAGTTTGACCAGGGGGAGAACCACCCGCTTCTACTTCGGCGTGGTGAACGATGGCAACGGCAACCCCACGGCTATGTACCTTGACGATGTCCGCCTCATGGTTTGCACCGGCTATGCTCCGCTTCCAACCCCAACCCCTATGCCTGCAGTGGTAACTCCAACGCCCGTACCCGCAGTGGCCACTCCAACGCCAACTGCGCTGCTCACCCCAACCTTTACTCCTGCTCTAACACCTACTACACCCATAACCCCCGCCTCGCTTCCATTCATTTCAGCTACCAGAACTCCTACACCCCAACCTAAAGCTCGGCCTGCTGTGCCGATAACGGCAATCAGCATAGCCGTTGTGCTCTTGGGGGCAATAGCCATTTTACTAATCGCCTTCATAGTCTTAAGGGCTTCTAAGGGCCGTGGAAAGGCTAAAGCTGAAGGGCAATCGCCGCAGCAAAGTGGTGGTCAAAGCGCAGGGTGAAGGAAAGCAATTTCGCCCCCGATTATCGTCCCTAAAACCTCTATGGCGGGGATTTTCTCCGGAGCAGTTCGGAATATATTGTCAGAGAGGATGGTGATATCGGCCAAGAAGCCAGGGGCAAGGGTTCCGCGGCTCTTCTCTTCCCCTGCGGCGAAGGCATTCCCCCAAGTGTAGGCTCGGATTGCCTCCTCTACCGTGAGGCATTGCTCCGGGAACCAACCTTCAGGTCCAGGGGAACCATCAAGGCGACGCCTGGTCACAGCAGCGTAAATCCCCAAAAGGGGGTCCGGAGGCTCCACAGGGCAATCGGAGCCAAAGGCTAAGATTGTGCCGGCCTCAAGGAGGCTACGCCAAGCATAGGCCCACCGGCAACGCTCTTTCCCCCAGTAACGCTCGGCCATCTCCATGTCGGAAGTGGCATGTATGGGTTGCATTGAGGCCACAACCCCAAGCTTCGCCAAACGAGGTAGGTCCTGAGGGGTAAGGAGTTGGACATGCTCAATGCGGTGGCGGAGTCGGGGTGCCTTCTCCAGAGCATCCAACACAACCCGATTGGCCCTATCGCCTATGGCGTGAACGGCTACCGAGAGGCCTGCTTCCCCAGCTTTCAAGACCAGCTCCTCAAGCTCCTCAGGGGTTATGGTCAGGATTCCCAAGTTTTCTGGCTCTCCAAGGTAAGGCTCAAGCATGGCCGCCGTCCGGGAGCCAAGGGTGCCATCGGCAAAGATTTTGACCCCACCGATGCGCAAGTATTCATCCCCAAAGCCGCTTTTTATTCCGAGCTTTATAGCTGCTTCCAAGTTTTCAGCAGGGATGTGGTGAAGGATGCGCATCTTGAGTTTGCCTTGGCTCTTTAGGCTCTGGAGAAGAGATAAGGCCCTCTCATCCTCGCAATTGTGAAGCCCTACCAAACCCTTGCGCAAAAGGCTTTCCATAGCCTCTTCTACGCTACGTTGAAGCAGAGGGGAGGAAGCTTCCACACGCTGCTTAACCAGCTCGGCTGCCTTCTCTTTGAGGATACCCGTGGGCTGACCAAGCTCGTCGCGCTCAATTACACCGCCAGGTGGGTCAGGGGTGAAGGAATTTATCCCCAATTCCTTCAGGGCGAGGGAGTTGAGCCAGAGAGTATGGCCATCTTTGCTCCAGAGAGCAACAGGATGATTGGGAGCGACTGCGTCCAAATCCCTGCGGGTTGGGAAAGAAGGGTCTGGCCAGAGGTTCCTGTCCCACCCCCCACCGATTACCCATTGTCCCTCGGGGATTGAAGAAACCTTGGCGGCCACTTTCTCCAGAACTTTATCCTTTGAATCAAGGCCAGCGAGGTCCAAAGTTGAGAGACGCAGGGCATAGCTCAAAAGGTGGAAGTGGCCATCCACAAGGCCGGGGATAGCAGTGGCCCCTTTGAGATCAATGGCCATTCCTTCGGGGCTCAAGAGCGAGAGGATTTCTTGGGCCGAACCTGCCTTAAGCACTCTACCAGTCCTTATGGCAATAGCTTGGTTCGGAAAGGGGTTGACCATATCGTAAACAAAGCCATTGTAGAGCACAAGGTCGGCATCCATAGCTTCCCTCCTAAAGACGGGCCTTAAGGACCGAAAGGCAACGGGGGCAAAATTCGGCTTTCTTTATGTCAGTATCGCGCAGGGAATTGGAGAAATGCATCACGCATGATGGGTCAGGGCAATGGGCAAGGCCCCAGGTATGGCCAAGTTCGTGGACGGCTTCCTTCAGAGTTCTCTCCAAAAAGATGCCTTCATCCTCAGGCAAGCCGTAGAAGCTCTGGTGAAGTCTGGCCAGCGAGATTACTGCCTCCCTCCCTCCGAGCGATGCCTGGCCGAAGACAAAGTTAAGCCCCTGCGTATAGAGGTCTACTTCGGTAACTCCGAGGACTTTCTCCGCCCCTTCGGCCTTAATTTTCGCCAGTTCTTTGAGGAACAAATCGGAAAGGTACTGGCGGCGGGAGGGGTTAAAGGCATGGGGTGGAATGGGTAAAGAGGGAAGCTGAGCGCATTCTCTGCCGAAAGTTCTACTCAGTGCTTCCTCAAGGTAATCCAGGATTTTCTTCTCCACTTGGCCAAAAGGGACAATGGCTATCTTCATTTCGTCCCATCCACTTCTTGAAGGGCTTTGAGGAGCTCCAGCTGCTCAGGTGTAGGGTCCCACGGTGGAAGCTCCAAAGTTGGTTGGTGCCTGAGTATAAGCTCAACGGTGAGAGGGGAGCAACCGAGCCTCTTAGCCATTTCGGCCCCTAAGATTGGGTGGTAGTAGTGGATGTAAAAGGGACGGCGCCAGCCATCGGGTACGGCAAGCCATTTCAAGGCTATGGGGAAGAAAGCTCTGATTAGGACTATGGCTACCCTGTGCCAGAGGTGGATATCCCCTCCTCCTTTCCCGATATCGTGGAGCAGGGCAGCCTTCAAGAGGTCGGGGTGGGTCCTGCCTTCGCGCACAAGGGTGTAGTAAACCTCAAGGCTGTGACGTTGGTCGGCAGCGCTCATCCGGCCAAAAGCGGCCAGTTCCTTGGGGGTAAGGTTCTCCCTAAGCACTTGCCAATCCTCTTCATCCAGGTTAGCCGAGAGAGCCTGGAAGAATTGGCGGGCTCTGTATAAAGCCTGCTTGATGAGCCTGAACATGAGCGCTCCTTCACCTCAACAGCAATGAGGTTATGAGGCGGAAAGGAGGGCCCAAGATGCTTCCCAAAATGCTCACAGGTAGGATGTAATCAATGGCGATTAGGGCAAAGAGGATAAGCGGGCCGTGGGCTTCCAGTTGGGAAAGCTGGCGGAAGAGATTGTAGGCCGTTCGGGTGCGGAAAGAGCCGATAATGCCCATAAGGACGTCAAAGCCGTCCAAATGGGGCAAAGGCAAGAGGTTGAACAAAGCCAAACCGACGTTGGCAAATACCCCAGCCATAAGGAAACCCCGAAAACTTAAAGGCAAGGGGAAGTGGAAGGCTAAAGCTAAAGCTGAAGCCAAAAGGAGGTTAGAAAAGGGGCCGGCGAAAGCTATTAGCCCCATCCCTGTAACGATAGGGAGCTTACGGATATTGCGGGGGTTCACAGGCACTGGTTTCCCCCAGCCGATTCCGAACCCGTAAACGAGGGAGACGAGGAACATGAGGGTGCCAAGGGGGTCCAAATGGGCCATAGGGTTAAGGGTAAGTCTGCCCATGTAGCGTGGCGTTGGGTCACCCAGCCTATCGGCGGCCCAGGCGTGGGCGAACTCATGGATTGTGATGCCTAAGAAAACAAAGAAAAGCAATCCCACGATGTCAGACATAGCTTTTACCTCCTGCACTAATTTTACAACTTCGCTTCGGGTTTGGCAAAACAAAGCCTTTCACAAGAGTGGCCAAGGTGCTCACCCCTAGTAGATGGTTTGGGGGGTGTGCCTTTCCGACCTAACCCCCTGACCCCCTTCCCTGCGAGGGAAGGGGGAAATTTGGCGGGGTTGGCCTGGGGAGAGGTTAACTCCCAAAACGCTGGCAAACCCTCAGCCTACGAGGGTGGGTAAACGAGGGTCCAGGGGGCGGAGCCCCCTGGCAGGGGGTCGTGGGGGTGTCCCCCCACAAATTCAAAAGAGGGGCGAGTTGCCCACCTTAGCAACCTGCCCACGAGGGGGACCCAAAACGCCGGCAAACCCTTAGCCAACGGGGGTGGGCAAAGGGGGTGGAAGGGGCGCAAGCCCCCTCCCAGGGGGTTTGGGGGATGTGCCCCCAAAAACCAAAAGAGGGGGCGAGTTGCCCACCTTAGCAACCTGCCCACGAGGGGGGCCCAAAACGCCGGCAAACCCTTAGCCAACGGGGGTGGGCAAAGGGGGTGGAGGGGACGCAAGCCCCCTCTCAGGGAGTTTGGGGGATGTGCCCCCAAAAACCAAAAGAGGGGGCGAGTTGCTCACCTTAGCAACCTGCCCACGAGTGGGGCCCAAAACTCTGGCGAACCCTCAGCTTACGGGGGTGGGTAAACGGGGGTCCAGGGGGCGGAGCCCCCTGGCAGGGGGTCGTGGGGGGTGTCCCCCCACAAATTCAAAAGGGGGCGAGTTGCCCACCTTAGCAACCTGCCCACGAGTGGGACCCAAAACGCCGGCAAACCCTTAGCCAACGGGGGTGGGCAAAGGGGGTGGAGGGGGCACAAGCCCCCTCCCAGGGGGTTTGGGGGAGGTGCCCCCACAAACCAAAAGAGGGAGCAAGCTGCCCACCTTAGCAAC
>Ga0080004_1122717_pt1 | contig 33566 bp, 32 predicted proteins | sample WasSprMetagenome_FD_69207 | JGI IMG/M metagenome (GOLD analysis project Ga0080004, IMG submission 69207) | Sulfidic aquatic microbial communities from Washburn Spring, Yellowstone National Park, USA - WS (SPADES assembly) (version 2) | ecosystem: Environmental > Aquatic > Thermal springs > Hot...
GGGTGTGGTGGCGGCAGGAAAAATGGCAGCCTTCAGTTAGTGTGGTAACACTTTTGGTTTTGTTGCTGTTTGACCTCAGCGGGTTGGTTCGTGGGGAAGTTGCTCGTTTGTGGATGCCTTTCGTCCCGCTGCTGACCTTTGAAACCATAAGGCACATCCCGACAAAATCCCATGAAATTGCGTTGCTGACTTTCATTCAAGGCGGCATAGGTTTAGCCCTTCACATCCAACTTGAGTTCCTTCGCCCATTTTGACGGGACGAGGGACGCGGGGCGTGGGACGAAAGAAAAATGGGAGGGCGAGGCTCCTGCCGAGCCAAAAAGGCAGCGAGTAGCGAATGGCGAGTAGCGAATAGTTTTTCTGGAGGGCAGTGTTACCGCATTGCCGAAAAAATTTCCGTGCTTAACAATTGCACTCCGCACTCAGCACACTGCACCGAGTTTAGGGGTTGCACTCCCAAACCCTTTATGCACCCTTACACGCTTACACGCTTGCACTCATGCACGCCTGCACGCAGGATCGTAGTTGATGACGGAGAACCTGAGCGCCGACTTTAGTCGGCGAATTTTCAAGATTGCGGCAGGGCTTATCCCGACAGCAGTTGACATTCTCCGTTGCCCTAACATCTTAGCGAAACTGCTGCCAACATTTTTGATTGGAACGGACTTTGAAGTTCGGAGGGAAACGGCATGGCAGAAAATGCCACCGCTCAGATAGAGGCGAAGTTGGCGGTTCCGTTGACTTTTCAGCCGACGAATCAAGTTTTGCATTACGATGCGACGGGTTTTGAAGACCTTCGCTGGGGCGAACCTGTTATCGCTGAGACTCGGTTTGGACCTCAAATTGGTTGGGTTCGGCGAACGCCTTTTCAAGTTCCGAAGACCGAGATAGCGCCCTATCGTTTGCTTCGCCGAGCCAACGCCGAAGACATAAGGCGATATTACCAACTTCGGGACAAAGCCCACAAGGACATGGAGTTTGTCCGGCAAAAGGTCCGAGAACACGGTTTGCCGATGCGCTTGCTTGAAGCGGAGTATCCCCTTGACGAAAACCAACTGGTCGTTTACTTTGCGGCTGAAGGGCGCGTTGACTTCCGCGCCTTAGTTGCAGACCTCAAGCGTTGTTTTCCCAAAAGGGTCATGCTCTTCCAAATCGGTGCCCGCGATGCCATTCGGACAATTGGTGCTATTGGACCGTGTGGGCGTCCTTCTTGTTGCTCCCTTTTCCTGAGAAGGTTTGAAAGCGTGACGATGAAAATGGCGAAGGAACAGTTGCTTGACCTGAACCCGTCAAGATTGTTGGGTGCTTGCGGCAAACTGAAGTGCTGTTTGCGCTACGAGCATGAACTTTATTGCGAAGCGCTTTGTTGCATGCCGAAGATTGGTCAGTGGGTTCAAACTCCAAAAGGTCGCGGTCAAGTCACCGACTTGAATGTCCTGCTGATGAAGGTTACCGTCGCTTTGGAAGACGGTGGCTACAGCGTTTGGCATGTGAGCGAAATCTCACCCCTTGACTCCGGTCTCTCCCCCAGCTATTTGGGCTCTTCAGAAAGCCACAACGGAGACGAAGAATTGACCGATTAGACCTTGCTCCGCTACGGCACGACTTTGTTGAGGGGATACTCGATGATGTCGCGGGCACCTGCTTCTTTAAGTTGTGGGATGAGGTCACGGACTTGAAGTTCATCCACGATGACTTCAATGGCAACCCAATCTTCGTCGGCTAAAGGCGAGATTGTGGGCGCTTTCATGGCTGGCAGAACTGCAAGGACTTTCGGCAAATCCGCCCTTGCCACATTCAACTTGAGCCCAACTTTTTGCTGAGCCATCAATGCTCCCTGCAAAAGCAATGCTAAATGGCGGATTTTTCGTTGCTTCCAATCGTCCTGCCACGCCTTCGGGTTGGCGATGAGCCTTGTCGTTGACTCCAAAATCGTCTCAATGATTCGCAGGTTGTTGGCTCGCAAAGTTGCTCCCGTCTCAGTCACATCGGCGATAGCGTCAACCAGTTCGGGAACTTTCGCTTCAGTTGCGCCCCACGAGAACTCCACGCGAGCGTTGACGCCCCGTTGTTGCAGGAACTTTTTGACAGTGTTCGGCAACTCTGTGGCTATGCGTTTGCCTTCCAAATCTTCAACTCGCTGGTAAGGCGAATCGTTGTGGACTGCGATTACGAGCCGAACTTTCCCCAATCCCTGCTTCGAGTAAACGAACTCAGCCACTTCCACAACTTGGTCCTCAACGCCGTTTTCCACGATCTGGTCGTAGCCGGTGATTCCGGCGTCTAAAACGCCTTCTGCGACATATCTTGGGATTTCCTGCGCCCTGAGCAAAATTGCCTGAATTTCTGGGTCATTGATTCTCGGAAAGTGAGAGCGCCCTTCAATCTGGACTTCCCAACCCGCCATCCTCATGAGCCGCAAAGTCGCTTCTTGCAAACTTCCTTTCGGGATTCCAAGCCGAAGTCGGTTCGCCATCTTCTCGCCTCCTCGGACAAATTTTGGTCAATCAGGGATGGTAGGCGTGCTAAAATTTTGGCACGGTTTGGCGAACAGAAACCTTCACACTTACCCCGTCGCTAAAAGAACTTGGAGGCGACGCACCATGATTGAAGTGGTCGGTTTGACGAAATTTTACGGCGAAGTCAAAGCACTGGATGATGTGTCTTTTGATGTCCGCAAGGGTGAAATTTTGGGCTTCCTCGGTCCGAACGGTGCTGGGAAAACGACGACGATGAGAATTTTGACTGGCTTCCTGAGCCCAACTTATGGCACGGCTAAAGTCGCTGGCTACGATGTCGTCGAAAACTCTCTTGAGGTGCGCAGGATAACTGGTTACCTTCCCGAAACTGTCCCACTCTACAACGAGATGCGAGTTAGCGAGTATTTGGGCTACATGGCTCGCATCAGGGGCATTCCGCGAAAGAAAATTCGTGACCGAGTTGACCATGTTGTGGAAAGGTGCGGGCTAAGGGAAGTTGCGGACCGAATCATTGGGCATTTGTCAAAGGGTTACCGCCAAAGAGTCGGTATCGCTCAAGCCATTGTCCATGACCCGCAAGTGCTCATTTTGGACGAACCCACTATCGGGCTTGATCCCGTCCAAGTGCGCGAGGTGCGCCAACTCATAAAGAGCATGGCTGGCGAAAGGACTATCATCCTGAGCACTCACATCTTGCCCGAAGTTTCCATGACTTGTGAGCGGGTTCTAATCATTCACAAAGGGCGCATCGTTGCCGAAGACACGCCTGAAGGGCTTTCCCGAAGATTACGCCAATCCGAGCGAATTTTGGTCCGCTTAGCTCGTGTCCCGTCACAACCGCTAAGTGCTTTGGGGCAATTGGATGGCGTGATAAGGGTTGAGCATGTCGGCGATAACTTGTTCGCAATTGAAGCACCGCCGGGACGAGACATTCGCGAGCAAGTCGCCGAATTCGTCGTCAAAAACGGGTGGGGCTTGCTGGAACTGAGGCGCGAGGAAATGACCCTTGAAGACATCTTCGTCAACTTGGTGACGAGAGAATGAACGCAACAGAAGCCTTAAATCGAGCCAATGACTTCGTTGCAGGCGCGTAAGCGAGTTTCAATGTGTGATCAGGAACGCTTATTGCGACACTCAAAGGAATTCGTGCAAAAAGCAAAAGAGGTGACTTGAAAATGAGAACTCGGGGGAAGGAACGAAGGATGCGCTTGCTTCGCAAAATGCTCCAAGAACGCATTAGTGAACTGACAGGCTTGACGAAAGCGATTGCGCCTGATGCTGAAGTTACCGTGTTGGAGCCCTACGAAGATGAGGATGCGGTGATTGAAGTCCGAGCGTCAGCGGAAAAAGTGGACGAAGTTGATGAAGCCTTGATGCGACGCTCAACCCAAACTTGGTTGGAAGAAGGGTTTGACATTGTTCCGATGGTTTTCGCTAAGGTTGACAAGGGAAGTTAAGTCCTAAGGTGACGAGGCATGCCGCCTAAACCGTCGCGGAAAAGAGAGTGGAAGGCAATGTTAAATCGTTGCATCAAACATCGGGAGACGGTTTTGAAATTGTGCTCTCGGTCCACGAGAAAAAGCCTGAGGCCGTAAAGGGGGAGTAAGAAATGGCACAGGCTGCGAAAGTGTTGGTCGCCGTTAAGCCCAAAGAAACGGTCGGTAAAGTGGGCGAATGGCTTGCCGTCACTTTCACTATTGCTTTGAGGGAAGTTCGTAGCCTTTTCAGTTCGTGGATCGCATATGTGACGCTGGCTTTCTTTGAAGCATGGACAGGTTTCTTTTTCTTCGCTATCGCCCGCATAGGTCAGACTTCCGATATGCGCTACTTGTTCTGGAACATGGCGGTTATTTTGTTCATCGTCCTACCGATGGTCACGATGCGGCTGTTGGCGGAGGAAAGGCGTTTAGGCACTATGGAGTTGCTGCTGACTTCTCCCGTGACCGACTGGCAAGTCGTGTTGGGCAAATTTTTGGGGGCTTACTACTGGCTAATCATCGCTTTAGGGCTAACCCTTTATGTGCCCTATCTCGTGCACAGGTTTTCGGGCGGGACGGTAGATTTGGGACCTTACTGGACGGCTTACATCGGTTTGCTGCTTTTCGGTGCGACTGCCATTGCGGTTGGCGTTTTCTGGTCGGCGTTGACTGACAACCAGATTATCGCTGCCTTCGCTACCTTCGGCACATTGCTTCTGGCTTATGTCATCACTTGGCCGACGGAAGGAACTGGAACTTTAGCGGAAATCTGCCGAAAGGTCTCGCTCTATTACCGCTACCAAGACTTCACTGCGGGGCTCATTCAAAGCAAAGATGTGCTCTTTTTCCTGCTCATGACAGTCGCTTTCCTTTACCTTGCGGTGCAAGTTTTGGGCAGCCGGCGATGGCGATGAAAGGGGTGACAGAGTATGCGGCGAATTCGTGACCTGACAAAAGCCAATGCTTTGGCTATCGGGATTCTGGGCTTCATCGCTTTGCTAATTGGGACAAGCCTTTACTTTGCCCAACCCGACAAGAAGTGGCTTTGGGTAAGTGCTTTCGGGATCGGAATCGCTTTGTGGGTTGGATTGCTGGCTTTTCACTTCGAAGATGTGCTGCGTTATCTCATCACTCAAAGAGGGCGTATGGGCGCTAACGCTGTGCTCAGCAGTTTGTTCATGTTGGGCGTTTTGGCTCTGCTCATCTATGTCTCTGACCGACACAACGCCAGTTTGGACTGGACAAAAACTAAGCGCCACACCCTTTCGCCGCAAACTCTGAAAGTGCTCAAAAGCATCAACAAAGAAATCAAGGTCGTGGCTTTCTATGATGTCAACTCGCAGGAATTTGTTCGGGTGCGGGATTTGCTGAAGCGATACGAAGCAGCCAACCCAAAGATCAAAGTCCTTGTCGTTGACCCACGCAAAGAACCTGCTCTGGCTCGCCAGTATGAGGTCACCGGGATGGGCGTGACAGTGTTTGAGGCAGATGGCAGAAGGGAGAGGGTCAGTTTCGGTGGCGAGAAAGAGTTCACCGGAGCGCTCATCAAAATCACACGGGACAAGAAGCCAACCATTTACTTCCTGCAAGGGCACGGTGAACACGCTTACGACAGTTTCGCCGATGAAGGCTACGGGATGCTCAAAAGCGGCTTGGAGCGACTCAACTATCAGGTCAAGGAACTGAAATTGCTGACGGAAAAGACTGTGCCAAAGGATTGCGATGTCTTGGTGATTGCTGGGGCTCAAAGGGATTTGTTCCCGCAGGAGAAGCAAGCGATCAAGTCTTACTTGGACAAAGGCGGACGGCTGTTGCTTATGCTTGAACCTGACCCTGCCCCTTCGTTCAGCGATTGGTTAGATGAATGGGGACTTGAGGCGAAACCGGGGATGGTTGTTGAGCCAGCGAATAACATTCTCGGTGACCCTGCTGCCATTTTTGCGTTTGGCTTCCGCTTCCACGACATCACGAGACCCTTCCAGAAGGCACAATCCGAGGCTGTCCTGTTCATCACAGCCCGTCCCATCAAGCGGAAGACCAATGTCCCTTCAGGCGTTATCTTGACAGAACTGATTGAAACGAGCGCCGCAAGTTGGCGGGAGGAGAAACTTCAAGGAGTGGTTCGCAAAGACCCGGACGAAGAGAGTGGTCCTTTCATCCTTGCTGCAGCGGTTGAAAAGAGCGCGACGGACAAAAAGAAGATGAGGGCTGTGGTGTTGGCGGACTCAGATTTCGCAGCCAACCAATTTATCCGCAATTTGCTGAACGGCGCTTTCGCTGCCAATTGTATCCACTGGCTTGCCGAGGAAGATGTTTTGCTTGACATTCCACCGAAGGATGAACCACCGCAAACACTTTTCCTTAGCCGTCAACAAACTGTCTTCACCTTCGTTTGGAGCGTCATCGTCTTACCGTTGGCAATCCTGATTAGCGGTCTCATCGTTTGGTGGACAAGGCGGAGTTAATGTGAAAGCGTGCATGCGTGCAAGAGTGCAAGTGTGGATGTGAAAGGCATGTCAAGGAAAGTTGAGCGATTTGAGAATTTAGAAGTATGGCAAATGGCGAGAGAACTGGTAAAAGTCATCTACACCGCCACTGATAATGCCAAATTCCGAAAAGAATTGTGGCTACAAGACCAAATCCGCAGAGGGGCTGTGTCGGTAATGGCGAATATTGCGGAAGGTTTTGGACGACATTCTCGTGGCGAGTTTGCTCGCTTTCTGAATATGGCACGGGGATCTTTAGCTGAATTGCAGTCTCATCTCTATGTGGCTTTAGATATCGGTGTCTTGGATGAAACGATTTTTCAACAACTTTACGAAAGGTGTGACCATCTGGCACGGAAATTACACAGGCTTATCAGTTACTTAAGAGCGCCGAAAGGAAATTAAATCAACGCATGCACGCTTGCACGCATACACTCTTGCACAAGCCGAGGTGATTTTTATGCCGTCACCGTTTCCCGGCATGGACCCATACTTGGAGTCGCCAAGTATTTGGCAGGATTTTCACCACAGTTTCATTGACGAAATGCGCGCTGTCCTTGTGCCAAAAGTCCGTCCCAAATATGCTGTGCACATTGAGCGTTATGTTTGTATCGCCGAACCTACAGGCGAGGAGACACGGATACGCCCAGATGTGACCGTTGCTGAAACTCACCGAGAAGGCGTTGAAGCCGAACCACAAGCAATGCCGACTTTGACTGCTGTCTTAGTCCCTTTGCCCGAACCCGAGGAGGTTTATCACTACTTTCTTGAAATCCGTGAAGTCGCAACACAAAAGGTCATCACTATCATCGAGATGCTTTCACCTTTCAACAAGCGCCCCGGCGAAGGGCGTGAAGATTATTTGCGCAAAAGGCGGCTTATCCTTCAAAGCGATGTTCACTTAGTTGAGTTAGATTTATTGCGTGATGGGGAAAGGGTTCCGATGGGGAAACCTTTGCCACCTGCCGATTACTACGCCATCATAAGCCGTTCCTACAAAAGACCGATGGCTGAAGTTTACGCATGGACAATCCGCCAACCTTTGCCGACCATCCCAATCCCGCTAAAACGGGGCGAACCTGATGTGATGTTAGATTTGCAAGCAGTTTTCACGACAGTTTACGACAGGGCAGGATACGATTACCGATTGCCTTACGACCGAGAACCTGAAGTTCCCTTGAAGCCTGAAGATGCTGAATGGGCTAAACAAATGATCGCAAAGTGGAGAGAAAAAGTGAGGTGATGCCGATGAAGTTGCGTGGGGCTGCTCTTTGGGCGATTGCTTTTGTGGCGCTGCTCGCTTATGTCTTGCTCAAAGAACGAGGCGAAGTCGTGCAAGGGACGATAGTGCTCAATCTCAACCCTGATGACATCGTGAAAGTTGAAGTGCAGCGCCAACAAGAGCCCAAAGAGATTGTGCTTGAGCGCAAAGGCAAAAGTTGGTGGCTGAGCAAACCCGTTCAAGCACCAGCAGATAAAACCGCCGTTGAGACCTTGCTAAACCGCTTCAAAAACTTAAAAGCCGAAGTGGAACTGGACACGAAAAAGCCCGAATATGGGCTCGCTAACCCAACAGCGACTCTTATCGTCCACGACAAACGAGGTCGCACTTACCGAATCCAGTTCGGTCACAAAACTCCGGACAATTTCGGCGTCTACGCCGTCGTTGAAGGTTGGCGGAAACCCGTTGTGCTGACCAGTTGGATTTTTGATGACGCAAACAAATCTCCCGACGACTTCCGGGACAAGAGATTGTTGGTCTTCAATAGGGACAATGTGACGAAACTGGCGCTCGTCTATCCGGACAAGCAAATCGTTTGCGAACGGAAGGGCAAGGACGAATGGCGGATGGTTGAGCCGATAAAGACAGAAGCTGATAACTCTGCCATCAGCACCTTGCTTGACAACCTTTCAACCTTGCAAGCCCGTCAGTTCGTTGTTGAGCGTCCCAAGAAGTCGCAACTTGCCAGTTATCAACTGGATAAGCCTTCATTGCAAGTCCAAATTTGGCTAAAAGGGCGAGAGAAGCCTTTGACGGTAAGCATCGGGAAGCAACATGAAACTGAAAAAACCCGCTACTACGCCCGAACGAGCCGTTTCCCAGCCGTCGTTTTGGTTGACGACTTTGACCTGAAGAACATCCGCAAGACCGACGCTGACTTGAGGTCAAAGCGAGTTCTGGTTTTCAAGAAGGACGATGTGGAACGGTTGGTTATGCGGTATGAAGGGACTGAGATTGAGTTGCGGAAGCACAAGGAAGGCGAAGAAACTCGCTGGCGGATGTTGAAGCCCATCAAAGTTCCTGCCGATACTTGGCGGGTGGATGATGTCCTTTGGGCGTTGGATGGCGCACAAGCAGAAGGCTTCATTGACAAGCCACAAAACCTTGCTGACTACGGATTGGACAAGCCTCAACTTGAGTTGCAACTTTGGGAGAAGGGACGCAAGCAGCCGAAAACGGTCTGGATGAGCGTCAAGGACAATGTGGGCTACTTGCGGACGAGTGAAGGAGAGACAGTTTACAAAGTCCGGGCAAGTTTGCTTAACGACTTGAAGAAGTCGCCCAACGATTTGAGGGACTTGCAAGTGGTCAAGTTCAACCGTGACGATGCCGAGGAAATCGTTTTGAAGTGGGATAAAAAGCGAGTGCGGTTGGTTAAGAGGGCTGAGAAAAACTGGGAGATAATTGAGCCTAAGCGGAAAAGTGCCAAGTGGGAGTCGGTCGACGGCATCTTGTTCGAGTTAGAGAGCCTTAGGGCTGAAAAGTGGGTGTCTGAAAAGCCGTTGCCAGAACACGGGTTTGACAAGCCGCAACTGGTGGCTGAGATCAAACTCAAAGGCGGACGGACTATAACTGTCAAGTTCGGGAAGTTGACCGAACAGGACAGCGTTTTCGTCAGTTCCAATTACAGCGACAACCAAGTCTACCGAAAAGCCAAATTCGTCTTGGACAACCTGAAGCGCTACGGTGACGAGTTACTTCGGTAAAGCAGCAGGTTTCAACCAATCAGCGCTTTCGTATCGTAAGCAACTCAAGCGAACCATCGTTCTAAGTGACAAACAAGCGACGATGCTCGCTATTGAAGCATTTTTGCTGCCGTCTTCCTTCAATCTGCCCGACGCCATCTTGTCCCTTGAGGTGTGTCTTCCAGAAGGATGCCGAGTTCGCTGAGTTTTGAGCGAATTAAGTCGGCGAGGTCAAAGATGCGTCGCTGCCTGAGTTGCCCACGAACTTCAACCAACAAGTTCAGCAACTGCTCACTTAAAGCGTCTTCAAGTCGCTCCGGCGCTTCAAGTTCCGCGACATCAAACCCCAAAACGCCGAGAAGGTTTGTGAGCCGCTCGTAAAGAAGCCTCAAAGCGACTTTCTCCGAGGCAGAAGGTGGTTCTTTGATAGTTACCCCCATCGTCAATGCAGCCCCCACCATTCGGAAGATGTATCCGAGCGCCTCAGCGGTGTTGAGGTCATCATCCATCGCTTCGTAAAACAGTCTCGTGCTTTCCTCAACGAGTTGCATCAACTCGTCTATCCGCGCCTTTGAAGCCTCAGTCTCTTCCCCTGTCGGCATAGCCAACCGTTGTTTCAGGGTTTCCAAAGCGGTTTTGATTCGTTTCAACGCCGCTTTTGCTCCTTCGGCTCGCTCTTCGGAGTAGTCAAGGGGTGACCTGTAGTGGGTTGAGAGGTAGAGAAGCCTGAGGGCATTTTTGCCGTGCCGCTTCAAAGCATCCCTGAGGGTCACGAAGTTGCCCAGACTTTTGCTCATTTTCTCGCCGCCGACAGTTAAAACCCCTGCATGCATCCAGCAGGTGACGATGGGCTTGACACCTGTCAAGGCTTGTGATTGGGCGATTTCGTTTTCGTGGTGAGGGAACACAAGGTCGGTTGCACCGCCGTGAAGGTCAAAGGGAGCGCCGAGATATTTGAGCGACATAACTGAGCACTCAATGTGCCAACCGGGTCGCCCTCGCCCCCAAGGGCTTTCCCAGAAAGGTTCGTTCGGTTTCGCCGCTTTCCAGAGGGCAAAATCAATAGGGTCATCTTTGTCCTCATCGGGAGCGACACGAGCGCCTGCAATCAATTCGTCCCTCGTTTGACCCGAAAGCAAACCGTAATCGTGAAACTCGCTGTCATATCGGCTCACATCAAAGTAAACATCGCCACCACGAGCGTAGGCGTAGCCTTTGTCAATGAGGGTTTGAACCGCTTTGATGATGTCGGGTATGTGCTCGGTGACGCGGGGCATAATGGTTGGGCGCAAAAGCCCTAAGTCTCGGCAGTCTTCTTCCGCCTCAGCGATAAACTTTTCGGCAACCTCTTTTGCGCTGACGCCAAGTTCGTTTGCTCGTTGGATGATTTTGTCGTCGATGTCGGTCCAGTTCTGGACATGAATGACACGCCAACCGCGATGTTCGAGGTAGCGACGCAAGACATCATAGACCATGAAAGCGCGGGCGTGCCCGATGTGCATGCTGTCGTAAGGCGTCAAGCCACAAACATACATGTGCAGGACATTCGGCTCACGGGTTTGCAAAGTTTCTTTTTGCCGCGTCCTCGTGTTGTAAAGCCGAAAATTCATCGCCTATCGTTCCCCCTTGTCAGCATCGGTTCACTTGTGTCAGAAAGGATGTTCGGCAATCACTAATGATGCCACTGGCTTTAGAGAATTTGAGTTGGCGAACCTTCAAAATCGGGTGCGGGGTGCTGAGTGCAAAGTGCAATTCCCCTGACGCGCCAAACAGGTGGTTGGAGCGAAGTTTCACGGCTTCCTTGCTGACGCTCCCCCACCTTCGCCCCAAGAACTCAAGCCACCCTCGTCCCAACTTCCCGAAGTATCGGTTTGTTGTGGCGGTTTCTCCGTCGTTGGTGGGCGACTGACAGGTGGCAGCGGGTCATAGTAGAAAGGCGGACGGTAGTAGTAAGTCGTCGGAGTTGACTCAGCGCAAACACTCTTTTGCCTCCTGATTGGCGGGAAATTTTCAAACTTGATGACGAGGGTGTAAGTTCCTGCTGGCAGCGGGTGGAAAACAAATGCGCCCCGTTCACCCAACTCCAAAGATGAGCCAGTTTCCTCAACAGTGACCTTTGCTCCCTTAAGAGGCACGAAACCTTCGGGAGGTTGTGGTCGGTCTGTGACGATGATGTCATCGTCCAAGTTCTTATCGGGTTCGTCAAGGGCATTTTGCTGGATATAAACGAAGCCGCTCAAAGTGTTTGGGTTGGGACAGTCGCTCAAATCAGAACCGCAACCGTTAAGCCAAAAACCAAAAGCCACGATGGCAAGCAAAGCGAAGCGAAGTTTGCATCGCATGTCAAATTCACCTCGCTGGGCGAAAACGCCTGCAATCATTTTAGCCTTTTGAGAGCATCCCGCAACCGTTCACGGACTTTCGGCAAGTTGGGGTCAAGTTTCAATGCTTCTTCGTAGCAACGAACCGCTTCAGCGAAATTTCCACGCTTAGCGTGCATGTCGCCCAAATTGACCCAAGCCACCGCGTAATCAGGTTTCCGCCTCAACGCCAATAGGTATTGTCTCATCGCGCCATCGTAATCGCCTTGCTCTCTCAGCAAGTTGCCCAAGTTGTTGTGAGCGTAAGCGGTCGCCCAATCATCGGTGTCAATCTCAATGGCTTTTTGGAAAGCAGCCCTTGCTTCGTTCAAGTTACCGATGCTTTGGTAAGCGAGCCCCAAGTTGTTGTAAGCCATCGCCAGTTCTGGCTCAAACTGCAGAGCCTTTTGAAACTCAACGATGGCTTCGCGAAACCGCTTTTGTTGTGCAAGTATCACGCCCTTGCGAAGATAAGCGCGTGCGAACTTGGGATCAGCCCTGATAGCAGCTTCGCATTCGCTCAAAGCCCTCTCCAATTCTCCCCGCCTCAAGTAAATCCCAGCCAAGTTGTAGTGAGCCAGTGGAAACCATGAGGGTTGGCATCGGGTTGCCTGCTCGTAGCAATTTTGGGCTTGCCGAAAGTCACCCTTCCGCTCAAAAGCCAGTCCCAAGTTCACCCAAGCCTTGTAGAACTTCGGGTCAATGCTGACGGCTTTCTGAAGCAGGCGGATGGCTTCATTGACATCACCCTCAGGGTTTTCCTCCTCGTCCCAAATTTCTGCTGCTTGCGAGAAAGCGATGAATGCGTCAACGGATTGGGTTGGGTCTCTTCGGATGATTTCGCGCAAAAACGAAGTCAACTCAACTCCCATCCGAACCAAGAGCCTTTCCGTCAGGTCATCGATGAGGGCAAGCAAATCCCTCACGCTGCCAGTTACCGTCTCCGATGCCACATCCTTTGTCGGTCGGAGCAAATAAGCGGTGATTGTCAACCTGTCGCCTTCAACAGCAAAGAAGCCGTAAACGACAAAATTGCACCTGAAACGAGACGCTATCGCGAGAGCCTTCTGCTCTGGCGACACATCAGCCAGCCGATTTGCGATGCGATACACATAAGTGCGATGGACAGGGATGAGGGAAGGGGCGAAGGAGAATTGAGCAGCCAAAGAACCCGAAATCGTTTTGGGCAGCCACGCCCACTCAGAACTTGCCCCCTCGCCCTCAAAGGGCAGGACTGCAACGCGAAGATAGGCGGGGGATTCCGAGTGTGAGGCGAAAGTTACGGACCGAAGGGAAACCGAAATCGTCAACGATAAGACCAGTGCTGCTATGACCCTTGCAACTCTCATTTGGCTCTCACCCAAAGTCAAATTTGATGCAGCCGAGTGGCTGATGACAATTGGAAAGGCAAACTTTAGATTTTGCCGCCCGATGTCGCTTTGCTCGACGAAGACCTTGCTTCCATGCCCTGTCATGCTCTTTGTCTTCCGCCACACTTCGAAGGGAATTTTTTTTGACCGGACCGTGCATCTGTATTTACGGCAACAATTTGAAGCAACACAATTGGCGGCGGGAGGTGAACCGAGATGGGTCGGGTGGCGTCGTTTCTTCTGGCAGTGCTGGCGGTGACGACTTTAGGCGCTCCGCAAGGAGAGCCTTCCGCTGTGGTCGGGAAAGTTTTGTCCCCCAAAGGTAAACCCGTTAGCGGTGCGAAAGTTTGGCTTGTCGTTAACCGATGGGAGGTAGGGAAGCCAACCGTTGAATCATCCGCCGTGACGGATACCCAAGGCAACTTCCGTCTGCCTTTCAGACCGCCGCTGCGAGTTTACAGCGCCTATGCAATCGCCTTTCACCCTAATTTCGCTGTCGGCTGGCAAAGTTTTGACCCGCGCGATTTGAAACCTTTGACTGTTCGGCTAAACCAACCTGCACCGTTGGCTGGCATCGTTATAACTCCCGAAGGCAAAGCACTCGCCAATGCGAAAATCCAAGTCTGGTCAGTTGAGAGCATTAGTCCACGATTGGCGTTTGAGGTTGGGAAAATCGAGTTTAGCATTAGCGACATCCCAGAAGAAGTTACGCCTTTTTGGACAGTTGCCGACGAAAACGGACGCTTCGTCTTGAACAACTTGCCCGCAGAGGCAGATGTTAGACTCATAGCCCATCATCCCGATTTTGCCCCAAGCAAGTTGCCGCACCCAGAACGCTCTTTTCTCCTTCGCACAGGCACGGTTGACATCGTTTTGGTGATGGAGCTGAAGGGAATTTTGTCTGGGCAAGTTCTTAGGGACGGGAAACCTGTTGCGGGAGCACAAGTCGTTTGCCAATCTCGTTTCTACGGTCAACCAGACGAACGCGTCACGGCGAATGAGGATGGCAAATTTGAGGTCGTTTTGACTTCTGGGCAGTGGCGAGTTTGGGCAGTTGCTGAAGATGGGCAATGGCAAAGCAAAACGCAACTCATCAGGATTGTCCCCGGCGAGAAATTCTCTCTCACTCTGGAACTTCTCAAAGCCGTTGAAGTTCGTGGAGTCGTTCGGGATGGTGAGACGAAAAACCCTGTTCCTTTCGCTGAGGTCAACGCCTACCGTGAAATTCGCGACGAAGAAGGTTTCCAAGACTGGTTGCGACCAGACCCAGTGAAGGCAAATGAGCAGGGCGAATTTCAGTTGTTCCTTCTCCCGGGCAAATGGTCGTTGAATGCATGGGCGTCTTACGCCCCTGACCACTTTGCCAGTGACAGCAAGGAAGTGGAACTCGTTAGCGACAAGCCGACGGAAGTTGAGTTTCTGCTGAAGCCGCCACAGAAGTTGCTGGTGCAAGTCGTGGACGAAAAGGGGAAGCCTGTCCCAAACGCAATAGTGACCAACGAATGGAGAACGGTTCAAGCCGACAGGAATGGGCGAGCCCTTTTGGACCCTATTGTTCGCCCTGTTTGGGCAGCGACGCCTGACCTGAGAATGTTTGGGCAAACTGAAGTCAAGCCCGAAGACAAATCGGTTCGCATCGTCGTTCGTAAAGGTGTGCTCGTCAGCGGTGTCGTAGTGGACGAAAATGGCAAACCTATCCCTAATGCTCGTTTGCGGGTTACTGCGGTTAGGAGTGATCCAAATGCACCTCCCGGGATTGAAATCCCTTATGACTGGTTTGAGTTCAATGCTGATGAGAGAGGACGCTTCCAACTGCACTTACCTTCCGGGCAAAAGTTTGTGCTCACGGCTTTTGTCCCTGACTTCTTCCCAACCCGAACCGAGCCATTCGTCCCTGACAAACCTGTCAACCTGACGGTGAAATTGAAGCGTCCCAACCTAACCATCACCGGCACTGTCGTTGACGCTGAAACGGGAAAGCCTATTTGGGGCGCAGCGGTTGTAACTTGGCTACCCATTGGAAGTATGCTTTCGCCCACTCCATCAATCGTCGCTTTCACTGACCAACAAGGTCAGTTTCGGCTCACTGGCTTACATCGGGAGCATCCCGCTCGTCTGGAAGTTCGGCATCCATTCTACGAACTTTTTGAACTTCCCACCAGCGAGGCTTTACCCCAGACAATTCATTTGGAACGAATTCGCCCGAAACTGAGCGTGCAACTTGCTGTTGGCAAGCCTGCACCACCTTTGAGCGATGTCCAGTGGCTTGACGGTGATGCGCCGTCGTTGACGGGCAAGGAAACTCACCTTTTGTTCGCTATGCCCTTTGACCCAAGTTGCGAAAGAACCATTCAGAGGCTTAAGGAGTTACAGGCAAAATCACCCGAAAAAAATTCAGGTCATTGTCGTCTTTGACGCCACGCTTACTGCTGAAGATTTGAAGGGGTATGTCCGTGAACTCGGTTTGCCTTTCCGCTTCGGGACTGTCCCTGAGGGGCGGCGGAGCGGCTGGGACAGCGAAACCTTCCAACGCTACGGCGTCAAATCCGTGCCAATGCTGGTGGTCATAGACGAACAAGGCATCGTCAAGGCAATCAACCCCGAGTAAAGTCAGCATCATACTTAGGGATAGCATCGTGGCTGTGGGAGAAGCAATTCGGTCGCAGCAACAAAAAGGAGGGGAAATTCAATGCCGAAACCGAAACGCCCATCGGAAGAGTGGCGCCCTTTGACGCCAGAGGAGCGAGCGGAAAGGGATCGCCGCATTGACCAACTTTTCGCCGAAGCCATTGAAAAGGCGCGGACTTTGCCCCGCGATGAGTTCGTCAAGTGGTGGAACGAAAATGTTGCGATAAAAGCAGGTGGCGCTTACGAAGCGCTGCTGGAAATTCGGGAGGCGATGAGAGGATGGAGCAACAGGCGGCGAAACCGACGCAGGAAAACCAGTTCGTCGTGAACGCTTCCGTCTCGCTGCTTTGGTTTTTGGTTGATGAACCTTTGGAGTTGCGGGAACGAGCACAATGGCTTTTAACGGACATCCTGAACGGCGTAGTCTTCATTCATGTGCCTGACCGCTGGTTAGACGAGGTGTGTGGTGGGTTAGTGAAAGGCGTTCACGCTAAGCGCATTACCTTGGCACAAGCTCACGATGCTTTGCGGGTCGTTCGTGACTTAACCAGATTGCCCAACTGGCAAATCCATTACAGCGATTTGCACTGGAGGCACGAAGAGGTGGCGGAGTGGGCGATGGCAACCAGCCTAAGTTTCTATGACGCCATCTACCTTTTCGTCGCTGAAAAAGTTAGCGCAGTGTTTTGGACCGCCGACCGAAAACTTTACGAGTTTTTGAGACAAAGCAGCAATCTGAGAGCGCAATGGATTGGAAACTACCAGCCCTTTAGCCAGTGAGGCGATTGAAGGTGATTTTAGCAATGTCGCCCTTTGCAGGCGACAGTTGTTCAAGCGTCGGGGCAAGCCTTGATGCCACACTCTCGGAAGGCATTGCTGATTTGTGCCGTCATTACTCAGTTGAAGGTGGTGACGATGTGGCGGCTGAAATTCTCATCACCGTTGAGATTGAGCCATTGGATGAAGGTGGTTATTTGGCAACCAGCAAGGATTTGCCGGGTTTGGTAGCGCAAGGGCGGACTTTGGCGGAAACCCTTGAGATTGCTCAGGATGTCGCCCGAAAAATCATTGAGTCGCACATAGAACACGATGACCCTTTGCCTGCCAAAATCGCTGCCGCATTGAAACGGCAAAAGGGAAGAGTCAGGGCAACTGTAGCGGTAGGTGTTCCCGCAATGAGGGGAGTGCCTTGACCAAGTGAGCAAGTTGAAACCACTAACCTATGCGGAAGTCGTCCAAAAATTAAAGGCTGCAGGCTTCGTCTTTGACCGTCAAGCGAAAGGAAGTCACGAAGGCAATAAGCGCTAAGACTTTGGGAGGTGATTGCGATGCGTTGGGTGGTGCTGATGCTGTTGCTGGCAAGTTGTGAAGCGTGGGCGCAGGAAAGGCAAGTCGTGCCACTGCGCTACGAACTTTGGTGGGACGAAAGAAGGTTTTCGTTGATCGGCATGAAGCAAACTGCTCCGGGAGATGTCAAATTACCGAAACTCGTTGAGCCACTTTTCTTCGTCAACCCCTTCTCCGATGACAAACGCCTGTTCGCCTTGGCAAAAGAAGGCGGCGAGTTTGTCCTTTATGCCGACACCAACGGCAACAATGACCTGACCGATGAACGACCGTTTCGGCTACAACAGCTTGGTGGCAGACGCGTCTTCGGTCCTATCCCGATGCGCTATCAAATCAACGGCAAGACAGTGATTAGGCATATTGGCGCCGAAGTAACAACATTAGAAGACGGCAGGGTTTTCCTTCTTCTGTTTGTCGCCAGTCGCTGGCACGGGGCATTCATGTGGGATGGGAAGCCAGTTTCAATATCGGTCATTGATGAGAACTGCGATGGGAGAATCGGCGAAGGAGACTCGCTCATCTGGGACGAAGGGGGCGAGAAGAGACATTTGCCTGCGGAAGGTCAAGTTGGCATCAACGGTCGTTTCTTCCGCTATCAAGTTGCTCCCACTGGCGAGGAATTGGTCATTGAGCCCATCCAAGTCCGAACGGCGATAGTGAAGTTTCAGGGTGAACGGCTAACCTTGAATGTTGAGGACAAGAGCGGGCACTGGCGGTTGGAAGGGCAGAATGGCGAGTTAATTGCACCTGTCGGAAACTTCCTTTTAGTCAGGCTTGAAATTTCCCGCAAAGACAAGCAGGGACGAATTTGGCGGTTAATGGCAAATGCCTTTGGACCTGCTGCACCGAAACTCACCATCCCAGAAACCGGCGCGGTTTTGAACTTTGAGCCTTTGCAAGTCAGTCTCGTTTATGACCGCAAGGGCGACGAGTTTGAGTTCTCGCTGGACATTAAGACGGCGAATGGGATGAGGCTAAGTGGCTTGATGGTCGATTACAGATTGCCGCCAGAGCCAAGACTCAGGTTGACAGCTTTGGGCGGGAAGGTAGTAGCAGAACCGCAATTCCATTACGGCTGAGGGTTCACTTGCTCGCTCGTGTGGCGAGCGCCAAAGGATGCGCCGAAGGAACTGAAAGCGAGAGTCGTTTTCGACTTCGGTCCATTTGCTTGCGAGTTCAAGGAGGAAAAAGTGAGGCTGCGGTGAAAATTTGCTGAAACTTGGAGCGGGTCGTGGACGGAATGAATTGGGAGGGCGAGGCTACTGCCGAGCCGAAACGGCAGCGAGTAACGATTGGCGAACAGTTTTGGAGGGCAGTGCTACCGCACTGCCGAAAATTCGTTTAGAATAAGCGTTGCACTTCGCACTCAGCACCCCACACTCAAATTTGGCTTACCGGGAGGTTTGCTATCCCAAACGCTTTATGAACCCTTGCACGCTTACACGCATGCACGCTTGCACGCAAGACAGACTTTAGTCCGTAGTTGATGACGAGAGGAACCGAGCGCCGACTTCAGTCGGCGAACTTTCTCGCCATCAAATCCCACGCCCCTTGTCCCATGTCCCTTGCCCCCTTAGCAGCACTGTTTTTCCGTGCTACAGTTTTGCAGGGTGAGCGAAAAATGAGGCGGACAAAGATTGTGGCTACGGTTGGTCCAGCGACGATGGAAGAAGAACGCTTGAGGGCAGTTTTGCAGGCAGGGGTTGATGTGGTCAGGGTTAACTGCTCTCACGGCACACCCGAACAGCACAGGCAAATTGCTCAAACCGTCCGCAAACTCGCTTCGGAACTCAACAAGCCAATCGCCTTGCTGTGGGATTTGCAAGGACCGAGAATCCGAATTGCCGAGTTGCCCCAGCCAATTAACTTGGCGGAAGGGAGCGAGGTCGTTTTGACCGCTGAACCCAATGGGGTTGAAGGTCTTGTCGTGCCAGTTGAAGCGCCTTATTTGGCAACAGCCGTTAAGTCGGGGCAGCGAATTTTGATTGATGACGGGCGGGTTGAGTTGGAAACAATTCACACCGACGGAGTTCGTGTCCGCTGCCGTGTCGTTCGGGGCGGTCTGGTTAAGTCACGCAAAGGACTCAACCTTCCGGGAGCGAAACTTGCTGTCCCAATTTTGAGCGAAGAAGACTTGAAAGATTTGCGGAACGGGATTCAGGCGGGGACAGATTTTGTGGCGCTCTCTTTCGTTCGCTCCGCCGAGGACATTGAAACTTTGCGGACCGCAATTCAAGCCCACGGGACAGAAATCCCCATCATCGCCAAGTTGGAACGACCGGAAGCGCTTGAACGGCTTGACGAAATCTTGCAGGCTGCTGATGGGGTAATGGTCGCAAGGGGCGATTTGGGAGTCGAGATGTCGCCTGAAGAAGTCCCCATCGCCCAGAAGCGGATAATTGCCGAAGCGAACAAACATTTCGTCCCAGTCATTACGGCAACGCAAATGCTGGAAAGCATGATGGATTCGCCGAGACCGACGAGGGCGGAAGCGTCAGATGTAGCTAACGCAATTTTTGACGGCACCGATGCGGTGATGCTTTCGGGCGAAACAGCCGTCGGCAAATATCCCGTTGAAGCGGTGACGATGATGGAACGAATCATTTGCGTTGCGGAAAAGGAACTGTTCAGGCGCAAGCCCATTTACGAGGGTAGGGCAGAAGGCGAACCCTCTATCGCTCACGCCATAAGCGACGCCGCTTGCCTTGCAGCGAGCGACGTCAACGCTAAAGCCATCGTCGTTTTCACTCAATCGGGCTTTACTGCCTTGCTGGTCAGCAAGCGGCGCCCTAAAGCTCCCATCATCGCTTTCACGCCCGACGAGAGGGTTCAAAGGCGGCTGAGTTTGCTTTGGGGCGTTATCCCCAAGTTTTTGCCATTCACCGAAAGCACTGACAAACTTTTGGCGATGATGGATGAACGGCTTTTGGAAGAAGGCTTGATGGACAAGGGCGATTTGGTTGTTATCATTGCCGGAATTCCCACGCCGGCAAAAGGTCAAGCCAACTTCCTGAAAATCCACCGAGTCGGTTCGTGAAGTTGACGGCATTTACAGTTCTCCATGCTGTAGGTTTCCGGGCTATTTGCGTATGAGCGTGCAAGCGCACAACGGACAAAGCCTTACGACGACAAGTTGGTCTTCTCAAGATATTGCTGAGGTGCTTTCGTGCCATGCTCGTTGACAGTTTCATGCTGGCTGCAGTCGTCCACGAACTGAATAGCGAACTGAAGGGGAGTGCAGTTAGGTCAGCAAAGGCAATAGCACCGTTTGCTGTCGCTTTGCTCCTTCAACAGCGAGACAAGGGCAAGTATTGGCTCATCGCTTCGGCTCACACCCGTTACGCCCACATCGGTTGGCGGAAGAAGCCAATTGAAGCGCAAGGTGAAGGTCACGAAGAAACCGAGCGGTTCGCCGATGTCCTGAGACGCCATCTTGAGCAAGCGAGATTTGTGGGTGCAGAGCAAATTGACTTTGACCGACTCGTCGTCCTTCGCTTCATCAACATAACGCCGCTCGGTGAAAGGAAACGGTTCGCACTTTGGTGCGAAATTATGGGCAAGCACAGCAACTTGGTCTTGGTTGACGAGGGAAGCGGGCTCATAGTTGATGCCTTGAAAAGGTTGCCGTCTTCGCTGAACCGATACAGGGAAGTTTTGCCCGGCAAACCTTACATCCGCCCACCTTCGGGCGAACGGAGAAACCCATTGAGCGTGAGTTTTGATGAGTTGAGCGAATTGACCGTTCGGCACAGCATCGCCGAACCGAAGGATTGGGCGAAAATCTTTTTCGGGATGAGCGAACCTTTGTTGGCGCTGATGGAGGAAAAAGTTGGCGAACCGCTGACGAAGCCCGAAAATTTCTGGCGTGCCATTGAGTGGCTTAGGGAGACGATTGAGCAGGGCAAATTTGAACCTGTAAGTTGGACTGACGCCGAAGGCAAAATCGTGTGGTGCTACCCGCTGCCCGTTTCCCACTTGCCCACGCTTCAAACTTGCACTCAGGTCTCAAGTCCCGTCTTTGGTTCACTTTTGACCGATTGGCTCAGTGAGTTGGCGAAGCGCGAAGTTGCCGAACAGCGCCGCCAAAGTTTGCTGGCGACTTTGAGGCGGAACTTGGAAGGAATTGAGGGTCAAATCGCCGAACTGCAAAAGCGATTCCAAGAGGCTCGAGAGGCAGACAAATTCCGCAAGTGGGGCGAGTTGTTGCTGACTTTTGCCCACGAAATCCCGAACGACGCAAAAGAGGCAATTGTGACCGATTACAGTTCTGACCCGCCGCAACAGTTGAGCATTCCGCTCCCTGAAGGCAAAACTGCCACCGAGGCAGCCCAACACTATTTCGCTCTCTACCGCAAACTCAAAAACGCTGCAGAAACATTGCCTTCGGTTTTGGAGAAGTTGCAAGAGCGGGCGAGCGAACTTAGGAAGTTGCTTGAGCGAGTTGAATTGGCTGACGAGAGCCAATTGACGGAATTAGCAAGCCAGTTGCCGAAGGCGTTGCAAAGGTTGAGCGTTTCGCCCCAACGGACTCAACCTGAACGAGACGGCGACTTTTTGCGCTTCACCGTTTCTGGCGGCTACGAAGTTTGGGTTGGTCGGAACGCCGAAGCCAATACAAAACTTTTGCGGGTTGCGAGACCGGACGATTTGTGGTTTCATGTCAAGGGCGCTCCCGGTTCACATGCATTGCTGAGGGTTCAAAAGCGGGGCGAGGAAGTGCCGCAAAGAGCCATCAAAGAAGCGGCTCAACTCGCTGCTTTCTACAGCAGCCGCAAGACTTCATCTTGGGTTGAGGTTGACTACACGAGGGCACGATATGTCAGACCGGCAAAGGGACAAAGAGGCTTGGCGTTCTACACCAACTTCAAAACCATCGCCGTTGAACCTAAGTTGCCAACCGAAGGTGATTGAGAAATGCCTGAGCGTCACATCGTGATTGTCGGAGGCGGAATTTCTGGGCTCAGCGCAGCATACCACCTGATGAAACGAACTAAACAGGAAGGCATCCCCCTGCGGGTCACTTTGGTTGAGAGGGAAGACTGTTGGGGCGGAAAAATTCGGACGGTCAGGGAAGACGGCTTCGTCGTTGAGGGTGGTCCTGACACTTTCGTGACGGTTAAGCCTTGGGCTTTGGAACTATGCCGGGAACTTGGTTTGTGGGAGCGATTGTTGCCCACCAACCCACATGCCCGCCGTGTCTTCATCCTTTGGCGAGGCAAGTTGCATTTGTTGCCCCATGGCTTTTTGACTTTTTCGCCGGACTTGAAGGGCTTGTTTGAAACTGACCTGCTTTCGTGGAAGAGCAAATTGAGGGTCGCCTTGGGAATTCTGCTGCCGAAACCGCAATGGGATGATGATGTGAGCGTCAGCGCATTTTTGGGCTACTACTTGGGCACAGAGATGGCAGAACGGGTCATCGCACCGCTTATGGCTGGAGTTTACGGCGGCGATATCAAGCAACTGAGCGCACGCATGACTTTGCCGACGCTGTGGCAAATCGCCCAACTTCACCGAAACCTTGCTTGGGCATCTCTCGTCCGAACTCTCCGCCGAAAATTCCAAAGGCAACCATCAAATTCGCAACCCCGCTCCTATTTCATGACGCTCAAAAGCGGTTTGGGCGAATTAGTGGAAACGATTTTGGCAAATTTGCGGGAAGTGGAGTTGGTTCAAGGTCGAGAGGCGGTTCAACTGAGATGGAGCGATGAGAGCGGGAAACTCATCTTGAGCCTTGATGACGGCAGTCAAATTGCCGCTGATGCGCTCATTCTGGCAACCCCTGCTTGGTCAGCAGCAAACTTGCTCAAACCGCTTGACGCAAATTTAGCTGACGAACTTTCTTCAATCCCGCACACTCACGCCATCACCGTTTCCCTTTCTTTTGACCGTTCTCAAGTGAGCCATCCGCTCAACGGTTCAGGGTTTCTCGTCGCACCTGAGGACCAAAAGGAGAGCCTTTTGCTCGCTTGCACTTGGACATCAAGCAAGTTCCCGCCGAGAGCGCCGCAGGGAAAGGTCCTGCTTCGGGCTTTCGTCAACAGATGGGTTGAGATGGAGGACGGCGAACTTGTCAGTGCAATCGTTGAAACCTTGAGACCGTTGCTCGGAATAAAGGGCAAACCGGAGCGCTCGTGGGTCTTTCGCTGGGAAAGCGCCATGCCACAATACACTGTCGGTCATGCCAAGAAAGTGGCTCGCATAAATGAGCGGTTGAAAGGGTTGAGCAGGGTTTTTCTGGCTGGCAATTACTTGACAGGGATTGGCGTTCCAGATTGCATTCGCAGCGGGAGAGAGGCTGCGGAAAAGGCAATGAGGGCGATACTGAAAGGAAACCCATTGTGAGGAGGTGTCCAGTGTTGGGCGTTAAGAACGACCGATGGATCAGGGAGATGGCAATCAAGCACAAGATGATTGAGCCTTTTGAGGAACGGCTGGTTCGCAAGGGCGTTATCAGTTACGGGCTCAGTTCTTACGGCTACGACATGCGCCTTGCCGATGAGTTTCTGATTTTCACCAATGTTTGGGGCGCTATCGTTGACCCAAAAGCCTTTGACGAACGAGCCTTCGTCCGCCACAGAGGCGATTACTGCATCATCCCGCCTAACAGTTTCGTGCTCGGGCGCAGCGTTGAATATTTCCGCATCCCCCGCGATGTCATTTGCATCGTCGTTGGGAAATCATCATACGCTCGCTGCGGTATAGTTGTCAATGTGACCCCTTTAGAGCCTGAATGGGAAGGGCATGTGACCATTGAGATTTCCAACACGACACCGCTTCCCGCAAAGATTTACGCAAATGAGGGGATTGCCCAAGTTATCTTCATCGGCGCCGATGAGATTTGCGAAGTTTCGTATGCGGACAGGCAAGGCAAGTATCAAGGGCAGCGCGGTATTGTGCCACCGAAGGTTGAATGAGCGGAAGTGAGCCAAAATGAGGGAGGCTGTCATCGCCGTTTTAGTAGCCGCGTTCGTCGCCCTGTGGACAAGGCTTACGCTCCGAAACATCTTCCACCAACCCCTGCTGCGGCGGAAAAACTTCTTGGGCGAAGAGGTCGTCGGTAGTGCTGGGTTGGCTTTCATCGGCAGCGCCGTTTTGGGCTGGCTGCTGCTTTGTTGGCGAGGGTTTGTGGATTGGCACGAAGGCGGGCAGTTGATGTTTGCTGCTTTGTGGTTCGGTTCCTTGGGGTTGCTTGATGACCTTGCTGGAGATGGGGGCGCTAAAGGTTGGCGCGGACACTTGATGGCTCTCTTCCATCAAAAGAGAATCACGACGGGGTTCATCAAACTGGTCGGAGGAGGGATTGGGGCAATCTTTCTCTCGGCGTGGCTGTTCTCGGTAAATGTCCCGCCATCTGTCTTGCGCCTTTCCGCAAATTGGCTTTCGTTGCTCGTTTTCGGAACAGTTCTCATTGCCATCAGCGCCAACACTTTGAACTTGCTTGATGTTCGCCCTTCGCGGGCGTTGAAGGGGTTTTGGGCACTGTCTTTAGTCGGTTTGCTCGTTTCGGGTGGGGAAGGCTGGTGGTCTTTGCTGCCTTTGTTGGCGGGAACCGTTGCTTACGCTCCCGCAGATTTTCGGCGGCAAGCGATGATGGGCGATGCTGGCTCAAACCCGTTGGGGGCATGTTTTGGCGTTTGGGTTTTGAACCATTGGATGTCGCCTTCGTCCGGTATCGCAACGGTTGAGTTGTGGATTTTGATGGCAATTTTCGTGGCGTTTCAAGTTTACGCCGAATGCCGCTCGCTGACCGAGGACATCAAACGAGTCCCGCCACTTCGTTGGCTGGACGAACTGGGGGTGAAAAAATGAGCGGTGAAATCCAACCTGCGGACTTGACGAAAGTGAAAACGATTTCCGTCGCCGAAAGGGAAAGCAAAGTGGAAGTTGACTTGCTGGCAAAACCCTTGCGCAAAGGGGCAAGTTTCGCTGAGTTCTGGCAATCTCTTCCCATTATCCTTGCCGCAAAGGATTTGAAGGAAGTCGTGGATGCAGTTGTCAAGGCTCGCAAGAATGGAAGACCCGTCATCGTGCTGTTTGGCGCTCATGTCATCAAAGTTGGGTTGGGACCGATTGTCGTCCAGTTGGCAAGGGAAGGTGTCATCACTTCGGTTGCCATCAACGGGGCGACAGCATTCCACGATGTTGAGTTGGCGCTTTTCGGCAAGACGAGCGAGGATGTCACTGAAGGCATGAAAGTGGGAACCTTCGGGATGGCGAAAGAGCCCTGCGATTTCATCAATGCAGCGGCGAAAAAGGCTGCCGAGCAAGGAATTGGCTTGGGGCGAGCGATAGGGCAGGCTCTCTTGGAAAGTAACGGCAAGTTCGTTGAATTCAGCGTTCTCGCTCAATGTGCCAAGATGGATGTGCCCGTGACCGTTCATGTCGCTTTTGGAACCGATGTCAACCACATGCACGGGAGTTTTGACCCTGCCGCTTGGGGCGTAGCGACCCATCACGATTTCAGGCTACTCTGCAGGTTGGTCAAGGACTTAACGGGTGGAGTGGTGATGCTTTGGGGTTCTGCGGTTTTGCTCCCGACAGTCCTTGAAAAGGCATTGACCGTTTCACGCAACCTGTGGGGCGAACCTGAAAAATTTATCGGCGTCACCTTCGACTTCATCCGCCATTATCGCGCTTGGCGCAACCCACCCGAAAAGGCTGATGCGTTAGGCGGGAAGGGCTACTACATTGTCGGTCACCACGAGTTGCTGATACCGCTTTTCGCTCAAGCAGTCTTGGAGCAAATTTAGTTGCGAAAGGCAGTTCACAGCAATCCAATTCACACAACCGATGTGCCAAACTTAATGATGCGTATTGCAGCGACAACCGAGACCTGCCGACCGCTTCGCTCCAATCCTGAGCAGAAAAGACTTTTGACTTTCCCAGAGCGAGGTGATGGGAGATGGACGAAGAACTCAAGCAGGCTGAGAATCTCTCAAACGAGGTTGAAGAGCCAGTAGCGGAGACTTCTGAGCCAACCGAAGCAACTGGGGAAACCGTTGTGACAGAGCAAGAGCCTTCGATTGAGGAACTCAAAGCCCGCATCGCCGAACTGGAAGAGCAATTGGCACAAGCGAAGGCTGAGGCTGAGGATTACAAGGAGCGTTGGATTAGGGTCTCTGCAGACTTTCAAAACTTCCGAAAGCGGGTCATGCAGGAAAGGGTTGAGGCTTACAACAAAGGCAAGGAAGATGCCGTGCTGGCTGTTCTCCCCGTCCTTGACAATATGGAGAGGGCGCTTTCTTCCCTTACGGAAACATCCGACCTGAACGCTTTCAAGCGCGGTTTGGAACTCATCGTCAGGTTGTTCCAAGAGGCATTGAGGCGGCTTGATGTTGAGCCCATCCAGACAGAAGGGCAAAAGTTTGACCCATATTACCACGAAGCCTTTGAGCGAGTTGAGCGGGAGGATGTCGAGGAAGGTCTCATCGTCGGTGAAGTGGAGCGGGGCTACAAGATGGGAGATAGGGTCATAAGACCAGCAAAGGTCTATGTGGCGGTAAAGCCAGCACCACAACTTACAGCGCCACAGCCCGCTGAGGAGGGCGAAACTGAATGCACCGACGAAGTTTGATTGCTGACTTGGCAGAGGCGTTGGGCAAATCTGAAGACGAAATCCGCCAGTTCCTTGAAGCCTTGTGGCAGCAGTTGCCTTTAGTCGTTGAGGTTGAGCCACCTTTCGTCCGCTACTTGGACGCAAAGATTGAAGGTGTCCGCTCCACCCTTGAGGCGGAGATCAGAGGGCTTCGTTCTGCTTTTGAAGCGGAAATCAATGGTCTCCGTTCCACCCTTGAGGCTGAAATCAACGGTTTGAGAATTGCGATGGAGCAAGGGTTTAAACGAGCCGAAGAGAGGGACGAAATGCTGAGGCGGGAAATGGAGCAGGGGTTTAAGCGTGCCGAAGAGAGGGACGAGGCTCTGAGGCGGGAAATGGAGCAATGGTTTGAGCGAGCCGAAGAAAGAGAAGAGGCGTTGAGGCGAGAAGTGGAACAGGGATTCAAAAGAGCTGAAGAGAGGGACGAGGCTCTGAGACGGGAGATAGAGCAAAGATTCCAGCAAGCGGCGGAAAGGGATGAAGGTCTAAGGCGAGAGACGAACGAGCGATTTGAAGCACTGATGAGGGAGATGCAGCAGGGATTTTTGCAAGCAATGGAAAGGGATGAAAGTCTAAGGCGGGAGATGCAACAGGGATTTCAGCAAGCGGCGGAGAGAGACGAAAGCCTGAGGCGAGAGACGAATGAGCGATTTGAAGCGTTGCGACGGGAAATGCAACTGGGATTCCAGCAAGCAGAAGAAAGGGACGAAGCAATCCGCAGAGAATTACGGCAAGAGATAGAAGCGCTTCGCGGCGAGATTCAACGACTGGAGCGTTGGTTTCTCGCCTTTGCCATACCCGTCCTGCTTATGCTGGCAGGAATCATCGTTCAAAACTTTCTCAAGTGACGGAGGGGTTAAACCGTGCCGCAGGGGCACAAAGACTATTACGCCATATTGGGTGTGCCGCGCAATGCGACACAAGAGGAAATCAAGCAGGCATATCGGCGCTTGGTCAAGCAATGGCATCCTGACCTGCATCCCGAAAACCGCAAGGAAGCGGAAGAACGGTTCAAGGAAATTCAGGAAGCCTACGAAGTTTTATCCGACCCAGAGAAGCGTCGCCAGTATGACCTTTACGGCACTGTCAGTGAAGTCCCTGTGCCCGGCGGATACGGGTTTGACCCCTTTGAAGACTTGATGAGGATGGTGGACGAATTCTTCGGCTTCAGAACCACCAGCCGTTACCGAACCCGAACGGAACGAGGCGAAGACATTGAAGCGGTTTTGGAAATCACCCTTGAGGAGGCTTTTCACGGCGGCGAAAAAGAAGTTGAGGTTGATGTCTTGGTCACATGCCCAGAATGTAGCGGTTTCGGCGCTCTGGGAGGTTTCAAGCGGTGCCCAGATTGCCACGGGAGCGGTCGCATCACTTACTCCCGTCAAGCCGGTGGCGTCTTCATGAGAACGATGACCACTTGCCCGACATGTCAAGGAAGTGGGCAAGTTGCTGCCCAAATCTGCGACACATGTCAAGGCATAGGGCGAATTGAGACAACGAGAAAGGTCAAAGTTGAGTTGCCAGCGGGAATCGAAGACGGAATGACCCTTCGCATACCTGGACAAGGTAACTCGGGCAAGGCTGGTGGACCGCCGGGTGATTTGTATGTCACTGTCCGCATTAAACCGCACCCTGTATTTAGGCGAGAAGGCATAAACCTGCACATGGAGTTGCCATTAACATTCCCGCAACTCGCTTTGGGCGATGTGGTTGAAGTTGAGACGCTGGACGGTAAAGCGGAGTTGACAATCCCGCCGGGAACGCAGCCTGGCACCATCTTGAAAATCCCGCGAAAAGGTTTCGTCAGCATGCGTAGCGGGCGACGAGGCGATTTGTTTGTCCATGTCCAAGTCACAGTGCCAACTGAGTTGACGGAGGAGCAAAGGAAACTCCTAAGGCAACTGGCAAAGACTATGGGTGTTGAGCCCCAAGGGGCTGAACCCAACTGGTGGGAGAGGCTGAAGGAGCGGTTCAAAAAGTGACCGCATTTTCAAACTCTTTGGCAGTCAAGGAGGCACGAAGCATGGAAAGCAGGAAACTCAAAGTCGCGATTATCGGGGCGACAGGATACACCGGGGGCGAACTGGTGAGGCTGCTACTTCAGCACCCTAATGCAGAAATTGCTGCCTTGCTCCGTTTGTCTTCGGAAGAGGCACTTCCGCTCCATAAGGCTCACCCGCACCTGAGAGGTCTCACGAAACTTGAATGCGTCCCATACGATGACAGTCTGCTTGACGGCGTTGATGCTGCCTTTTTGGCTGTCCCCAACGGAGTTGCGATGGAACTTGCACCGAAGTTGCTTGAAAAAGGTGTCAAGGTGATTGACCTATCCGCCGATTTCCGCTTTCGCAACCACGAAACTTATGAACGGTGGTATCGCAAATCCCATTCCGCAAAATACTTGCTCGCCGAAGCGGTTTACGGATTGCCGGAAATTCGCCGGGAGCAAATTCGCAACGCACGATTGGTCGCCAATCCCGGTTGCTATCCCGTCTCAGCCCTGCTTGCTTTGGCGCCCCTTCTGCGACGGAAACTGGTTCACTTGGACAGCATCGTGATTGACAGCAAATCGGGTGTCTCAGGTGCGGGGCGCTCAAGGCTTGAAGTCGGTTACCTGTTCACAGAGTTGGACGAAGACTTTAGGGCTTACGGCGTCGCGAACCACAGGCACACGCCTGAGATGGAACAGGAATTTTCGGAACTGGCAGGCGAATCAATCCGCCTGACTTTCACGCCGCACCTTGTCCCTATGGTTCGCGGGATTTTCACCACCGCATACGCAAGATTGACAGAACCGTTGAGCACGGAAGATGTCCACAAAGTTTACGAGTTGGATTATGCCCGCGAACCTTTCGTTCGCCTGCTTGAAATTGGCGAACTGCCGCGAGTTAAAGCAGTTGTCGGGAGCAACTTCTGCGATGTCTCCGTCGTCGTGGATGAGAGAACCCAAAGGGTTATCGCTCTTTCTGCGATTGACAATCTCGTCAAGGGCGCTTCAGGGAACGCCGTTCAGTGTTTCAACCTAATGTTCAACTTGGATGAGCGCACTGGGCTGTGGTGCGGAGGCATTGCACCTTAATCTTTGGGCAGGGGGGACATGGGACAAGGGACATGGAAAGGGGAAAGCGTTATGCGCTACTACCTTGGAGGTAAGCCACTGACAAGGTTTGATGAGGCACTGGAGAAACTGATGGATGCCGCCAAACCGACAGAGCGCAAAGAAAAAGTTGCCTTGACAGAGTGTGGCTACCGCGTTTTGGCTGAGGACATCGTTGCTCCTTTTGATGTCCCGCCTTTTGACAGGGCAGCAATGGACGGCTACGCCGTTCAGGCAGAGGACATCGCCGGAGCGTCTCCTGAAAACCCCGTCGCGTTAAAAGTCATCGGGCAAGTGCTTGCGGGCGATGAACCACCAAACGCAGAAGTGACTAATGGAACCTGCTTTGAAGTAGCCACCGGAGCACCTATTCCCAAAGGCTCAAATTGCATTGTGCCTGTTGAGGACGCGAAAAGGCAAGGCGATTTGGTGCTTGTTCTTAAAGCCTATCCCAAGCACGCAAACATTGACGAACGAGGCGCAGATATACGAGTCGGCGAGACAGTTCTTACCGAGGGGACATTGCTCACCCCAGCGCGAATTGGGGTGTTGGCAGGATTGGGTCTGGAAAATGTTCCCGTCTATGCAAGCCCCAAAATCGCTGTCATCCCGACCGGCAGCGAAGTTGCAAAGCCCGGCAAACCTTTGCGGTTGGGACAAGTTTACGACATGAACTCCTACACGCTCGCTTCGTTGATGCGCCAACATGGATGCGAACCTTGGCTGAAAGACATTGTGCCCGATGATGAGAAATCGTTGCAAGATGCCCTTGAAGATGCCGTTGAGAACGCTGACATGGTTGTCTTTACTGCCGGCAGTTCAGTTGGGCAACGGGACATATTGCCACGCCTGATCGGCGAGCGAGGGACGCTCCTTTTTCACGGTCTCGCCATTCGTCCCGGTCGCCCAACTTTGGCTGCAGTTGTGGATGGGAAGTTGGTCATCAATTTGCCCGGTTTCCCGACTTCTTGCTTAATGGTGGCTCATGTTTTGCTCGTCCCCGTCCTTCGCAAATTGGCTCGCCTGCCCGAATGGAAGCCCAAAACCGTTCAGGCTAAACTTGCCCAAGATGTCAAGTCAATTGAAGGTCTGCGACAGTTTTTCACTGTCAGGCTCCGAAACGGCTGGGCTGAAAGGGCTTACAAGGAATCTTCAACCATCACCAGCCTTTCCCACGCCGACGGCTTCATCGTCATCCCAGAAGAAGTGACTCACCTTGAAGCAGGCACAACCGTTACCGTGACGCTCTTTGAGTAAACGCAACTGCGCTATCCTTTATAGACGGAAAATCAGTGTTTCGCTTTGCGAAGGAGTTGATCCGACATGCTGGAGACAGACTTGCTTCCTGTCAAGCAGAGACCTTCCGTTGCGGATACTGAGGCGACGAGGGCGGTTGAGCAGGACGAAGAGATACGGAACATGACCGAGGAGCAACTCATTGAGGGCATCAACCGGCTGCGCAAGGAGCGAAACGCTGTCATCTTGGCTCACAACTACCAGTTGCCAATCATTCAAGACCTTGCCGATTTCGTTGGCGACTCTTTGGAGTTGTCCCGCCAAGCAGCGAAAACCGATGCCGATGTCATCGTTTTTTGCGGTGTCCACTTCATGGCTGAAACTGCTGCCATCCTTTGCCCCGACAAAAAAGTGCTGATTCCCGACCCCGAGGCAGGTTGCTCCTTAGCGGCGACAGTTACCGCCGAGCAAGTTCGTCGCTGGAAAGAAAGACACCCCGATGCCATCGTTGTCGCCTACATCAACACCACAGCGGAGGTGAAAGCCGAAGCGGATTATTGCTGCACTTCTGCCAATGCTGTCAAGGTGGTCCAAGCGTTACCGCCCGACCGGGAAATTCTTTTCCTGCCGGACATGTTTTTGGGCGCTTATGTTCAGCAAATGACTGGACGGAGGATGTATTTGTGGCCTGGAGAGTGCCATGTTCACGCAGGCATCCGTCCTGAGCACATTCAAGGCCTGTTCGACCGGTATCCAGATGCTGACCTACTCCTTCACCCCGAATGCGGTTGCATAAGTCAGTGCATGTATGCCCTCGCTGAAGGTGAATTGCCTGCTGACCGAACTTTCGTTTACAGCACCAGCGGGATGGTTCGCCATGTCCGCACTTCACCCGTCCCAACTCACCTTGTCGCCACAGAGGTCGGCATCTTGCACCGCATGTGTAAGGAAGCGCCTCACAAGCGTTTCGTGCCAGTCAAGGAAGATGCCATCTGCGAATACATGAAGACCATCACGCTGCCCAAGGTTTACCGCAGTTTGCGCGATATGGTCTATGAGGTCACTGTTTCGCCCGAAATTGCTGACCGAGCCCGTAGGGCAATTGAACGGATGTTGGAGATTGTCTGAGGGGCGAAGGGAAGGCAAGGGCGTTATGGAGCGAACAATCAAGTCGGGAAGCGGCTGAATGCCGCTAAGAATAACGCACTCACGAAGGGGGAGGATGCAAGATGTTGGGGAAGCCCAAGATTGCTGTTGTAGGTGCAGGGATGGTTGGGTCATCAGCCGCGTTGAAGATGGCTCTAAAGGAGTTGGGCGACATCGTTCTCGTTGATGTCGTGGAGTTTGTCGCCGAAGGGAAAGCGTTGGACATGGCGGAATCTTCACCCCTTGACGGATTTGATGTCGCGCTTGTCGGCAAAACGAACGATTACAGTGTCATCAAAGACAGCGATGTCGTCGTCATCACCGCCGGTGTCCCGCGAAAGCCGGGGATGACCCGCATGGACTTGCTCATGACCAATGCAGGCATCGTGGAGACCATTTCAAACCACATCCGTGAGTTAGCCCCCAACTCCATCGTCATCGTCGTGACCAATCCCCTTGATGTCATGACCTATGTGGCTTGGAAGGTCACTGGTTTCCCTCGCGAGCGGGTCATGGGGCAGGCTGGGGTTTTGGATTCAATCAGGATGCGCTACTTCGTCGCACAGGAACTCGGCGTTTCGGTGAAGGATGTGCAAGCAATGGTCTTGGGTTCACACGGCGACCAAATGGTGCCTTTGCCGCGCTACACAACTGTCTCAGGGGTTCCCATCACAGAACTTCTGCCACCTGAAACCATTGAGCGAATCAACGACCGAACCCGAAAGGCTGGCACAGAAATTGTCAACCTGCTCAAGACAGGCAGCGCCTATTACGCACCGGGAGCAGCAGTCGCCGAGATGGTTGAAGCGATTGTCCGGGACAAGAAGAGGCTCATGCCTTGCAGCGTGCTTCTCAAAGGCGAGTATGGCTTGAACGATGTCTTCATCGGCGTGCCCGTCATTTTGGGCAAAAACGGCGTGGAGCGGATTGTGGAATTGAAACTGACCGAGGAAGAACTGAAAGCCCTTCACCAGAGTGCGGAAGAAGTCCGAAAGGGCATCGCCGATTGGGAGGGCGAAAAAGCAAAGGCAGCATCGTGATTTTTGTGAGGCTCGGAACGACCTGAGACCTTTGCCGCTTTCTGTGTGGAGTTTCGGGCGGCTCAACCCGAGCCGCCCCTTACTTTGACTGAGGGGTGAGAGGGTGTGTGGGTGTTGTTTGCTTCCGTCGCAATGTTGGCTTATTTGGATGGGCAAAAGCCTGAATGGTCTTTCACACCTACAGGGGCAATCAGCTGCTTGTCTTTTGCCAACTCCTTGCTCCTTCAAAATTTCGGCGTCGTCCTCGTCAAGCCCGGCTGGCAAGGCAGTTACGCCGACCAACTTAACCCAGAAACTGTCAAGGTTACTTTCAAAGCCAATGGCGAACAAGTTTGG
>Ga0080004_1110788_pt1 | contig 33507 bp, 37 predicted proteins | sample WasSprMetagenome_FD_69207 | JGI IMG/M metagenome (GOLD analysis project Ga0080004, IMG submission 69207) | Sulfidic aquatic microbial communities from Washburn Spring, Yellowstone National Park, USA - WS (SPADES assembly) (version 2) | ecosystem: Environmental > Aquatic > Thermal springs > Hot...
ACTACGGGGTTTTCCTCGCGATCACACTGTTCCTCGCGAGCCTAACCGTCTACGTGAGGTACATTTTAATACTGACGCTGATAGCGGCTTCTCCCCTACTAGCAGTCAGCTACCTACACCCAGGACTCAGGTCGATGACAAAGCACGCGGTGAGCCTCTTGGCAGGGTTAATGATAGCTGGACCCATAGCGGCAGTATTCATGGTGATACTCAGCAAGACTATACCAGGCCAGAACATAGTCTTCGGAATACTATACCCACTAATAGTTGGAACCCTGCCGACAGTGCTGGGAACCTTCGGTGGAGGAGCAGCCTCAGCCATAGCGGGAGCAGTTAAAACAGGCGTTACAAGCCTAGTAGGAGCCGTAGCCGGTAAAGGAGCACAGGCAACCACTACAACTACAAGTCCAGGCCCCACCCCCAGCGGAGTAGTGAAGCTGAATACACCGAGAACAACAACAGCAACTAAAGCACCCACCCAGACAGAGGCTGCACCAGGCGTCAAAGCAATAACAATACCAGTAAAGCCAGGGCCAATAATAACCCCTACAACCGTGAAGAAGTCTATCCAAGAAGCAAGAATGAAGGGTGCCGTGGCGGAGACACTTGCCGAGGCCAGGGAAATAGGTCCCGGGATAACATTCACTCTCCAAGGCCCAGAAGCCTACAAGAAGCACGCGGAGGAGCTGGCAAAAGAGCCAGAAATACACCCGAAATGGGAGGCATTCAAAGCGGGGATCAAGACGCTTGGAGGAGAAGCGGGTAGAAGAGCTTGGACTAATATCAAAGCCCTGGCGAGAGACACAGGAGAGGCGTTCAAGTATCACGTAGAGAGGGAATTCGGAGTTAGGCTTGGCTCATTGATTAAGAGGAATACTAGGATTGTGCCGAGAAGGATGGAGAGTGTTGATGAATGGTTATTGTAGTTTTTCTATGTTTATTAACCCAAACTCCATGTAGAGCTCGCCTATAGCGTCTATAACCACATCCGCGGCCCTGGCAATCTTTTTATCCGTGTCCTCCTTGAAGTACCCGGGTTTGTGCTCGGCCATCCTGGCGACTATTAACGCGAGGAATTCGTCTAGCTTAGCACCCTCAGGGTAGCCAGAGAGCTCGACTAGCACCGTCTTGGAGAGCCAGTGTATTATCTTGAACCTGACACCATCATTGCGAGTAGCTAAGACCCAGTTATCACCAATCTCCTCAATGGCGTAGTTTGGGTGTAAAATAAACTTCTCCATTTCGGCAATCCACGCGTCGTAAATTGTATCTCCCTCAATGACTTCTAGGGGAGGATATAAGCCTCCCTCACGAGGCATATCTCTACCATTCGCCACGATGACCCCGTTTTCCATCCTAGCCCAGCACAGGGAGGGCCTGTACTGGACTCTTCCTTTCTCATCAATATATGGCACGTACTTGTGTGGAGCATACTTTGTGAGCTCGCACTCCCCGCTCAACCAGATCCCCCATGACTATTTAACTGGGGTATAAAAATAAGTGTTAGTAAGCGATGCAAACCCAAGATGTAACATTATTAGTGGATTTAACGCTAGCATGAACTTTTATGGCTAAAGCCTTCTTTTCTCCAGGAAGTGGTGAAATGAAAAAATTGATTCTCATCCCTCTCGAAGACTAGATCGGATTGACTCTAAGAGATCTTTTTCACGTTGAAAATATATAAGTTTCAGCACAACAAAATCTATTGACAAGGGGAAGGTCTTTCTCCATGCTTATTAAACATAAATTTGAGACGACAGGTATTGCGCTTCCAAGTTTTTATAGAGGATTGGACCCTGCTGTCCTATTCAAGAGGAATGATAAACTATACTTAGTCGGATTCTGGACAATTACTAATTTATATAATGGAGGGACTTTCATCTCAACACAACAGTATGAAAGACTATACCTAATAGAAGCACCGGAAAATCCAGAATTATACAGGGAAACCGAGATCTCGGTATGTGATACAAGGTTCCTGGTAGCTGGAAATGGAAACGCCTTCACGATATGTGAATCAAAACTTCACGAGATCACGGATTCAGGGAGCAAGGCTATTTATAAGTTTGACGAGGAATTGCACTTGTTGAGCTACGACTACTACGATAATAAGATAGTAGCAATTGCAAATACCGATAATGGAGCAAATGTATACGTTATTGAGCAATCTGGCTCGGTTAAAAACTACAAGATACCATATAAGCTATTTGACTTCTCAAGTGATAGTGAACACTACTATGCTACATGCATGAGCGAGGATAAACTATTAGTGATTTCGAAAGACTTCTCACTCGTGCACGAAAAAGACCTCGGGAAATACTTCAAAGACGCAGAGTTTCTCGGTGGTAAAAAGCTTATCAACATCGGTGTGAATGATCACTTAGTAACTTTAGTTGCTGGAATTTCGAGCAAGGGATTCAAGTTACTAATTCTTAACAAACAACTAAAGCTTAAAGGAAATGCATGGCAAGGATGCATGGATATAATACCTACGAGAAACTATATTTTTATGTCACGCTGTGGACTTTCTTCATATAAAAATGTGGTATTTTTTATCGACCCGTCTGGAACTATTTACATGTTTCCTACAGATTGGTTTTCAAAATTAATATCAATGAGATTAATTTTAACAGGGCTTTCAACGCGTCATGATTCAGGAACAGCAGGAACAATAGGTGTAGACGCAAACCTATACTTCTCTGATACGATAGCATTATACTCAAGCAGATACGGAGTAGTCGGTACACTTCGTTTATTTGAGACTCAAGAAGAGCCTCCAAGTAAAAAGAGCGGGGAAGGCCTATTTGAAAGGCTTAAACGACTATTTAAGCTATGAGAAAACGTGATAAGGATTGATGCCAGAACTGAAAGAAGAACCGCAGAAATCAGAAAATCCAGGGCAACTATTGTACAGGGAGCTATTACATATTGCTTGAAAAACAGAGTACATTACCCGAAAAGCACCGATTACTATAGTTCCCATAATGATGATAAAGAGCATGTAAGTCAAGTAGTATTTAAAGCACTAGAATCCCTGGCTACCTCCACGGCTGAGGCCGCAGTAAGCTGTGTTAGTTTATCAGCGAGGTCTCTTAGGGCCTTATCTAATTCCTCGACTACTCCCCTGAGCTTCTCTACAGTCGCTACAACCTCGCTTGCAGCCCTAGCCGCGTTCTTCACCGCGTTATATCCCTCAGGGGATTTGCCGAGGTATATGCTTCTCCGCTTATCTCTACCCGTGCACTTCAGGTACCAGTAGTAGTACGGCTTCTTAGCCCTATTGTAGACCACAGTGTACTCCTCGGTGCAGCCCTTCAACCCCTCGTACACGCTGGCTAAACCATAAACCCCGAGGCCTCGTAGAGCATGGTCGAGTAGATTGTAGGCCTCCGCGAGCCTACTCCTCGCCTCCTCGAGAGAAGCGAGCTTCCCGGGGTCTACAACGACCCCCTTCAAGAGATCCCTTACCCGGGGTTTCCCACCAGCCCCTTCCATCCACACCCACCTAGGTGTTAGGTGTGCGAAAGAGGCTTATATACCTAACACCCATGAAACAGAGTAGGCAGGGTTCACACCGCGTTAAACCCCTACCCGCAAGCTGGTGGCAGGGGTTTAATAGGCTAAGGAACCCCTTCACATCTCAATCTACAGGTGTTAGGTAGGAAAAGGGATAATTGCTACCTAACACTAGTAGAGCAGGGCATGAATCCCCAAACGCTAAAACCCATTTCAACGGCCCGTGATTAGTCCAGCCTCTCAAGGATTCTAGAGCATAGTCGGGAAATTATCCAATATACACAGCTATCCACGGGTATTCCTTATAATGTTTCTTGGGCTTTAACTCCTTTATTTCTTGCTATTTCTCTTGTACTCGTAGCTTAACACTCTTCTCCTTTACTCTCACTTTTTCTCTTATCTCTATAATTGCCTCCTTAGACACCGATATTTTTTCTCCAATATTCGCTAAGTGGTCTTCTAAATTTAGCTCTTTTATGGTTTCTTCATCTTCCATAAAGCTCCAGACGAGTTTTCTAGTTTCCTCGCTCCACCCTCCCTTCTTCAACGCCTCGAAAATAGCTCCTAGCAACATGAAGTTTAGTGCTGTTGAATACGTTGCATCATATCCACTCTCAATTACTGACCTCCTCCCCGCCCTAAAGGGCGAGGGTTCCCGCTAAGGCGGGGAGGTTTGGGATTACATCTCCCCGTTTTGGGGATTCAATCCCGGGCTGGGTCTCCAGCCCATTACCCCTATCCCTCTCGGGACTCGGGGTTATGAGTATGTTGTATGCTCCTACTAGGTCCGCATTGAATACTTTGTTTAGCTTGGTGCATTTGAATAGTCCACGCTTAACTCTACTGCCACATCTCTCTTCATGAATCGGGCACTTAGATGATGTGTATGCCTCATCCACGTAGACTACTGTTATCCCATGCTCCTCTGAGACCTCGTAGATCCTTCTCAACAAGTAGCCATAAGTCCATACGTGGACACTATTGAAGTCCCCGTTCTCCTGTGCAATGTTCTTAGGATAGCCGACTTTAATGACTGAAACTCCAACACCGTATAGCCATTCAATTACCTGTCTAACCTTTGAGTTAATGTATGCTTTTACCTGCCTCCTCCACTTTGAGTACATAGACCTGAGCCTTCTAGACGTCCTCAAGCCATACCTATTCAGCGTGGACTGGTACTCAGCAATCCTCATCCTCCAGTAGTGAGATGTTGCTTTGAGTGGTCTGCCATTAACTAGCTTCGTCAAGTCGTTCTCAACGTATATAGCCATCAAGTTGTTGACGCCAATATCGATACCTGCCACTAGATCTCCTCTTGGTCTTTTCGGGACACTAGTCCAACCTCCTCTAACTATCTTCTCTAACACCTCGAATGATATATGAGCATACCACCTCTTCCTGTCTTGGTCATAGTGTATCTCTAATCTACCCTGCTCCCCCTTCAAGTGTATAAGGCCCTTGTACCTCAGCTCTATCCATCCAATAGCTCCCAGCCCCCCGAGGACTATTCTATCCCCCTCTACCCTGTACTGGTCTCTCCTCAGCACAGTCCATAGAGTCCTCTTATTGCTTTTCTTCTTATAGCCCGGCGGATTGACTCTCGTAATGAATGGTGGTAGTTTACCCTCTTTCTTAAGCTTCAGCATTTTGAAGAAGCCCCTCCAAGCCTCGTCGTTCTTGTTTAGGACTTGTTGTGCTGTGGCAGAACCTATTAGTGCTTTATACTTCTCGTAGTGCTCCTTATATGTTGCTTTGAAGTCTACACCTCTCTTCTCGAAGAACATCCTCCTAGCGTAGTTAACCTCGTTCCACAGCTTGGAGGATAGACTACAGAGCAGCTTTAACTTTTCTTCAGCGTTTTCATCGACTACAAGCTCTACTATGCTTGTCCTCTTCATTTCTCCTTCTCCCACTGCTCCTCAACGTACTTCTTAACGATGTCGGCTGTCACTTTTCCAACTGTTGCAACGAAGTAGCTCCTACTCCACAACCTCCCACGGATAACCCCTGTCTTCAGCTCTGGAAACCTCTGCAGTATCCTCCTAGCACTCTTCCCCTTAAGATAGTTCACAATATAGGCTGGAGAGTGCCTTGGAGGGCATAGAGCAAAAACGTGGACATGATCAGGCAAAACCTCTAGGGCTAACGGCTTGCATTCCAGCTCTTCAAGTATTTCTCTCAAGACATCTCTAGTGTACTCAGCAACATCCCCCACGAGAACACCCCTACGATACTTGGGAATCCACACAAAGTGATAACCACACCAATACCTAACATGCCTAGTACTCCTAAGCCTCATCCACTCTAGAGATTCACCCTCCAAGGCACTCCCCAGAACACACTATAGGATACACACCTTATAAGCTTTTCTATCCATTCCCGCCTTAAAAGGCGAGGCTTTCAGTTGTAATGTAGAAGCTGAGAGGGGATTATAAACCTAGATTGGTTACTAGCCGAGCATGTATGTGTATTACGTGCTGATTACTTGGATGGATGAGTGATATATGCTTTATCTACTAGGCTTCTAAGCTTAGCCGTTGCTTCTCTAACGCTTGGAGCCCACATAATGGCTGATATTACTGCTACACTCACAACCCCTGTCTCCATGACTTCGAGAACATTGGATTCTGTTATACCACCTATAGCTACTACAGGGATTTTCGCAGACTTAACTATGAGTTTAAGACCCTCTAATCCAATTACGGGGACGTTGGGCTTTGTTGGAGAGGGGTATATAGAGCCTGCTCCGAGGAAGTGTGCTCCTAGTTTCTCAGCTTCTATGGCTTCCCTAAGGCTGTACACAGATGCACCTATCAACATGTTTGGCGCGATCTCCTTAGCTATATTTATAGGCATGTCCTCCGGTCCTAGTTGGACTCCATCAGCGTTTGTAGCTAGAGCTACGTCTAGTCTATCGTCTACGAAGTAGAGTGCGCCATAGTCTCTCGTCAACCTCCTAATCTCTAAGCCTACATCGATCATTTGCCTAGTTGAAGCATTCTTCATTCCAAGCTGAATCGAAGTAGCCCCTCCTTCAAGAGCCTCCACTGATTTAACCACGTTGGGCTTTAATTTAGGCTCTGTTATAACGAAGTTTAAGGTGCTCTTCAAGCCTCAATAATCCTCCCCTCTGCAAGCTTACTTAGCGTGTATCCGCTTAGTCTATAGAGCCAGTCATATAGTTTAACGTGGAAACTGCCGGGTAGGGGCTTCTTTGACTGCCTCCTCAGCAGCTACTTTAAACGTCACTATACCAGCTATCGTGGCTCTTAGAGGGTCTTCTACCGCTAAGTATGCTCCAATTAATGCTGTTACAACACACTCCAACCCAGTCACTCTTCTCGCTACTCTCTGAACTAGCTCCTCTGTACTGGAGGCCCCGGGCTTTATAGCGTATAATCTCTCGCCATTACTCACATAGTCTACACTACCCGTGACTGCTGCCACAGTTGAGTACTTCCTAGCAACACTCTTCACTATCTCCCTAGTCAATGACTCATCATAGACTACTATATCAACTCCACGTGTTTTACCTTTAAGAGTCCTTAGTTTGCTTGGCGAGTACTACATAGAGGTAAAATGCGATTATTGATGTTATGAGGGCATAGAGGAGCATGTATAGAGGTTCTGCGAGTAAAGCAGTGTATACATAGCCACCGAGCGCCCATACTGCCCCAAATACTAATCCATATAGGCCATAGGCTAGGGGTCTTCTGGATGGTTCTACTAGTAGTGCTATAGTTGCCCTCATTATGCTCTCCTCCGAGCACATCACAATGCCCCATGGTATAGCTGAAAGGTATAATAATTCGCGTGGAGCATACGCTATTAGAACTATGTATAACGGTATTAGAACAGGAATTAAGAGCAGAGTTTTTAATTTGATATCATCAAATAGTGCTCCAAGCGGTATAGCTACGATAGCGTCGACGAGCATTGCAACAGCGTAAATTAAACCTATTTCAGCGCTACTTAGAACCCCACGTACTTCCTTAAGGTAATACGATGCAATTGACCAATGCATAAAACCAAGAGCCAGAATGCTGGTTGCAATAGTGTAGATCCAGAAAGAATTACTGTAACCTCTAATAGCTAACTGCGGTTTCCTGCTACTAGTAGATTTAAGTGAAGGGTATATGTACCATGCAGTAGTAATCAGTATTAGTGAGATTATACCTGGAGCTAGGAGCGCAGAGTATGCCGCTCTATAACCATAGAATGTTAGTAGAACACTAACCAGCAGTGGACCCGCGAAAGCACCAAGTTGATCTAGTAGCTCATGTATGCCAAATCCTTTACCGACACCAATGCTCTCGGAAACCTCCGCGAGTATAACATCCCTGGTTGGAGCCCTCAAGCCTTTTCCAAGTCTATCAAGAATATATAGAGCAACAACGCTCTGCCATGATGGTGCATAAGCTATCATAGGTATACTGAAAGCTGTTAACATGTAACCCAGAAACGTTGAACCCCAGATCACAGTAGATGATTGAAAAACAGCCGCTAGATATCCTGAGAAAAGCCTAAACACGAGGCCCAGGAACTCACCTACACCAATAGTGGCTGCAGCCACAGCGGGTGCATTAAGCTCAGCTAAGTATGCTCCACTAATAGACCTAGCTCCCTCATAAACCACGTCTGCAAATAATGAAACAAAACCCAAAAGTAAGAAAACTAGTAAAACTCTTCGCTTAGTGCTCATAGCGCTCATTCCCTGGTGGTGATACATGTGTTTTTAAATTAAAAACCTTCAACTAGGATTAACTCCGTAGACTATGAGATCCCCTATTTAAAAACCGCGTTTCACTAGCAAGGAGAATTAAATTCCATGAGATCAAATGAGTGCTCTATAGTACTGTGTTCGCATCACTAAACATATAAGCATCGTGTAGCTTCGCAGGCAAACATGGTTAATTAATCTTTCATAGTTGTTCTCTTAACTCTTTTTCCTCTAGGTGAGGGGATTACTTCTAGTTTCGCGTTATTGAACTTCAAGTGTAGTTCTCTGCCTTCAAATAATCTGTCGAGAAATACAGCGAGAGCAGCTATTTCGGAGTGTGGTTGATGACCTATGGCTACATTGTAATCCGCGATATCGTAGAAGAACCCTGGGACTTTTTTCGCGCCAACTATGATCAATAGATCCCTTGGATCCCTTCTTAATTCCCCTATAACATCGTCTACGTGTAGACCATACATTGTCAAGTGAACTATTAACCCACCCTCTTTTCTCCAAGTTTCACAGTAATTAAACGAGTTAACTCCCATTTCAACGTGCAGTTCTCCTCCCCATGCATTAATGATTTTCATGAGAGTTTTGTAGACGGATTCATCAACTATGTCTCCTAGTATAAATCCACTTGCACCGAAAGCTCTTGCAACTAGGGCCACATGTGTTGTTACTCTCTTATCGCGACCTGGTCTATGACCATATCTAAGCACGTATATTTTCCTCTTCATTAACTCCATACCTTTTAACTACTAATTTCTCCCTGATTTTATCAAGGAGAAGATTTATGTTTAATTTCTTTACACACGATACTGGTATGACGTCATCGTGGTCTCTTACATGTTTTTCAACTTCACTTAAAACGCTCTTAAAAGATTGTAGTTTATCTACTTTGTTTAAAGCGTATATTATTGGTTTATTGTATGCACCGATTCTCCTAAGTATTTCTTTACCAGTCTCGATCTCGCTAATTACTTCGGTGATTTTCTTAGATGCATCCACAATGTTTACTATTACATCGGCTTCTGCTACTTCCTCTAAAGTAGCATAAAACGATTCTATGACTTCAGGAGGGATATCTCTTATAAACCCAACGGTGTCTGTTACTATGAAGTTTGCATCTCTATAGTTGACTTTATATGATTTAGGGGAGAGCGTTGTAAACGGTTCTGGCCCAACGGGTTTAGATAGACCCGTCAACGTGTTAAATAAACTCGTCTTCCCTGCACAAGTATAACCCACTATGACCACGTGGGGTAAACCCGCTTCTACTCTAGCTTTTCTCCTAACGCTTCTAATTAATCTCAGTTTTTCCAGCTCTCTTCTAACTCTCGCTTCACGCTTCTTCAACATAGTGTAGTATTTCTCATATCCATATCTACCCGCTCCAAGGAAACCATGTAACTCACCTAGTTTAGCGTACCTTATAGCCTCCTTAGTCAATGGAAGAGTGTACTTTAACCTCGCTAACTCTATTTGTAGTAAAGCCTCTCTTGAACCAGCATGGTTCGCAAAAATCTCCAGGATCACTAGTATTCTATCCACAACATCTCTCTTCAGTTCTCTCACTAAGTTTATGAACTGCGGTGGTTTCAATTTATCCATTACTATGAGCTTGTCGAACTCCAATGACTTGATCTTCTCTATTTTATCTCGTGACAGATAAGTCTTGGTATTAGTGTTTTTAACAATGATGTAATCTAAGATGTCACTGTAAGCTGTTTTAACTAATGCTAATTCCTCATCGATGAAATCAACGTACTTTTTCGGTATTAGTACAAAAACCTTCAATGATCTCCCTTACTAATTATCTTTTCTTATATTCATCAATATTTATTAAGTCTCCTATGGTTAAATACTCGCCTCTACTTGTAGTATGCGCCTCACCGATTTCCTCCACTATTGGCTCCAGTAGTTTAACACCTAGTATTTTTTCGAGTTTCTTCGCTAACTCTATGCTGGGTTTCAATTTACTTGACTCTATTCTCTTAATAGTGTTCACGCTTTCACCTACTTTCTGAGCTAATACCTCCTGCGACCACCCCAATTTCTCGCGCGCTGATTTTACTCTCACCGCGTAATCTTCAACGACCTCGTATTCCTCGGCTTTCCTACTAGGAGGCCTTACTGGTGCTTGTTTCGCTCTTGCTTTCTCTTTCTTCTGAGTTGTTTTATCTGGAGCCTCCTTAACCACTGAGTGCTTTGAAAGCCTCTGATAACATGAGGGACATAGAATTAGCAGAGAACCCTCTACCATCGCTTTCTTGGCTTCCCTTTGATCTAGTTCTCTACCGCACATTTCACAATAATATGACACTTCGTACACCCCTAACCTCTTAAAACTTTGCCTAATACCTATTATATGTGTGGGTTATATTATGGGTAGCGATTACGGGAACACCAATGAACCAAGTAAAGATACTATAAGCGCTCTCATAGAGAACGATGAAGACTACTTAAAGTACTTGGAGACGAAGATAAAGCACCTTGAAGAGGAACGAAAGAAACTACTATTAAAACTAGAGTATTATAGGTCGGAAATGGAGAAACTTCTTTCACCCCCATTAATTGAGGCTTACATCGAGTACGTTCTCCCAGATAATAGAGTTGTCGTTAAAAGTAGTAATGGTCCAAACCTAGTTGTCCAAGTAGCTGAGAACGTTGATAAATCAAAGATAAGGCCAGGAGCTAGGGTTGCTTTAAACCAACGTGGCTCCGTAGTAGTAGACGTGTTACCGGATTATCCTGATCCGTATGTTCAATTAATGGAGGTCGTTGAAAAACCCAACATTCGATACAGTGACGTAGGTGGATTAGAAGAACAAATACGTGAACTAAGAGAAGTCGTTGAACTACCACTTAAGCAACCAGAGTTGTTTGAGGAGCTTGGTATTGAGCCTCCTAAAGGTATACTATTATACGGGCCACCCGGCTGCGGAAAAACACTACTAGCAAAAGCCGTAGCCACGGAGAGCAATGCTGTTTTCATATCGCTGGTCGCGAGTGAACTAGTCCAAAAGTACATTGGTGAAGGCGCTAGAATAGTTAGGGAATTATTCGCATTAGCTAGGAGAAAGGCGCCAGCAATAATATTCATAGATGAAATAGATGCTATAGCTGCTAAGAGAATTGAGATAGGAACAAGTGGTGAGAGAGAAGTACAGAGAACATTAATGCAGTTACTAGCGGAAATAGATGGTTTTAAGCCACTAGATAGAGTAAAAGTAATAGCTGCTACGAATAGGATCGATGTCTTAGACCCAGCTATACTGAGACCGGGGCGATTTGATAGAATAATTGAAATACCTTTACCGGGTAAAAAGGGACGCATTGAAATATTCAAAATACATACTAGGAAAATGAAGATATCTGGTGAAGTAAACTACAAATTGCTCTCAGAGCTAAGCGATGGGTTCAGTGGAGCCGAGATAAAACTAGCAGTAATCGAAGCAGGTTACATAGCTCTAAGAGAAAACAGGAAATACGTTACGTTAGATGACCTCGTGAAAGGAATCGAGAAAGTTAAAAGTAAGAGAGATGTGAGGAATTCATGGCAACAAGTATATGAGACCCGAAAACCTGTATCAATATTCCAGTAGTTAAGCGGTGTATACGCAGTTGAAAATAAGGAAACCGACACCAAGCGAATTAGCTGAGTTAAGGGAGATCGCGGAAATACAGTTCAACGCGCCTGGTGAACTCTTAATACCTGACCAAATCTACGTTTCTGTGAGCCTTAATACTAATAGAGTGCGCTTAGTGATAATGAATAAAACCAGGTACTTGGCTGTCAGAGCACGTGATTACAGGTTTAATTTATACTTGCCAGCTGGTAAAGTACTGAATAGTATTTTACCGCACCCACGACTCAGAGTATATGTGAAAGAAGAATACGCTGAGTTCATTGCGAAAGGAGGAACATTGTTTGCTAAGCACGTATTAATGGCTGACCCTGACGTAAGACCCGGGGACGAAGTCCTAGTAGTGGATCCTACTGGAACACTACTAGCTGTTGGTAGATCCCGCTTATCTGGGTGGGAGATGGTTTACTATAATAGGGGTGAAGCAGTTAAAATCAGGGAGGGTGCATACGAGTGCCTAAATTCATTTCATTAGTAGATTTTGATCTCTCGCAGTTAAAGGATTCAATCCTGATCACCGGTTTCCAGGGATTCGGGTTAGTGGGGTACTTGACCACTCTGCACCTCGTAAGAGAACTAAAGCTCCGGAAAATAGGATTCATAAAGACTAAATACATGCCGGATGTCACGATGTACACGAAGGAACACGGGTTACAGTATCCCTTCGAAGTATATTTTGGAAACGCGGGTGAACACAAGGTAATCATAATAGTTCACAACGGAACACCCATCGAAAGAGAGAGAACATCCTACGCTGAATACTTAGCAACTCTTGCTAAGCAATTCGAAGTAAGAGAAGTCATATTAGTAGGTGGTTTAAGTCAAGAGCTCAGAGATGATCCCAATGAAAAATACAGGTGGATACCGATCAATAACACGAGCATAGTATTTAATGACTCGAAAATACTAGAGGAGAGATACGTTATAGGTCCTTTAGCGTTAGCAATGATGTTTATTCAAGCTTACGGTATCAGAGGAGCCGTTATATTACCGTTCACAGAGCCCTTTAGACCAGACCCTAAAGCTGGAGCTGTTGCGGTGGAAGCTATTGCGCGAATTCTAGGATTAAGCATAAGTGTCCAGAAACTAATTGATGAGGCAGCTATCATTGAAGCCATAGAAGCGGAACGCGCAAAGATCGAGAAAACTATTGAAGACTCAGAGAGGAGATCTCGTTTAACCTACATATAGTGATTTTATTACTTACTTCTCCTAGACGTTTCTGGAGATTGAGGAATACTTCTCGAGTAAACCATCCCGACTCCACGATCACTATTTTCTTTACGTTCTTCTCCAGTAGTTTCTCAATGAACTTTGCTACTTTATCAACGCTTAGAGTATCCCTCGTTAACCTGCACTCATGTTGGTAAAAGGGATACGTTGAGGTTAATTCAGGTTTAATTACTCCTAGAAATGGATGAATGAAAGCTATTCTCAAATCCTCTTGTTCCATAATTCGTCGCTTGATCTCAGCGTATTCTGGTTGACTTACATAAGGTTTCCTATATGCAGGTATTAAAACAACTGTTTTCCCAGAGAACTCGGATACTGTTTTCTCAAGTGATCTCTTAACGTTTAATCTGAGTTTGGGGTTCCAATAAGATTCCGAGTTGTAAATTAAGAGTGCTCTACCCCCTGGATTCGTTAATGGAGATGTTTTCTCAATGAATTTAATGTGTTTCTTCAACACGTGGAAAGCCTCAAGTAAAGCTGGGTGACCCTTAGACTTGTACTCTAAGAGCTCCCAGAGTCTACCTTCCTTGATTGCTTGTTTAACCGTGTTTATTTCCTTAACTAAAACATATAAGTTATGTATAGCTAATACCTCTGTTCTTTTATCACCAGGTAATTCTAATACTTCTCGTGGAGTATACTTGGAGCACACGGGGCAATTACATGGGAAATAAGTTAAATCCCTAATGTTCTTAGTACCTGTTTCAACCATGTATCTACCATCTCTAGCGTAGAGGATGTAGCTAGCTGAGTCAAATAAGTCTCCTCCCGCGGCGACGAGGAATGGTATAATCATTGGGTGGCCTACGCCGAATACATGTAGGGGCTTACTCGGGGATAGATGCGCTCTAGCAGTTAATACTAAGTCCACTAGCTTAGAGTACTTGTATTTTTCAAGCATAACTGTTGGTGAACCAATAGCGTATATATCATAGGGTAGTTTATTGGCACGTGTAGCTGAACGTATAACTAGTTCTTTGTATGGTGCACCTTGAATCGGGTAAACCCATAATTGATCGGAGTCCATGATTAAAGGTAGTGCTTCTATTCCACGTTTATATGTTTCATCAACAGCTTTCAATGCTTCCTCGTAATTCATCCTACTTCCAGTAGGTATATCTAGTATTACTGCGATATCTGTACCTATGCTCTTCTCATATGCTATAATGGTTTTATTATCTATATCTACATCTCCGTAAACTAGTATCTGATATCCACCGGAATCCGTCATTATCACATTGCTCCAAGATAGCTCTCTATGAATAGATTTAGCGAAGCCATTGTTTCTCTTGTAGAACAAGTAGGCGTTAGTAATTAGTCCATTGAACCCAATGCTCTTTATAGTATTTAAATCAGGAACTTGCCTCGTCGGATCAACTACTGGAAATAAAAATGGAGTTTCCAGTACTCCGTGTGATGTTATGAGTTTACCTATTCTTCCCCCTAGGTCTCTTATTTTTGTTTCAAACAACCTCGTTTATCCCTGTAGTTTTTTCTTACGTAGCTCCATGTACTTCTTGTATAAACTATAGAGTGTTTCAGCCATGGGGCCTGAACCCATTACTCCTTCTTCGCTAACTCTATATCTACCTAGAACTTCAACGGCCCTTATGTCGTGTAGGACTCTTATAGCGTGTTCTTGCAGCTTCATTTCCTTGAGAATAAATTCCTTGAATTCCTCTGGGTCAAATAGCGGTTCCTCGAGTATAATTATTTCAGATATTCTTTCTCCTTTAACAACTATTTTCGCGAATCGTGTACCTGAATTGTCGACGGCGTCTTTTAAGAGAATGTTGAGAGATGGGTGATCAAACCCAGCTAGTAACCCATCATAGCTTTTCCCATTATCAAGCACTACCTTGACTCTTCTATCCAAGAATGTTGCAAGTTCTTGTATAAGCCTTCTCGATGCTTCTGATACAGCCATTTCATTCACCCATGTTTTTAATACACTTAAAGCTATATTTTTACAAAGTCTATTAAGGTGTGAGGAATTGATGTTCGAGTGCACTGTATCAGATATTACACCATTAAGAATACCGAAAGTTTACAGAGTTAGAAGTATTTGCAGTGATTTAGAATTCGAAATCGAACTACACGAAGATGTTGTAGAAGCGCCGCGAGTAAACTCTAAAATAACCATTGAAATCACGAGTAACCGCGAAGAATGCTTAAAACATAGATTCTGTGCACATGGGTACGTGGTTTCAAATACTCAACTAGGAGACATTTACAGAGTCGTGATATCCTTACATGGTTTTCTAGTTGTAGTGAAAAGTAAGCAGAAACTTGAACTCAACGAAATGGACCACGTATACCTAGGAGCATCTTTTACATAGTAGTAAATTCTCTCCACGTAACTAGTGATCATTTGGTTACCGTGAATTCTCTCGGTTATATTACTACGAGGGTTATTGTGAAAGCTTCTCTCCCACTCATATACTTTCACTCGAGTGTCACATTTAATTAAACTTGTTTCATTAACGGGGTTCATAATGGATGAGCATGAAGTTACTCTCAGATTATACAAAGTTATTGGGGAAAAAGAAAACGAGCTAGATTTAGAGTTAAAAAAGTTGAGTGAAATACTTAAAACGAGATCTCAACTTAACAAGGACATTGAATACCTGAGTATATCAAAGATAAGTCAAGGTGATGTAAAAGGAGTAATAGTGATAAGAGGCAATAAGGAGAAAGCTCTAAATGAAGCACAATTATTAACAACCCTTGTAAAATCAAGTTTCAAGACCATAGATATTGAGAGCATGCCAACTAAAAACCTGCTTACATCTATTTACATGGGGATCAAGAATTTTTTCTGAGAAGAGGGTCCACGGGGTTCACCACACCGATTAGTCTTGAAAACAAAATCAAGTATCCTGTTCAAGAAGTCCCCCCAGATGTTTCCCCGAACGATCAATACATAGTTATTGGAAGAGTTATTAATAGCGTCCCAGAGTACCCTGCAAGGTTATTTAAGAGTGCTCTCTACAGACACATCTTGATAACTGGGACAACGGGTTCTGGGAAAACCCGGACAGCATCAACTATAGCTAAGCGAGTAACAAGCGAGCTAAATACACGAGTGGTAATACTGGATTGGCATAGTGAATACAGTTATTTACTCGATAGGTACGAATTAGTAGACCCTTACTCTAATCCACTTCAACTCTTCACAGGGGACCCAAACGATATATCTGTAATATCCAGTGTTATGGAGTTGACTCCTCCCCAGGAATACCTTTTAGAGAAAATACTGCGTAAAGTGAATTTAGATAAATTGAGAAGCCTTGACCTGTTTCTCGACTACATTGAGAACTACTCCGAGGAATCTAACTGGATGAAGGAAACAAAGCTGGCTCTTCATAGAAAACTATCTCTTCTCATCAGAGGTAAGTACTATTTACTGTTTAAACTACAAGACCCTGAACTATATCAAACAATTATCACGAAGATCTCCGAGGATAAACCCAGCATTATTGACCTAGGTAAAATACTGGATATTAATGTGAGGAAACTATACGCGGGTTTCTTCTTGAAAAGAATAGTAGATACTTTTATTTCAGCTAAGATGCCTCTGGTAATCATAGTTGAGGAAGCACAGAATTACCTGTCTAAAACTCAGGCAATTAAGCCGATATGTGACATGTTGAGGGAAGTCAGGAAATTCAACATAGGTTTAATCATTATATCGCAGTCTATTAGTCAACTAGTGGAAGACGTTGCAGTGAACACTAACACAAAGATCATTCATTCACTGAAATCCAAGCAGGATTTAGAAATCGTGGAGAAAGCCCTTTACTTAGACTACGATGTCTTAACTTCTCTTCCATACATTGAACCAGGAGAAGCAATTTATTCAACTCCCACTATTAAAAAACCCGTGTTAATTAAAATAGAGTAGTAAAAAATTCAACTAGTTAAATATGTAAATGTTAGTCTTCTTCTTTCTTCTCTTCTTCAGGTTTCTTACCGGCCTCTTCTTTCTTCTCCAGTTTACTAGCTGCTATTATATCATCTATTCTAAGCACTATTGTTGCTGCCTCAGTACCTCCCTTGATCGCTGTCGCGATCACGCTTACTGGTTCAACGACTCCATTATCAAGCATGTTAACTAGTTCACCAGTGTTTAAGTCTACTCCAATCCATTTTCCTTCTTCTTTCTCGTGAGCTGCTCTCAGCTTCATTATCATATCTATAGTGTCGAGGCCAGCGTTCTCCAGCATTGCAACCACTAATCCCTCAATTGCTCTCGCAAAGGCTTCTATTGCCAATTGCTCTTTTCCTCCAACTTTAACCGCGTATTTTCTAAGGTGCTTCGCGATTTCCATTTCCACTGCGCCGCCGCCGGCCACGATTTTACCGTCTTTTAGAGCGTCTGCTACAGCAGATAATGCATCCCTGAAACTTCTCTCTGCTTCGTCGACTAATCTCTCTAATCCTCCTCTAATTACAATGCTTACGGATCTTGGGTTCTTGCATCCCTCTATGAACACCATTTTATCTTCTCCTATTTTCCTCTCTTCTACTAGTTCAGCGTATCCTAAGTCCTCTGTTTTTAGGTCCTCTATGTTGCTCGCTATTTTTCCTCCTGTTGCTCTTTCGAGTTTCTCTAAGTCGCTTCTCTTAACTCTCCTAACAGCTAAAATACCCTTCTTTGCTAAGAAGTGCTGAGCAACCTCATCGATTCCCTTCTGGCAAACAACGACGTTTGCACCTACCTCAGCTATCTTATCAACATATTTCATTAGTATTTCTTCTTCCTGTTGCAGGAATGCTTTCATTTGAGTAGGGTCATTTATCCTGATTTCTGCATCGATTTCAGGTTTCTCGATTTCAAGAGGTGCATCTAGTAGTGCTATTCTAGCTTTCTCAACTCTCCTAGGCATACCTGGGTGAACAACTTCTTTATCTAAGACAATACCGTAAACCAATTGAGTATCCATTAATGAGCCTCCGTATTTCTTGATTATTTGTATATTGTCTATATCTACGTAGATTTTATCTCCGCGGGGTTCAGCTACCTGTTTAACGGCTTTCACAGCTATATCAGCGAAGTACTCTCTTGCATCGTGAACAGCTTTACTAGTGAGAGATGTTCTAGCAACTTTTCTCAATACTTCATCGTCATTTACGTTAATCGGGATCGCTATTTGATCAAGTATTCTTAAAGCTTCCTCCATAGCTTTTCTAAACCCGGAAACTATAACAGTGGGATGTATGTTCTTGTTCAGTAAGTCTTCTGCTTGTTTAAGTAGTTCACCCGCTATTATGACGGCTCTTTTTGTTCCATCTCCTACTTCAGAATCCTGACTTTTAGCAACATGAACAAGCATTTTTCCAGCTGGGTGCTGGATCTCAGCTTTGTCAAGTATCGTTGCACCATCATTAGTTATTGTTACATCTCCTAGAGCATCCACGAGCATTTTATCCATTCCTTTAGGGCCATAAGTTGTTTTAACCATTTCCGCAACTGCTCGCGCAGCTAGTATACTTATTCTTAGTGCATCCTTACCAGCTGTTCTTTGAGTGCCTTCTTTAAGTATTAATACCGGTATACCAGTTGGTTCTGCAGCCATATTACACACCTTAAGCCTGCCATAACCATGAAATATCAAAGGCTTCTATATAAGTTTTTTTACGTTAACTATTTAAAAGATCATGGAGTAGTTTCTAGGCTGATTAAACGTTAAATAGATTAGACCCTAAAACAAAGTAACTAATAGCGATGTGAAAACGACTGATCGCTGTTTATTTTGGTGGTGGTTATTGAGCAGTAAAAAAACACATGGTGATGCTACTGAAGGCTCGACTCTAGAGGATGACTTGATAACTATAGCAAAAGAAATAATTAGGAAAACATATGGCGATGTAGCAAGTAAACTATTTGAATACTTATTAGAGAACGAGTACATAGCTGAAGAAAAAATAGTTAACAACGTTGAAGTTAGACCAAATGAAGCACGTAAAATACTCCAGAAGCTCTCAAATGAAGCCATTGTAACACCAGACAAAGTCAGAGACGGTAGCGAGATACTGCATGTTTGGCGATTAAATAAACCCGCTCTTAGAACATTTATAATAAACAGGTTGAAGAAAACCAGAGAGAAGCTGGAAGCACTACTAAAATATGAAAACGAGGGTGTAATATACGAGTGCAAGACTTGTAAACGCAGATTCTTAGTTGATGAAGCGTACGCTAATGGTTTTCAGTGTCCACACGATAATGATATACTCGTAGAAGTCAATAATCCCACAACATCAAGTAACCTCAGGGATCTCATTAAACGAATAGACAATATTATCTCAAAAATTGAGCGGTCGTAGAAGTGCCAGCGGTAGTTTACAGGTTTATTGATTTATTCTGCGGAGCTGGTGGCTTCTCTCTAGGATTCCATTTAACTAGTAGATTCCAGGGTAAATTAGCTATTGACAACTTCAAGTACGCTGCTTTGACATATAAAGCTAATTTTCCAAAAACGCTCGTGTTAAACGAAGATATAAAGGAGAATACTAATTCCCGCTTACTGAAATTAATGAAACCAGATGAAGTAGATGTTGTCATTGGGAGCCCGCCCTGTGAGCCATTCACGGGTGCTAATCCCCAGAGAGAAAAGAACCCCATCGATAGACTCTACTTAGATCCCCAGGGTCAATTAACTCTTCACTTCATTAGAGTAGTGGGATTATATAAGCCGAAAATATTCGTTATGGAGAATGTTCCAGCAATCATGGATAATGGATTAAAAAACTCTCTTCTAAGCGAATTTAGGAGAATTGGTTATACTAGAGTTTATTTCAATGTATTGAAAGCTGAGGAACACGGGACACCTAGTAAGAGAACCAGAGTATTTGTTTCAAATATACCGATAAATCCACCTAAGTCACGCAAGTTAGTAACGGTATCTGAGGCTCTAAAAGGGTTACCTCCACCTGGGGCTCCATATGTTTCCAACCATGAACCCCCGCCTGAATTACCGTGGAGGAAACTCAAGAAAGCAACACGGTTAAAAGCAGGTGATGCTTTAGTTCATTACTATGGGGCTAGTGGATTATTACCTAATCTCATTAAGCTCGACCCTCATGATGTTGCACCCACTGTTCTTGGTTCCTCGAGGTTCATACATCCCTACGAAAACAGGCTTTTAACCGTACGGGAACAAGCTAGGTTAATGGGTTTTCCCGACTCATTTGTATTTATTGGGGGCCGCGATTCTCAATATAATATGGTTGGAGAAGCTGTCCCCGTGCCCTTAGCTAGGCGCGTTGCGGAGATTGTGTTGCAGAAACTAGATGAAGGTGACTATTAGATGAATGAACTATATCTTGCTCTGTATTCGCCGAGCAGTGTTCAAAGGCTCATAGATTTCCTTAAAACAGTTTACTCAGCGAGCAACGCCATACCCGTTATCATTAAACCCTTTGGTGCTGCTGCACAAGTTGGAGTACCGGAAGCCCACAGGATCTCATATAAACTCAGTAAGCCGTTGATAATACTACCGGGAGTATCTGATTTAAAGCAATTACTAGGTTGCGAGGTAGTATACTATGTTTCAGAGGAGGGCGAAGAAGTAGATATCTACGCTTTCTTCAAGGAAGCGGAAAAGAAGAAAACAGCAATTATTCTTAGCTCAGGAGAACATGAACCAAGTAGAAAAGAACTAGAAGACGTGAAGACGTTGTGGTTCAAGGATCTCCCGCTTGGAGCGCCCTCAATTGTTATAGCGGGAATAATACTCTACGAAGCTACGAGGATGAAAAATATTAACCACTAAAACAAAACACGAAAAACCAGGGTTATGATGTTCAAGCTAAGATCAACTCTACCATCCACGCAGCCTGTTACAATTAGAGACACATACGACGTAGTAGTTGTGGGAGGAGGCCCTGCTGGATTAACCTCGGGCTTATACCTAGCTAGGTACGGATTAAGCGCGATCATAGTGACTAAAATCATTGGCGGAATGGTTTCAGAAGCACCCATGATTGATGACTACCTTGGAATACCGGAAGTAAGTGGAAACGACTTAGTAGATAAATTCGTTAGACATGTTAAGAAATATAATGTACCGTTAATTATAGATGAAGTAATAGACATCTATAAGAATCCTCAGAGAGAACAATTATGGTGCGTTAAGCTGAAGACGTCGTCAAAAGACATTTGCGCATATGCCATTATACTAGCAGTGGGCAGTGAGAAGAGAAAACTCGGAGTACCAGGTGAAAAAGAACTATTAGGACGCGGTGTCTCTTATTGCGCGGTTTGTGATGGACCCTTATTCAGTGGCAAAGCCGTAGCTGTTATCGGCGGAGGTAACTCAGCGTTCGCGAGCGCAATGTTTCTAAGCAACATTGCTTCTAAAGTATACTTAATTCACAGAAGAAGTGCTTTTAGAGCATTCACTGTCTATGTTGAAGCAGCTAAAAATAACCCGAAGATCGAGATACTCACCAACACTATTGTTAAAGAAATAATCGGAGGAAACAAAGTCGAAGCACTAAAAATAGTGAACACTGAAACGAAAGAAGAACGTTTACTCCAAGTAGATGGAGTCTTCATCGAAATAGGTTTAAACCCGCCCACAGAGTTCTTTAAGAGAATCGGCTTAGAAGTAGATGAAGAAGGAAGAGCAAAAGTTAATGTTGATAAAAGCACAAACCTGCCCGGAATATTCGTCGCAGGCGACGCAGCTGGAGGACCCTATAAGTATAAGTTAGAGCAAATAATAACGTCAGCAGCGGAAGGAGCTGTTGCCGCCGATGCAGCAGCGAAATACGTGTTAACAGTTAAAAGCAAGTGACGTGGAAACCATTTAAACCCTTAATAGTGTGAAAATTTAAACCCTTAATTATTTTAAGTAATCTATGGCGGGCCCGTAGCTCAGCCAGGTAGAGCGCCCGGCTCATAACCGGGTGGACCGGGGTTCAAATCCCCGCGGGCCCACACTGTTTTACTCCACTTACACGTAGGATTTACAACTAAGTCTACTAGCCTGGTTTTTCCCTTATTTAAAAGAGTTTTTAGTTGTAGGTTTCTACGTTCCATGCCTCCATGAGGATAAGTACTCTTTTTGCTGTGGTGTTAAGTTATCTATTTCTATCCCCATAGCTTCTAGTTTAAGCCTGGCCACCATTTCATCTAGTTCTCGGGGTATTCTTATCACGGCTTTAGGAAGTCTATCTTTGTTATCCACTATGTACTTAACTGCGAGGAATTGATTGGCGAAACTCATATCCATTACTTCGCTTGGATGCCCCTCAGCTGCAACTAAGTTGACTAATCTGCCTTCCGTTAGCAAGTACAGTTTTCTACCATTAAATAACTCGTACTCCGTGACATTTGGCATAATTGTTCTTTTAGAGGCAGCTAGGTTCTCTAAGTCTGGTATCCATACCTCGACATTAAAGTGCCCCGCATTTGCAAGTATTGCTCCATCCTTCATTTCCTCGAAGTGTTCTTTTCTGATAACAGCTATGTTTCCAGTTGCTGTAATGAAAATATCGCCTACTTTAGCTGCTTTACTCATAGGCATGACCTCGAATCCATCGTAGACAGCTTCAAGTGCTTTAATGGGATCCACCTCTGTGATTATTACTCTTCTCGCTCCAAGACCTCTTGCTCTCATTGCTATTCCTTTACCAACCCATCCATATCCTGCTACTACAACGGTTTTACCAGCAACGAGAATATTCGTTGCTCTCAGTATTCCGTCGAAAGTACTTTGACCAGTCCCATACCTGTTATCGAAGAGATACTTTGTGTAGGAATCATTCACAGCTATTACAGTATACTTTAGTAAGCCACTGGATTCCAGGGCTCTTAACCTGTTCACACCCGTGGTTGTTTCCTCTGTCCCACCTACTACGTTTTCAGCTACATTAACGTATTTCTCATGTAGTAATGCGTGGAGATCCGCGCCATCATCTATTACAACGTCTGGACTACTTTCAGCTACTTTACTAATACACCAATAGTACTCATCGCTCGTCTGACCACGCCAAGCAAATACATGTATTCCACGTTCAGCAAGCACTGCAGCTACATCATCTTGCGTTGATAGAGGATTACTCCCCGCTAAGTATACCTCCGCACCGGCCTCGAGTAGCGCTAGAGTTAAAACAGCTGTTTCCTTTGTAACGTGTAAAACCGCGCCAACTCTGATCCCCTTTAGTGGTTTTATTTCACTATATTTCCTCCTTAGTAACATTAGAACAGGCATGTGTTTCTCTGCCCAAGCTATTTTTAATTCTCCTTTCTCAGCTAAAGATACGTCTTTTACTTTAAACTCCATGTAATCCACCGTAATAGCGTTAAACGTCATATACTTTAATAAGCTTAGCAATATATTTGTTCCCTGAGAAATGGAGGTAATAAACGTGTCGAAAACAACTAGTAACGAGGTTTCTCCAAGTAGATTATTCAAGAACATGATTGCGTTGAAGCCGTGGTTATTCATTACAGCATACTACGTGTACAGTAACCCTGGATCAACCGTTGAAGATCTGCGGGAACTAACGAGATTGAATATGGATACGTTAAAGCGTGGAATATGGTGGCTTAATAAGTTCGGTGTAATTGAAAATAGAAATGATAAATACTTCGTTAAACAAGAATACTCCAAAGTAATTGAAAACATGCTTTTCAACTACTGTAATCTCGGAGAAAAACACTTGTTACAACTAGATAAAGTATACATAGTCTTCAACATAAGAAATGGTAGAGTAAACTATTGGTCTCTACCACTAGATTACTACGAGAAACTATCGTACTACGAGAAAATAACCAATGGAGTATTCACGGATAGAGAAGTCGCATATGTACTTGGAGTAAACATTAGAACAGCTAGGAAAATCGTTGAGTTAAAAGAGTTGCTTGAAAAATGTGGAATTAATCATCAGACCCACGGGGAAAAGTCATGAAATCCTTATCGGTGGTTCTCATCATCCAGTAATCCTTTTAAATCCTAGTTATATAAACCTGTTTTGAAATCTGCAATATAGAGAGCATGATGAGGCCTTAAAAATACCGTGGAGGTGTTTAACATATGGGTAAAGTGAAAACAAAGCTTGTTAAAAGAGCCGCTAGAGAGTTACTAGAGAAGTATCCTGATCTATTTAAGCGGGATTTCAACTACAATAAGCAAGTAGTATCAAAACTAACGATAACTTCTTCAAAAAAGCTCAGGAATCAAATAGCAGGCTATATTACTCATTTACTAGCAGTATCCGCTAAGAGAGAGAAACGCGTAGAGTTGCCCGAGGTTCCAAGTGAGAGTGGTGCTTAAATATTATTCTCAAGATGGAAAAATCCACATAGATTTAACTTGGAGAAATGCTTCACTAGATGTATTTATTCATCTATGTAGAAACATTACAAGCAAACTACTCGACGAGGTAAAATTGAGGGCCATTAGACAAGATGACCCCATAGCCTTAATACCAGTAACCTTGGTTGAAACACCGCTACAATTAATTCAAGGTGCAGTATACTACAAGATATATTCGAGTAGAATAACGAGAACAAGAAATAAAGGACTATTACTGGCATCAATGAGTCTGGGTATTAAACAACTAAATGAACTAGTAGATAAGCTAGGGAGTGAAGTAGAGAAAGGAGTAGATTATTACCTAGTAAGCGTAGACACAGAGCCAGTGGTAACTAATTCCTGTAACCCAGCTGATTTAAGTGGTGTCGAGGATAAGTCTCTGCGTGCACTAGTAAAAAATACTCAATTTATTATCTCGATGATCTAAACTACCACTCTTCTTCCCACTCCTCCTCTTCCCATTCTTCTTCTTCCCATTCTTCTTCCCACTCCTCCTCCAGCATCCACTTCAAACTACATCCCCATACTCCACGTATTATACAGGATTTATAAATATTTGCTTAGCGTTAAAGCAGTGAGCATCTCCTTAGAAGAGGGGAGTACGAGTATGTTAAAGTTATAAAGTTAGAAATCCGTGATAATTTATCGGGTTTACTATTTGAAGGGAGATCTCATTGAGTAGTTTAAGACGCTTTGTTCAAATGAGTAGAGGTGTTAAAGTATTAGCAACCATTGGGCCTGCAACAGCTGATCTCGAGTCAGTAAAAGAAATGATTAGGAGCGGTGTTTCCGGCTTCAGGATAAACATGGCTTTCGGGAATCCCGAAACATGGAGTGCTTATGTTAAAAATATAAGGGAAGCATCCGCAGAACTGGACGCAGTAGTATCAGTGATCGGCGATATACCTGGTCCCCAGGTTAGAACAGGTAATTTCACGACGATCGAAGTTAAAAAAGGAGATGTAGTTCAATTAACTAGAGCTAAGTCAACTCAATCCAGCGAGGGATCCGCTGAAATACCAGTTAATCCTGGAGAAGTATTTGATGTTCTTGAACCAGGAGACGTAATACTGTATGGTGATGGAGAAGTCGAACTGAGAGTACTCGAGGTAGACGCCGATCACGTTAAGTGCTTAGTTAAAAACCCAGGTGTTCTCAAACCAGGAAGAAAAATTGTTATATTAGGCAAGGAGCTTCCCACAGGTTTCCTAAGTGATAGAGATCTTGAACTAGTTAAGTATGCTTGCAATGAGAACTTCACCTACATAGCACTCAGCTATGTTAGAAATGAGCAGGATGTGCAGTTCGTTAAAGACTTGTTAACTCAACTGAATTGTGACACTGGAATAATCTCGAAAATCGAGACACCGAGTGGAGTAAGAAACGCTAATAAGATAGCTGATTTATCGGACGCTATACTGATAGCACGCGGGGATCTCGGTGTTCACTTCCCAATAGAGACAATACCGTTGCTCCAAGAACAGATCATTAAAATCTCCGTGGAGAAAAACAAGCCTGTAATAGTAGCCACAGATATCCTCGATTCCATGATTGAAAACAATAGACCTAGTAGAAGCGACGTAGTTGGATTATACAACATAGTGCACAGCCTAGCTGATGCAATACTGTTAACTAATGAAACCGCGATAGGTAAGTACCCTGTAGACTCAGTTAAATGGGCTAGAGTAATTGCTGATACTGCTTTCAAGAACATGTCTCCTGTAGTAGTAGAACAATCCAGGAAACTCATAAAACCAACTACTCTACTAGAAAAATATGTTCAAGGACTCCTATATCTAGCTGAAAGCCTTGAAGGAGTAGTCTTAGCTTACACTAAAACAGGGCGCACTGTACCCTTAATATCTAAACTTAGACCGAGAGTACTTGTGTTTGTTGGTAGCTGGAGTAGAAAATTACTGGAGAAATACACTATTTACTATGGAGTAAACCCGGTTGATTTATCCATGAAGCTAACTGAGCAAGATGACTACGAGAAAGGCGTTGAAGAACTATACTCGAAAACCAGGGAACAAGGCTACTTAAAACCCGGAGATGTTGTGATTAAATCCTATGCTAAGCGAGGAGTAAATGTTCACGAGATCAGAGTAGAAGTAGTTATATGAGTAGATTTCGACGAGAAACCGGCTAGCGGATCACTTGTAGATGCTTTAGAAAACGAATAAGCCGCCGGCGGGATTTGAACCCGCGTCCCCCGGCTTTCTCGACCTCGGTGTATTAAGCCATACGAGGCCGGCGCTCCACCAGGCTGAGCTACGGCGGCTTCGAATAAGAAATAAATTAAAATAGTGGGGATTTAAGTTTTTCGCTTAAACATTATTTCCTCAATTCTTCAACAGCTTTTACAGCGTGAGAAGCCATATCCTTCATGACTTGATATACGTCTTTAGCTTTAACAATAGCTGAGGCTACTAGTACACCTATTGTTCCCAGTTTAATCGCTATATAAACGTCTTCACCAGTTGATATTCCAGCTCCCGTTAAGATTTTAACTTCAGGGTTTACTTTTCTAATAAGGTCTACGCTTCTAGTTATAACTTCTGGTTTGGCTTTACTAACGCTTACTCCGCTCCCTATTAATTCAGGTGGTTCAACTGCAACCATGTGGGGTTCTAGGACAGCAATAGATGCTCCTGTTTCGGGGACATCAGCGCACGCTAAAACCTCTAAGTTTAATGCGCGGGCTTTCTTGATCAAATAGTTTATCTCAGCTAGCTTCAATCTGTGTTCACTATGATTAATTATGACTCCATGTACTCCTAGCTCCTTTAATCCCTCGAGTGGAATGAAGCCTGTTATAGCCCCGGGTTCTAGTGGGTCCGCGTGCTGGGCGTAAACTTTGACCTTAGTATTTTTAACCACGTCAAGTACCCTATATAGCTCCGTGAAGGGCGGTGCTAGAATCACCTCAATATCATATTCTTCCTGTATTTTAGAAGCTGCTTTTGCTAATTCAATAGCGTGTTTTCCGAAACTATGAGGATAATATGCTTTAAAATTAACTGCTAAAATCGGTTTCATATGAACCCCTATATATTTTATGAGAAACTGGTATAAAAAACTATGTGATAACATTTATTTTAAAAATAGCAACTAGAGTGCCTCACTGTGTTTCCTGATAACCTTGTACGCGTCCTCGGCTTTAACGAATCTATCTTTTAGTTTCTGGAGAACATCTGGTAGCGTAGTGTACTCCATCTCCTCGGGTCCAAGTCTATGAGGCATGAAGGGCCCGTGGCGTCTCATGTACTCGGCTATTAGTTGTGCTTGTCTCCTCGTTTCATCGTACGCTACGTCATCGAATAAGTCTACGGGCCCAATTAATTTACCCTTATTGATGTTCCAACCTAGTGCAATTATTCTTGGTGGACCATCGAACCTTGTTACTTTAGCGTATCTCAAAGGTACAGGCATTAATGGACCATAGTGACTACCTCTCATCCACCCTGCAACTAAGTGTGGAAACGCGAATGCTTCAAGTATTTCACCCACTGCTGGTAAACCATGCTGTGCTCTGATGATTGCTACGGGGTCGTCTTTACCCACGTATTTACCAGCCATGAGGTTTAATCTCTCAACGCTTACAACGGCTGTTAGTAAGTTATCGCTTTTTCTATAAACTCTCCTTATGACATATCTTCCTGTCGTACCAATGAGTGCTAGTATATCGTACATCTCCTCCGGTGATTTCATTAGAACACTTCTGCCTTCAAATAAATCATATACTTCAAACACGAAGCCATCATGCATCTTGGGATCTATTACTAAACCAGCGGTGTTGAATGGGTCGGCAAATATCCTAAATACTGGTAGGTTGAATGCTCCAGGCTCTGTTTTATCAGCGTGGAAAGTTATTACGGGTTCAGATGATCTTTCCTCCATTTCTAACTCCGCTACACCTGGTCCCAACCCCCTCACGTTCCCCGAAAAAGCTTCAGATAGCAGGTCTTGTCCAGCCGCATACAACTTCAGTTCACGAGCAACTTTCGCAGCTGCGTGGAATGACTCCCATGCTAAGCCATGTATGTTTGGATCATCAGGCCCCTTGTTATGAGTCATGATCAACTGTATGTCGTCGCCAACGTTTGTCACATAGAAGTCTATAATTAAACCCTTCTGTTTAGCCTCAGCCAGGATTTTGGTAGCCGCTGCGAGTTGATCCGGGTGAACCATGTGGTGACCAGCAATACTGCCAACATCGGCTTTAATAATGGAGAGAGTTACTTTTTCACCCAAATTTTACACCCATTTAATAGTATGTGTAAAAAGCTTATAAACTTATTTCAAAGGATACTTGGATTTTTTAAAATAAATATTTAAATTTACTCTACAGAGAAATATATACCTTTTTGTTTCTGCTCTCTATCTAATACGGAACCCGGCTTATTTATACGTGGTCTCCCTGTCTCAACATCTCTACGAACAGTTACCTCGAGATGCTTTAGTAGAAGGTTTAATCCCTCACGTAGATCCACTGGTTTATTCGAGTATCCCTCAACAGCGGGTTCCCCCCAGAACACCATTACTTTATCGCTAACATAGGTTTGAAGCAGTAAATCGTGTTCTACAACTATAGCTGCTTTATGTTTTTCTTCGATGATTCTTCTTATAGTCTTAGCTACAGCAATGCGTTCTTCAACATCTAGATACGCTGATGGTTCATCAAGAAAGTATAAGTCCGCATCCTTCGCGAGCGCGGTTGATACTGCGAGTTTCTGTAATTCTCCCCCACTTAGGTCTTCTATTCTACGTTCAAGTAATTTATTTAGTTTAAGTCTTTTCACTAGCTCTATGTAGAGCCAAGACGTTGGATCTACTGCCAGAGGAGATGCAGCTTTCAAGTTACCTAAAACCGTTTCCTCCGAGAAGAGCTTAGGGGAGACCTCCTGCGGTTTAACGCTAACATTGCCAGCGGTTATCAGTACTTCGCCAATAGAGGGTTTTAGTTCACCACTTAGTAGTTTAATAAACGTTGTTTTACCTATTCCGTTTGGTCCACATACACCTATAACTTCTCCTACACGGATTTCTCCTTCTTCTACACGTAGTTTAAAACCTGATTGAGGATACTGAAACTCCATTTTACTCCACGCAAGGATAGGGTAAGGTGCTTCTTCTTTGACTTCGCTTTTAACAGTTATTCTGAATTTTATTTCGTAATCTCTGATCCTCATGTTTTCCGCTGGTAGATACCCTTTTAGATAAGTATTTATGCCGGCTCTAGTACTGTATGGTTTCGACGATATACCGAAAACACCGGGTTCACCGTATATTACTGCCACGTGATCTGTTATGTAGTCCAAGACAGTTAAATCATGCTCGATAACTACAACATAGTTTTTACTCGGGTTCGTGAATTCCCTTATCACGCGCGCGATTCTCATTCTCTCCTTTATATCAAGGTAGCTGCAGGGTTCATCGAAGAAATATGCGTTAGCATTTTTAAGTAGAACAGCAGATATGAGGAATTTTTGGAGCTCTCCTCCGCTTAGTTCACTGATTTTTTTATCAAGTATTCGCTCTAAACTCGTTTCAGCGACAATATCCCTTATTGATCCCTTTTCATCAGCTTTAACCAGGAGTTCTCTCACAGTACCCTTAAGGGTTCTTCTAGCTAATTCTATGTACTGAGGCTTAACAATAGCATTTATTTCTCCATTAAAGAGCTTTACTAGGTATGCTTGTATTTCTGTTCCACGAAAAGCTTTTACGACTTCATCTGGAGTGGGAGGATCATTAATTCTACCTAGATTAGGTCTCAGTTGACCTGATAGTATTCTAATACTCGTTGTTTTACCCGCACCGTTCTGACCCACGATTCCTAGAACACTGCCCTTCATTGGTGCAGGTAATCCGTACAACTTGAACATATTTTCCCCATACCTGTGCACAAGTAGTTTTTCGAACTCATCTGGTAAATTCACTATTGATATAGCGTTATATGGACATTTCTTGATACATATACCGCATCCAACACATACGTCTTCATATATTACTGCTCTCGATTTATCTTCGGATAAGTCAATGGCCTTCTTCTTTCTGCTTCTATTAACTGGGCAAAACCTAATGCACTCCAAGTTGCACTTAGATGGTTTACAGTAATCCCTATCGACAACCGCTACTCTAACCAAGCTTAAGCACCTTTAATTGCAAACTATATAAGTATACTTGGTTAAGATAACATATAAGTTACTATAATAGAAGAATATTGTGGATGATGTTTGGTGACGGCACCGAGTTATGATGAAAAACGCTACCTGACACTTAAACTAATACAGAGATTATTACTCCTCTGATTCCTCTGGTTCTCTTTCAAATTCCTCTAGGAAGATCTCGTAGTATTCGTTGAGCATTTCCCTCTCCTCGGGAGTAAGCTTTCTCTCTTTAGCCTCACTCGCTACTGCTGTCGCAACACGTTTCGTTGATTCAATTTGATACTTCATACCGTACTTCTTCTCCTTCTCAATAGTCTCATACCCGCACTTCGTGCACTTCATGTAGACTTTGCCCTCTTTCTTAACTGGAACCATTATTGAACCACATCTCGGGCAAAACTTTACCATTTAATCACCAAACATTTTCTTATATTAATGGCATAAAAACTGGTTATAAATTCTACCTCTCCAAAAGAGGTTTATAAACGTGAAATAGAAGTAGAGCGCCCGATCCCAGCTCAGGGCGGCTGCGAGGCCTCGCGGACCTCACTGCCACCCTGACGTGGCCGGCTTAACTTCCGGGTTCGAAATGAGACCGGGTGTTGCCCGGCCACTATGGCCGGGTCGGGCGCCAGAGTTATTATTTCCAAGTGGGGTTTTTAAAGTTTACTTCTTCTCAACTGCATATATTGCTTTAACCTTCAAGTTGCTTCCACATGATGGGCATTTCCCTTTAATCATTCCTATGAAGTCGCCTGGTTCAAAGTCTTTTTCAACAGTGAACTTGCAGCTAGTGCAAACCAATAGCTCTCTGACTACTTGTACTCTCTTGCGTGGTTTACGCGCATACGAATCGTAGATCAAGTATATTACTATTATGATGAATGCTATTATTAGAATGATATTCGTTATGTCTATTTCCATCGTGAACACTTTAATCACCTTTAACCAGGTATACCCATAGTGTTACCTATACCTGCAATAATCACTGTCGCATTGGGTGGAGTGTTCTCTTCTAATATCTTGTCAATGTATGATAGTGTTCTCTCGCATGCTTCATATATTTCTTTTCTCATCGTGGTTATGGCCTCTTTAAGGTCCATTTTAATAATCATAGCTCTAAGGGGAATACTGTATTTCGAAGTAGCTCGCTCGATAGCTATTTTCTCTGGCCCCGGATCACCTATCGCTGCACCCACTCCCTCGGCAATGGAGCCTGTTTCTTCGCCTTCAAGTTTCAGCGCTGCGTCAATTGTTATCACTAAGTCTACTCCACCTTTGAGTTCGTCTATAATCTTACTTATAACTGCTCCCGGGTGTCCGACATTGCTACCGGGACCTTCAGCTTTAACGAGAATCAATCTTCTTCCTTTATAATGTGCTTCTATGATGCTTGTTTCATCAATTACTTTCCTTGACTTCACTTCGCTTTTCTCAAGAATATTGTAGACTACTAATGGGCCCGCGCCATCGCCCACTGGTCTCCCCTGCGTAAAGGATTCAAGTGCTTCATGATATGTTTGAACAATTCTCATTATCTGAGGCATTAAGTACTCTAATTGCATTATCAGAATGAAGTTGTTTTCGCGCTCACCAGTGATCAAATAGTGTCTGATCACCTTGTAAACAATGTTTAATGCTGAAATAATGGATAATGATGACTCAATCAAACTCCTCTCATAGCGCCCAATACTCGGTAGTGCTCCCTCAATGATTCCCCTCACACTTGTCTCCGTGGTGCGAAGAAGGTGATCCATTCTCTTAATTATATCCGTCGGCTCTACGTCAACAGGTTCTATGGTGAAAAAATCGATCACTCTACCTAAAATAGCATCAGGTACATTAACGCCAAGATTTCTCAGTATTGCGCGCACTTTTGCTTTATCTTCCTCGAGAATGTTCTGTATAGTGTTTAATTTCATTCTAATATCGAGGATCCATATTTTAAGCTGTATTTTTTGGTTTAAACCAGTAATCAGCAGTAAAAACAATATTATCCAAATAATCTGGATTATCAGCGAAACCGTTGTTGAGAAATCACCATCCAATTCAGACACCGCTATAAAAGCATAAGAGATAAAGGGATTTTATAAGCATGTGCGTCACGATGAAGGCTAAAATCAAATAGTTAGGTGGACCGGCCGGGATTTGAACCCGGGACCTCCGCCTTTCTTCGACTCCGGTTAACCCTGGAACCATGCAAGGGCGGCGCTCTTCCAGGCTGAGCTACCGGCCCACCCGATAATAAACTTAATTTATCAGAGGGGTTTAAAACACGTTTCTTCGAATTCACCGAGTTATCTTTGCTTGTTTTAATTCTTCAAGTAGATTCACAGCTTCATTGCTTGAGAATAGTTTTCTCTGAATATCGCTCAATACTTTAATTAGTGCTTCGGCGGTAGCGTTCTTGAGGTCTAAGGGGTGGAGCCTCCCCTCCTTGTACAGTGCCTCTAGCTCGTTGATACTGTATATGTCTAATGCTCCACCGTATTTTTCGGGTCTTTCAACGCGTAAAATGAAGCCTGGTTGCTGAAATAAAATATATCTATTTATCTCAATTATGGGGTTATACTCAATGACCCTGGGTGGGCAGTAAGCTTTCATTATCTTGCTTCTTACTTCCTCAGGTGATTCATGGATGAATATAGCTGTCTCAGGTTTACTTTTACTCATTTTAACTTCGGCCATTACCTCGTCTATTTCCTCGTTTTCAACCATGCTTTTTCTCTTTGAGGGGCCTAGAAGACCTGAGACTATGGGTGTGTGTATGGCTATAGGTTTCTTAAATCCAAGTTTCTCGGCTATATCGCGTGCGAGCATGTGTGCTTTCCTTTGATCTAGGCCTCCCAGCGCTATATCTAGATCTAAGTAGAATATATCGGTTACTT
>Ga0080004_1125719_pt1 | contig 33492 bp, 30 predicted proteins | sample WasSprMetagenome_FD_69207 | JGI IMG/M metagenome (GOLD analysis project Ga0080004, IMG submission 69207) | Sulfidic aquatic microbial communities from Washburn Spring, Yellowstone National Park, USA - WS (SPADES assembly) (version 2) | ecosystem: Environmental > Aquatic > Thermal springs > Hot...
GGGAAAGTTCGAAATAGCCTCCGGGGGTACCCTGTTCCTTGACGAGATCGGGAACATGCCCCTTGACGCCCAAGGGGCCCTGTTGCGGGCGCTGGAGGAAAAGGTGATTACCCGCCTCGGCGCCCAGTCGCCCACGCCGGTGGACGTGCGCATCATTGCCGCCACAAATAAAGACCTGAGTGCGGAAGCACAAGCCGGGCGCTTCAGGAAAGACTTGCTGTACCGGCTGCGCGTGGTGGCTATTGAACTGCCCCCGCTGCGGGAGCGCATGGAGGATCTCAGACTGCTGGTTTCTGCCCTACTTCAGGACATCGCCTCAAGGATAGGCCGGGAGCCTCTCACCGTCGATGAAGCGGTGATCGAGATACTCCGGCGGTACGCCTGGCCGGGAAACGTCCGGGAACTGCGGGCCTGCCTGGAGCATGCCGCAGCCGTCAGTGAGGGCAACAGAATAACGCCCGAGGACCTCCCCTCATACATCAGCTCAGCAGCCGAATCGCTACCGGTTCCCTCCGACGCCAGCACAACATCGGTAATCAACGCCATGAAGGAGACCGGCGGAAACGTAACAAAGGCGGCACGGCTGTTGGGCATCTCCCGCAGCACCATCTATAGAAGATTGCGCCGAATGGTTTCCGATACGCCATCATCACCCAAAGCGTAGCCGGTTGCCGCGTCGGGAGAGCCATCATCATCCGCGAGGCGTCCAGACAGTTTGTTGCTGTGGGCTATTTTATTTAGACCCGAAATCCTCCCTCACGCGGAGAAAGAACGACTCTTCACCATATACGGCCCGGCTCAGTGAACAGGCAAGGTTTAGTAAACCGAGGAAGGGGCGGGCCGACCCGTGCGCGCTACAAGAGTAGCCGTCGCCTGCTGCCGGGGCCGCACCACTATCTGATCCACGTTGACGTGGAAGGGACGCGTTACGGCCCAGGCTATGCAGTCGGCCACATCCTCCGCCGTGAGCGGTTGCATTCCCTCGTAGACCTTCGCGGCCCGTTTCACATCCCCCCGAAACCGCACAATTGAAAACTCGGTTTCCACCATGCCGGGGTCGATCTCGGTGACACGTAGCGGACGCCCGAGGAGCTCAAGCCGCAGCGTTTGTGTTACTGCCCTGGCAGCATGTTTCGCCGCTGTGTACCCCGCCCCTCCCGGATAAACCTCGAAACCGGCTATGGAAACCACATTCACTATGTCACCATGCCCCGAGCCTTCTAGGGCAGGCAAGAGGGCGCGTGTAACACGCATCAGGCCCATAACATTCGTCTCGTACATAATGCGCCAGTCTTCGTCCCGGGCCCGCTCCACCGGGTCCAATCCCAAGGCACCGCCAGCGTTGTTGACGAGAACCTGCGCTTCTGGTACCTGAGCCGCAAACTCCGCCACGCTGGAAGGATTCGTAACATCCAGCTGCAGCCCCACGCCGCCAATCTCCTGTGCGATGGCCTGGAGCGTGTCCATTCGGCGAGCACCCAGTACCACTTGAAAGCCGCATCTGGCAAGGGCCCGAGCGGTAGCCGCCCCGATGCCGCTGGATGCACCTGTAACTACTCCACCGGGCGAGCACAAGCTGCTCTCAGTTCTTCCGGAATCTGGTACCACATGCTCACAGCCCCCCTTGTATGGTCAACCCGGTTGATAGGAGTGAACCTCCCCTGACTGAAGTCAGAGGCTTCAAGTCAGGTTTTCCTCAGGACACCGCAAGGGCTCCTGAGCTTCGCTCCTGCCCCGGGTACGGGGAGAGAGATGCGTTTGTCAATCGAAAAGTTGACCATTTGATCGCCTAAAAGTTGACCAGCTGTATAGTACTACAGCGTCAGTAACCTCTAGACAGCTCCGCGCGTTTATGGTAGAATGTTTGCAGGGCGCTTTCGGGGCTACCAGGCCGGGGCGGGCCGATCTCCCCGGCAGGGGGTAATATGCGCTCCGTGCGCCCTGGCGAGGCAGCGTGCCACCCGCAGAAGCCATCTTCGTGGACACCAGCCCGGTGCAGGCCAGCCTGGCAGAGCTGGAGCCCATCACGGTGCGCACCGTGGACCACACGCCGTGGGAACCCGTGTGGGACCACCTCATGCGCACCTACCACTACCTCGGCCACAATAAGATGCTGGGTACCCGGCTGAAGCAGATCGCCTTCAGCGGCAACCGGCCCCTTGTGCTGGCCGGCTGGCGGGCCGCGGCCCTCAAGCTGGAGGCCCGCGACCGCTTCATAGGCTGGAGCCCCGAGCAGAGGAAGCGGTTCCTGCCCCAGGTGGCCAACAACTGCCGCTTTCTGGTACTGCCCTGGGTTAAGGTGCCCAACCTGGCCTCCCACGCCCTGGCCCGCTTCATCGAGGCCCTGCAGCGGGACTGGCCCGCCAAGTACGGCCGTTGTTTGCTGCTTCTGGAGACCTATGTGGATCCCCGCTACTTCTCCGGCACCCTCTACCGCGCGGCCAACTGGATTCTGGTGGGCCGGACCAAGGGCTTCACCAAGCAGGGCCGGGGTTACCGCTACCACGGCCATCCCAAGGAGGTGTACGTCTACCCCCTCGTACCGGACTTCCGCGACATCATTGGTTGTGTGGCTTTGGCCCCGAAGCGCCACTTCACCGTGTTTGAGGGAAGAGGCGCCATGCTGTTTCACACTCAAGACTGGTCGCCAAAGCTCCTGGAGGAAAGCGATATCACCCAGGAGAACATTGGAAAACTGGCCGATCTCCTGGTGCAGTTCCACGACTCCTTCCGGGCAGCCTTCAACCGTCCGGTCCAGCGCACCTACGGGGCGGTGTACCTGAAGGGACTGATGAGCGATCTTGCGGCCAAGTCGGTCGAACCCATCGCCCTGCGCTACCTCGGGCCTTCCCACGTGCGCAACCTGCAGCGGTTCTTAACCGATTCCCCCTGGGACGAGGAGCGGCTCCGGGAGCTGTACCAGGCCCGGCTGCACGGGCACCTGGCCCATGAGGACGGGGTCCTCACGGTGGACAGCACCGAGTTCCCCAAAAAGGGCCAGGAGTCCGTGGGTGTGGCCCGGCAGTACTGCGGTGCTTTGGGCAAGGTGGAGAACTGCCAGTGCGGTGTCTTCGTGGGCTACAGCAGCCCCCAAGGCTACGGTTTGGTGGACTGCCGGCTCTACATGCCCGAGGGCTGGTTCGCCCCCGAGTACGCGGCACGCCGCCAAAAGTGCGGGGTGCCCGAGGACCTCACCTTCCAGACCAAGCCCGCCATCGCGCTTAAGCTTCTTGAAGAGGTCCGCGCCCGCGGCCTCTTCCCCGCCCGCTGGGTGGCCTGCGACGCCGCCTTTGGCCGCGACCAGGCCTTCCGCGATGCCGTAGCCACCGAGGGGTACTGGTACCTGGCCCGGGTGCCCGGTGATACTCAGGTCTTTACCGCACCACCCCGGATGGAGGTGGCGCCCTACCGGGGCCGGGGCCGTCGCCCTTCTAAGCTCCGTCCCTCTCCCCCGCCCAGTAGCGTAGCTCAGGTGGCAGCGACGCCGGGTATGGTTTGGCAGCCCGTCACCCTGGCCGAAGGGGCCAAGGGTCCCATCGTGGCGGAGGTCGCCCGCCTGCGGGTCATAGAAGCCCGCGGCGGACTCCCCTACCAGGAGCTGTGGCTGTTGGTGCGCCGGGACAAAGAGGGCGGTCATCAGTACTGGCTGAGCAATGCGCCCCCAGAGGTGCCCTGTGAGGAGATGGCTCGGGCCACGGTCTTGCGCTGGCCCATCGAGCAGTGCTTTCAGGAGGGCAAGGGCGAGCTGGGCATGGACCACTACGAACTGCGTTCCTGGCAGGGCTGGCACCGGCACATGCTGTACGTCTTTTTGGCCATGCTCTTCCTCCTCGAAGTGCGCCAGGCCTTCGTAAAAAAGGGGCTCCTGCTCCCGTGCTGACATGTGCCCAGGCCCGACGGCTGGTGGTGGCCGCCCTCATTATGTCCTGCCTTCCCAGGTGTACGGCCCTGGAACTGGTGGCCTACCACCTGCGCCGCAACTATGTCGCGTACCGGTCACACCGTAAGAGGACCCTGGCTGGGTACCTGAACAGGGAGGCCGGCTGAAAGGCGGCGGAGTTGACTCCACCTGAAAGAAAGCCGCGTCCTCTTCTGGAGTCAGGGGCTAAGTTACGTCCCTTGTCTCTCCGTATCCCGTTTTTTCCTCGGACACAACCACATCCCCGGCGCTGACCCCCGGTACCGTCAGGCGCGATATCTATGTCGCACTGCTTCACCCCCTCAGCACCTGCTGAGCAACCCAGGAAGCACCTCTTTATATCTCCACCCGACGCTGTAGTACTAAGATCGGTCGATAAATTCCTTCGGTCTTTGCCCACAGGGGACGGGGTACGTTATTGAAAATGTTCCCCAAGATTTTGGCTCCCGTTGCCGTCAGGCTGCGGTTGAAAAAGAGCGCTTGGTCGAGGCTGAAGTCATTTTCGATATTGATAACCAGCAAGACCTGAGCATTGAACCTGCTGGCCAGGGTGATGTCATCCATGCCGTAGCTGGCGTAGGCGTAAGGATAAACGGCCCCGCCAATGAGCACGATCTCGGCCCCGGCGGCGATTTGCTCGTAGGCCTGCTGGACCTTTGCCAGGGCTTCCTGGGGTTTCTCCCCGAGAAGGTAAGAGGGGTCGGCGGCGTGTGGCACCATCACCTCCAGGGGAACCTCCATCCTCAGTACTTCCCGCATCAACACCGCATCCTCATCCACTCCTCCCGCCCCGCGGGTAGGATTGCCTACGGGCTTGAAGTACGCTACCCGGAACCCTTCTTTCTGCAGTTTCTGCGCCAGGCCCAAAGCCAGGGCTGTTTTGCCGCTGGCTGGAGTGCCCATGATGTAAAGGCTTTTCATCCTTTCACACCACCCCACGATATGGTAATTTTAACGTGCAGAGCGCTCAAGCCCTGAGGGTAGGCGAAAACGGGGTTAATATCCATTTCGTTAATTTCCGGGAAGTCCAAAGCCAGCCGGGCCGTACGGCCGATGGCTTCAATAAGGGCCGGAAGGTCTGCCGGCGTGGTACCGCGGTAACCCCGGAGAAGGGCGTAGGCTTTGGTTTCGCCAAGCATAGCTTCAATCTGGTGCCGGGTGAGCCCCTGAGCTAGGCGGAAAGAAACGTCTTTAAAGAGGTTCACGTAAATACCACCCAAACCACAGGCGATCAGGGGACCGAACTGCACGTCTCGGGTTACCCCGATGAACAGTTCCACCCCCTGGGGCATCATTTTCTGTACCTCGATGCCGTAAACCACCGTCTGAGGCAGCAGGCGGCGGACGTTCTCCATTATCTCCACAAAAGCCCTGCGCACAGCCTCGGGAGATTCCAGGCCGATTCTTACACCCCCCACGTCGGTTTTGTGGAGGATCTTCGGCGAAGCCACCTTGAGCACCACCGGATAGCCCATCTGTTCGGCTTCCGCAACCGCTTCCTCGGGCGTGCTGGTGAGGACCGTGGGGGCGACGGGAATCCCGTAGGCCCTGGCTACGGCTGCGGCTTCGCTACCCAGCAAAACCAGGCGGTGGTCCCGGAGTACGTCGTAAAAGACGGCCTTGACGGTCTTGGGGTCTACATCCGGATAAATTAAATCACTTTCCCCTTCGGAAGCCTGCCTGTACTGTCCGTAGCGGACCAGCCCGCTGATGGCCGCGACGGCCGGTTCGGGAAAGGTAAAGCAGGGGATTCCCGCTTGGACCATTAGCTGGATCCCCTCGGCCAAGGACTCTCCGCCCAAATAAACGCCCACTATCGGTTTGTCGCGGTACTTCTCCTGCAAGTCGACGATGGCCCGGGTAGTCTCGAGAGATTGGGTTACGCCCGTCGGACACATTAAAACCACCACGCTATCGACGTGGGGATCGGCGAGCACCTTTTCCAGGGCAAAGCTATAACGGTCGGCCCCGGCGTCACCCAATACGTCTACCGGGTTATAAAGGGCGGCCTCGGCAGGCAATCCCGAACGCAGGGCCTCGATGGTTTCCCTGGTGAACCGGGCCATGGTCAGGGACCTGGCTTCCACGTTGTCCGTGGCTATAATTCCCGGCCCGCCGGCGTTGGTGAGGATGGCCACGCTTCTACCCGACGGCACCGGGCAACGGGAAAAGGCAATGGCCAGTTGTATGTCCAGCGAAGGCTGGCGTGTTCAGCAGGAGTTAATCCTGCCGGGGTAAAAGCCAGAAGTCCCGTAGCTTGAATAGCAGGGCCAAGGGAAACCGAAGTCCTGAAGTCTATTGACAGTGTCATCCTTGGGATGGCAGCGAGTTGCCAGGCTGTAGCGCAAGCGAACGCAGAAATGGCCTCGAAAGTGAGTGGCTCCGGAGGCCGAGCTCGCAACTGGAGGGCGAAGGCAGCATGGGCAGTTGAAAACTGGCTGAAACAACTGCCCCACTCCGGCGGGGTGGTAGCGACAGCATGGCGACAAGGGCACGCCGAGCAACTGGAGAAGCCCTCCTTGCCCCAAAAGAGAAATCTTTGGAGAAAGGTAGATTCTATAACCAGAAACACTGGGAAGGGAATCGAAGGCAAGAGGGTGGCGGACGGGTCCGTAGTAGCGATGAAATGGGGTAATGCCCGAGGAGCAAAGGGGCCCTGCTGTTAACAATCCTCCAACAAAACGGAAGGTAGGGACGAGATGACAAAGGCGTCCATCAATCTACAGGACCTGAGGCGGAGGATGTACATCAAGGCGAAGGCCGACAAGACCTGGAGATTCTGGGGCCTGTACGTTCACGTGTGCAAAATAGAAACTCTACGTGAAGCCTATAAGATGGCCAAGCGAAATAATGGGGCACCGGGGATTGATGGTGTAACCTTTGAGGCCATTGAGGCCCAAGGAATAGTGGAATTCCTGCAGCAGATACGTGACGAACTGGTCTCTGGCACGTATTGGCCTACCCGGAACCGGAAAAAGAAAATCCCCAAAGGTAACGGTAAATACCGGATTTTAGGGATACCGACCATCCGGGACCGGGTAGTTCAGGGAGCATTAAAACTCATCCTGGAGCCGATTTTCGAGGCCGACTTTCAGGACGGCTCATACGGATACCGGCCAAAGCGGAGTGCCCATCAGGCGGTAAACAAAGTGGCAAGGGCGGTCGTAGAAAACAAAACGCGGGTTATTGATGTTGACCTCAGGGCGTACTTTGATACGGTCCGCCACGACCTGCTACTTAAAAAGGTAGCGGCGCGGGTCAACGACAACGACGTGATGCGACTGCTAAAGCTCATCCTCAAGGCGAGCGGCAGGCGAGGGGTTCCCCAGGGAGGTGTCATCTCCCCCCTCCTGGCAAATCTGTACCTCAACGAGGTAGATAAGATGCTTGAGAGGGCAAAAGAGGTGACCCGGCAAGGGAAGTACACGTATATTGAATATGCTCGCTTTGGAGATGATCTTGTCATTTTAATTGACAATTACCGGCGATGGGACTGGCTGGAAAAGGCAGCCTACAAACGGTTGCTTGAGGAATTGGCCAAACTCGATGTGCAAATCAATGAAGAAAAGACTCGGCGGGTGAACCTGGACACCGGGGAAAGCTTCAGTTTCCTGGGCTTTGACTTTCGAAGAGCACTGACTCGACGGGGTAAATGGGGCGTACGAATGACGCCGAACATGAAGGCGCGTACTGCCTTATTATCAAAGCTCAAGGAAATTTTTCGCCGCTTTCAGTCACAACCGGTAGAGAGGGTTGTAGAATTAATCAACCCTATTCTGCGGGGCTGGGTAAACTATTTTCGGGTTGGTCATTCCAGTCGGTGCTTTGGCTACGTGAAGGATTGGGTCGAGAAGAAAATCCGGCGGCATTTAATGCGTGCACGTAATCTCAAGGGCTTCGGCTGGAACAGGTGGAGTAGGAACTGGCTGTACCGGAATCTGGGCCTATACCAGGACTATAAGATACGGTACTACCAGGAACCGAAAGCGCTGCCAGCGCGATAGGTCTCATAACCCTTGATGTGAAGTTAGCAGGAAAGCGCAGTGCGGGAAATCCGCACGCTGCGTTTGACGAGGCGGGAGCTGGAAACGTGACCATGGGAGCCGGACTGAGGCCCATAGCGAAAGCTCTGGATGAGCCACCGGACCCTAAAGTGCGCGCGCCAGTTCCCGACCCTACCAAAAAGTTCGGTCATGGTGCGGGCGCGAATTACGCCGCACTGCCGAAAGGCGGTCTCGTACGCCAGGTCGCTGCCCGCCAGGGCCCCGGTGTGGGAGGAAGCCGCCTGCGCCCCGGCCTGGCTGATCCCGGACTTGAGGATGATTACCGGCTTTTTACGGGTGGCCCTTCGGACCAACTCCAGAAAGCGGGAACCATCGGCCACATCTTCGAGGTAGCAGGCAATGACCCGGGTGTAGGGATCTTCAGCGGCTTCGGCAATAAAGTCGATTTCCGAAAGGTCTGCTTTGTTGCCCAAACTAACCATTTTGCTAAAGCCCAGCCCAATGCTGCGGCTCCAGTCCAAAATCGCCAGGAGGGTGGCACCGCTCTGGGAAAAAAAGGCGATCTCGCCTTTTAAGGGAGAAGTATGGGCAAAAGAAGCATTGATGGGCGTGTGAGTGTCCATTATTCCCACGCAGTTGGGACCCAACAAGCGCATGCCGTAACGGCGGCAGGTGGCCACCAGCTCCCTTTCTAAATCCCAACCCTCCTTCCCCGTTTCCTTAAAGCCGGCGGTGATAACCACCAGATGGTGCACTCCTTTTTCGCCGCACTCTTTGACTGCCTCCAACACCTTGGCCGCCGGGACGGCCACCACGCTCATGTCCACTGGTCCCGGAATAGCGCTAACCGAACGGTAAGCCGCCAACCCCTCAATCTCTTGTTCTCGAGGATTAACAGGGTAAATCTGGCCGGGGTATCCGGAGTTAATTAAGTTTTTGACAATAGAGTTTCCCACTTTGCCGCTTTTGTTCGAGGCACCGATTACTGCTACTGCTTTTGGGTTGTAAAAGTCGTCAAGTAACCCCACATACTCACCTTCCTGTGCTCTCAAAGTTACGCAAGGGGTTGAAGCTTAAGTTTATTATACAGTGCTGAGAACTGATAGTAAATAAGTTTAACCTTTTAAATCAAAATACAAACATTGCAACTAGCCCGAAATGATTAGAACTTTGTTTTGGCACCACTACGAAAATTTTGAGAAACTTAAATTCGGTGTGGCAGCTCGCCCTTCAAACGAAAAGCAAAGTGGGTTCCGCAGCTTTCCCCCGAAAATGCGCAGGAACCCTCCATAGCTACGACGCCGTAGCTTTGGCCGGTTGGTTGAGAGCAATTGCCAGCTGGACCCACCGCTTGAAGTGCGGCCGCCCCGGCCTCTGGCGCAGGAAGCGTTGTGTTCGCAGGCGCGGCAGGTAGTTGCCCTGCAGCAAGTTCGCTAACGCGCCCTACGGAGCCTGGCGGTCTATGTGTACCGCACCGCCCGGGAAACGGCCGCACAAAGGGTGGCGGCGGAACAAGCTTAAGAGACCTCTTGACAGGTCGGACTGCAGTTCTTACAATTTTGCTAAGGAATTATTCTGCTATTGCTTCGCAAGGCCGGAGTCGGCAAGGTCCGCCGGGCTTGCTTTCGTTTTCCTTTCGCGCGATTTATCCCCCATGGCGCCCGGGCGACACGAGTCACCCTCCGAAACTCCACCGGCCGCGGCCGAATTTTCATGGCGCGGTGAGGCGCGGGCGCCACGGGTTACTTGACAACGTGACTCGGCGCCCGTTACAATTTTGCTAAAAATATGTTCTGCCCACGATAAAACCGCGGAAATCGTGGTGGTGTGGAAACGGCACACCCGGTTCGCCGCTTCACGGGAGGAAGGGGAAGGGATGGCCCTGGTACCGAACCCCGAATTCATGGAGGAACTCATCCGGTTGGGGGCCACGCGGGCGCGGGCCTGCTTCAACTGCGGGAACTGCTCGGCCAGCTGCCCCCTGGCCGAAAGCAACCCCTTTTACCCGCGCCGTATTATCCGTTATGCCCAGCTCGGGGCCGCGGAAAAGATCCTGCAGAGCCCGGGCATATGGCTGTGTTATCACTGCAACGAATGTACGCCCATGTGCCTGCGCGAGGCGGACCCCGGAGAGTTGCTGATGGCGCTGCGACGTTGGGCCATCATCAGATACAGTAGGAGCAAGCTCGCGGCCAAGCTTTACACCTCCAGAGCCTTCGCCTTTCTCTTCTACCTTGCGGCCGCGACACTTTTCGCTGCTGGTGTCCTCCTCTTTCACGGACCCGTGGACCACGAGGCGGTACGGTTGGCTGTTTTCCTCCCCACCCACCTCATCGACGTCGCGGGGCTAAGTCTGGGCGCCTTCGTTTTGGGCACCGTCGCCCTGAACCTCGGACGCATGTACCGGCATCTGGGCGAGGCAACGCCCGTGAAGTTCAGCTGGACGGGATTCCTGCGTACGTTCGTCGGCGAAGTGATACTCCAACAGCGGTACCGGAAGTGTGCCGACAGGAAAAAGTGGCTCACGCACACGGCCATGGTGAACGGGTTCCTCCTGCTGGCCCTGACCACGGCGCTGGCCTTCCTTTTCAACCCGGGTGGGGCGCCGGAGATGGTTCCGCTGGCGGTCCGGGCGCTCGGCACCGCGGGAGGCGTGGCCCTGGTATTGGGCGCCTCAATGGCGACCTGGCGGCGCCTCATCGGGAAAGAGGGTTACAGCCACCACACCGACTGGATCTTCTTGCAACTCGTGCTTGTGGCGGGGCTATCCGGACTGGGGCTCGAGGCCGCGGTTTACGCCGGGCTGCCCCTCGCCAGCTATGTGCTTTACGCTTTCCACCTACTCGTCGTGGCGCTGCTCATCCTGGCCGCGCCCTACAGCAAGTTCGCCCACGCGGTCTACCGGGGCCTGGCGGTCTACGTCTACCGCGCGCGTCGGGAGGCGCCGGCACAAGGGGTGGCCACCGGGCACGTTTAGAATCGGGTGCTGCCTGCCGGATGCGGCCAGTAAAGGTCTTGACAGCCGGGGCCGCGGTCGTTACAATTGTACTAAAGAAACTTTCTGCTATACTTTCGCAAGGCCGGAGCAAGCAATGCCCGCCGGGCTTGCTTTCATTTTCCCCTCGGGTTTTCTCCAACTAGAGATAGCGAATAGAATCGGTTGTATTTTCGAAACGGAACGTAAACGAATTCGTTCTCGAGGGTGGTGAACGGCGTGGCCGACGAAGAGGCCCGCGGCATGGAGGATATGGAAGGCGAAGAGGAATACGAACCCCTGATCCTGATGTTCGCGGAGGAGCAGTGCAGCTACCCCTGCGCCGACACGGTCGGCCTGGCCAGACTCTCCTACCCGCCCAACGTCAGGATTATCCGCGTGCGGTGCTGCTCCATGATTCCGCCGGAACTGATCCTGGACGCCTTCCGCAAGGGCGTGGACGGGGTCATCGTGGCCACCTGCTATCCCCAGGACTGTCCCTACCGCGGGGTGGAGCGCACCAGGGAGCGGATGAAGCGACTGGAGCCCAGGCTACGGGAGATGGGTCTGGAGGCGGACCGGCTACGGGTAGAGGCCATCTGCAGCATCTGCACCAACGTTTTTCTTCAGGTCACCCGCGAAATGACCGAGTTGCTGAAGCTCCTGGGACCCACCCCTTACAGGAAGGTCTCTTAGTCCGGCGCCCAGGAGAAAGGTAACGCAGGGAGCCGTGGCGCACATCCGGCGCGCAAGATTCGAGCGAGCCGGACATGCGCCAACCACCGAACGGATGGCCATTGACGCCCGCCAGGCCACGGTTGCCAACGGGCCCTACCAGCCCCCCAACCGTGAATTCGGGGACGAGGGCGTTGAGGGCGTCAACTTCTGGACATGTCGGAGGCGAGCGACGTGACGGACGCGCTGCGCAGCGTACTGGTGGTGGGCGGCGGCATTGCCGGCGTGCAGGCGGCCCTGGACCTGGCAGACCAGGGGTTCCACGTGTACCTGGTGGAGAAGGAGCCCAGCGTGGGCGGCCGGATGATCCAGCTGCAGAAGGTCTTCCCCACCCTGGACTGCCCGAGCTGCATCTTCACGCCCAAAATGGTGGCCGTGGCCAACCACCCCCTCATTACGCTGCTCACCCACGCCGAGGTGCGGGAGATACGGCGGGAGGATAAGATCTTCCGGGTCAAGGTTCTGAAAAAGTCCAGGTACGTGGACGAGGGATCTTGCGTGGGCTGCGGTACTTGCGAAAAGGCCTGCCCCGTGGACGTGCCCAGCGAGTTCGAAAACGGCCTCGGGATGCGGAAAGCGATCTACATTCCCTTCGCCCAGGCCGTACCCAAGGTCGCGGTGGTGGACCTGGAGAACTGCATCCTTTGCGGCGCCTGCGAGCGCAAATGTCCCACCAGAGCGGTCAACTTCGCCCAGGTCGACGAGCAAATAGAACTTGAAGTCGGGGCCGCGGTGCTGGCCACCGGTTTCGGGTTCTTCGACGCCACCCGGCTGGAGCAGTTCGGGGGCGGCCGGTACCCTAACGTCATTCCGGCCCTCACGGTAGACCGCCTCCTGGTGGCCAACAGCCCCTACGGCGCGGTGGTCCGGCCCTCGGACGGCAAGATTCCCCGGCGCATTGCCTTCATTCTGTGTGTCGGCTCCCGGACGCGCAACGCGGGGCTCGGCCTGCCCTACTGCTCCCGCGTATGCTGCATGTACACCGTGCGCCAGGCCCAGTCCGTAATACTGAACCTGCGGCGGGTGCGGGTGGACGTGTACTACATGGACCTCCGGGCCTTCGGCAAGGGCTACGAGGAATTTTACCGGCGGGCCGAGGCCGCGGGCGTGCGCTTCCGCAAGGGCCGGGTGGCCCGCATCACGGAAAAGGCGGACGGCAACCTGCTCCTGCGGGCCGAAGTGATGGGCGAGGAAAACGGCGTGGTGGAGGAGGAGTACGAACTGGTGGTGCTGGCCCTGGGGCTCCGACCCCAGGCCGACCTGCGGGTACTCTTTCCGGACCTGGCGGTGGACGAGTACGGTTTCGTGGAGACCGTTTCCCCCAAGCTGGACCCGGTAAGCACCGGCGTGCCGGGGGTGTTCGTGGCCGGGGTGGCGGAGGCGCCCAAGGACATCGTGGACACCGTAATGCAGGCCGGGGCCGCGGCCATGCGCGCGGCGGCCTATCTGACGGCACTGAACGGGGGTTGAGGGGTATGGAGGAACCCAGGGTCGGCGTATACGTCTGCCACTGCGGCGGCAACATCTCCGACGTGGTGGACGTAGAAAAGGTCACCGCATATGCGGCGCGTCTGGAGGGCGTGACCGTGGCCCGGCACTATCCCTTCATGTGCTCCAACCCCGGCCAGGCCCTGATTGAGGACGACATCGGGGCCGGAAGGGTGAACCGGGTGGTGGTGGCCTCCTGCTCGCCGCGCCTGCACGAGAACACCTTTCGCAAGGCCCTGGCACGGGCCGGGCTGAACCCCTACCTGTTCGAGCACGCCAACGTGCGGGAGCAGTGCAGCTGGGCCCACGGGTCCGAGCCAGAGCGGGCCACGGAAAAGGCCGGGGCCCTCATCCGCATGGCCGTGGCCAAGGCCCGGCTGCTGGAGCCCCTGGCGTCCTTAAGGCTGCCGGTGGTGCCGGAAGCGCTGGTCGTGGGAGGCGGAGCGGCGGGCCTGCGGGCGTCATTGGACCTGGCCGAAAGGGGCTTCGCCGTGCACCTGATCGAAGAGACGCCCTTCCTCGGCGGGCGCCTGGCGCAGCTGTATCGGGTTTACCCCACTGACGAGGACGCCCAGGCCTTGCTTGGGGACCTGCTGGAGCGCGTGGTGCGCCACCCCCGCGTGCGGATGTACCCAGGGACCACGGTACAGGCCGTAGAGGGCGTGGTGGGCAACTGGGTGGTCCGGCTATGGCAGAAGCCGCGGTGCATATCCGAGGCCTGCAATTCTTGCGGCCGGTGCGTGGAGGCTTGCCCGGTGACGGTCTCGGATGCCTTTAATTACGGGTTGGGAACGCGCAAGGCCATTTACCTGCCTTACCCGGACGCCTATCCGCCCCGCTACGCGGTGGACCTCGAGGCCTGCACGCGCTGCGGTGCCTGTGCGTCGGCCTGCCCCGAGGGCGCGGTGCGCCTGGAGGAACCCGACCGCGAATTCGAACTGCGGGTGGGGGCCATCGTTATCGCCACCGGCTTCACTCCCTACGAGCCGGCCTGGGGCGAGTACGGGTACGGACTCCACCCGAACGTCATCACCCTCCCCCAGCTGGTGCGCCTGCTTTCGCCCCACGGGCCGACGCGGGGATACTTGCGCCTGGGGAACCGGGAGATCCGCAACGTAGTGGTCATCTCCTGTGTGGGTAGCAGGCAGACGCCGCGTAACGGGGAGAAGGTGAACAAGTATTGCTCGCGTTACTGCTGCTCCGCGAGCCTGGCCGCCGAGCTGGAGCTGAAGCGACGGCTGCCCGGAGCCAGCGTGTATCACCTGTACCGCGACATCCGTACCTACGCGCGCAACGCCGAGACCCTTTACGAGCGGGCCGGCGCGAGCGGCGTGCTCTTCCTGCGCTACGCGGCCGAGGAGCCGCCGGTGGTGGTGCCGGAAGGGGACACCCTTCTCGTGCGGGTGCGGGACCAGCTCACCTTTGGCGAGGAAATCGAGATTCCGGCGGACCTGGTGGTGCTGGCCACCGGCATGGTGCCCGGCCCCGGGGTGGCGGACCTGGCCGCCAGGATGAAGCTGCCCGTGGGGGAGGACGGCTTCCTGCTGGAGGTGCACCCCAAGTTGCGGCCGGTGGAGATGCCGGTGGACGGCATCTTCGTGGCCGGGACCGCTCAAGGGCCCAAGGATCTTACCGAAACCGCCTGCTCGGCTTCGGCGGCCGCGGCCAAGGCGGCCATCCTCCTGTCCCGCGCCGAAGTGGAGCGAGACCCCTTCCTGGCCCGCGTCGACGCCACCAGGTGCACGGGATGCGGGGTATGTTTGCCGGAATGTGATTACGGCGCGCTCAGACTGCTGGACGCCGAGAGGCGGGTGGTGGTCGAAGAGGCCATGTGCAAGGGTTGCGGATCTTGCGCCGCCGTGTGCCCCGAGGGGGCCCTGGCGGTGCGGGGCTACACGATAGAACAGCTGGCCGCCATGGTCGAGGCGGCCATAGCCGGGGAAGGAGAGGGAGACTATGCGCCAGCAATTGACCGTGAACGCCATGCGGGCCAGGCTGGGGCCGGTCCCGTCGGCGCGGTTGCAAGGGGTTAGGGAGGCCCAGACGGAAAAGCGCAAAATCCTCGCGACCCTGGCCCGGGGGGAAGCCCTGACCGTGCCCGAAATTGCCGCGGCCACCGGCATACCTCCGGCCAGGGTCATGCGCCGCATCGCCAGCCTGCGCAAGTACGGGAACCTGCGGGAAACGTTCCTGCGGGGCGACTACTACGCCTACACCGTAACCAACGGGCAGGTGTCTTCCGAATCTGCGTAGGCGGGTGCGGGGTCCGAAGCGGCCGCGGGCCGGATCCGGCGGAGTATCGCTGTCCGCCCGGTCCGGTGGTCGGTGCTTTCCGCCGGTGCGGGTCGGGCAGCCGGAGATTCGGCACGCCACGGGCGTCTCGGGCAATAGTTCCGGTCGCACGTGTTGCCGGCACAGGGTACGGCCTGCGGTGCGCTCCGTAACGGGGCGTGAGGCCCTTTCTTTTTTGTTTTTTTTGTCCCGGGCTCCGCGGCTCTGGACGACGGGTCGGCACCCTTTTGTACCGGTAGTTGACGCACGCCGGTCGCGCTTTGTATGATGGGGGTAACACCGCTGGCTGGAGACCCAGATGTGCCTTTTGTGCCCCTGCGTGCTGTCTGTGATGAGGGTAACACCAGGAGGCCGTCGGGCTGCGGGAGGCCGAACCATGGACGAGGTCACGTTTTCAAATTACGTGCGGGCGTGGCGCGAGAGGCAGAAGCAAGAAGAAAGGCGCCGGAGGGAAAGGTCCCGAGAGGCGGAAAAGGCGGCCGCAAGGCTGGCCCGGGTCCTGGTCCGGGAGTACGGAGCCCGGGAGGTCTGGCTTTTCGGATCTCTGGCGCGCCCGTACGGGTTCCATGGTCATTCCGACATAGACCTGGCGGCGTCCGGTCTGCCGGCACGGGAATTCTTCCGCATCCTTTCGCTGCTCAACGCCCTTACGGAATTCGAGGTGGACCTCGTGGACCTGGAAGCCTGCCCCGCCTGGCTGGCGGAGGCCATCAGGCGGGAGGGGAAGCTGCTGGCCGGGCCGGCGGACGGGCCGCACCAGGCCGGGGAGGGCGAATCCGTTGCGCGCTAGAACCAGGGAGGGTATTCTCTCCCTCGTGGGTCAGATAGACCACATTATGAAAGCCCTGCAGGTAACCGTGGACGAAGCGGTCCTGAAAGCACGGGAATTCAGCCGGAGCGCGCCCACCTCCTTCGACCTGCGGGGGATCGGCAGCCTGCTGCACGACTTTTACACCGCCATTGAAGACGTTTTTGAGGCCATAGCGGGCGACGTTAACGGGTGTCTGCCGGACGGGATGGCGTGGCACAAGCAACTCCTGGCCAGAATGTCCATACCCGTTCCCAAGTTACGACCTGCGGTCATCTCCGAAGAGTTACGCTGGAAACTGGATGAGTACCTGCGCTTCCGCCACGTATTCCGCAACGTGTACGGTTACATGCTGGACTGGGAGCGCATGCGGCCCCTCCTCGTGAACATGGATACCGTGTACCGCCGGTTCGAAGAGGAAATTGCCGTCTTTCGTTCCTTCCTGATGCGCCTCGCCGACGAGCTGGACTAGGCCTGCCGGAGGCTCTGGCCCCTGCTACTTCCGCGTTTTCGGATGGAAGAAAAACGGGGAGCCTTTGCGGCTCCCCCCTTCCCCTATCGCGGCTTCCACACCAGAATTCTCGGTAAAGGTCCCTCCTCCGGGTTCCGAAAATAATTCTACTCCGCAGCGGAATCGCCCTGCGCCAGCCGGGTTGGAAAGATTTCGGCTGGTGAGCCCCATGGTATATAATTGAATTGAAGAGGCCGAGGCGGGTACAAAGGCCGTACGGGTGATTTCCGCGCCCGCGGGTGCGCTGTGGCGGAAGGGTACTATATCCAACGGGGGCATTGGGAGTGGAGCATAGCGGGGATGATCGGGGGTCCCCAAAGGGGCGGTATTCGCCGTACAACGATGGCGGCGGGGCCGGGGGTCGGCCCATGCCGCGGGCCCTCACCATTGCCGGGTCCGACAGCGGCGGGGGGGCGGGCATCCAGGCGGATCTCAAGACCTTCACGGCCCTGGGCGTATACGGCGCCAGCGTGCTCACCGCCGTGACGGCCCAGAATACCCGGGGCGTGGTGGCCGTGCAGGAGCTGTCGCCGGAAACGGTGGCGGTCCAGTTCCGGGCCGTGATGGACGACATCGGCGCGGATGCCGTCAAGACGGGCATGCTGGGCAACGCGGCCGTGGTGGCCGTGGTGGCGGCCCTCCTTCGGGAGTATCGGGTCTCCAAGCTGGTTGTGGACCCGACAATACATGCCAAAGACGGGCACCCGCTGCTCACGGAGGAAGGACGGCGTTTGCTGGTGCGAGAACTGCTACCCCTGGCAACGGTGGTCACGCCCAACCTGGACGAGGCGGGCGCCTTGTTGGGACGTGAAGTGCGCAGTATTGAGGATATGCGGAAGGCGGCCCGGCGTTTGCGCGATCTAGGGCCGTCCTGGGTGGTGATCAAGGGCGGGCACCTGGCGGGCGACCCGGTGGACGTGGCCTACGACGGGCGGGACTGGATCGAGTTGCGCGGCCCGCGCCTTCCACGTACGGTCCACGGGACGGGTTGTACCTTTGCCGCGGCCCTGGCCGCGGGGCTGGCCCGGGACATGGACGTACCCGCAGCCCTCGCGCTGGCCAGGGAATTCACGGAACTGGCCATCCGCCACGCGCCGACCCTGGGCCGCGGCCACCGCCCCCCCAACCACGTGGCGGCGGGCCGGCTGATATGCCAGACCACCCTGGACCAATCGACCAGGATGGCGCCGAACGAGAATAACCGGTGAACTGCCGGAAAGCGCCCGCATTGGACCGTAGGGTGGTGTACGGTGGGTGGATGGCCTCGACCTTTCGGGCAGGCCCGTGCAGGCAAAGCCGTATTACCGCGAACACCTTAATGGTGCCGAGGACCTTCTGGGCCCGTGCCACGTCCCGAGGATTGGCCGGTGCACCGAGTACCGGCCGCGCCGGTTTATTACGTTAAGCCCGTAAGGGATTCTTTTTCGGGGAATGTGACGGCTGCGGAGGAGGAATACCGTGCGCTTTGCGGGTGGGGAGCTCGGACTCATACGGCGCATATCCGGCCTGGTGGGCGGACTCGGCCCCGGCGTCTTGCGGGGTATCGGCGACGATACCGCGGTCCTGGATTTCGCCGGCGGCCGACTGCTGGCCACCGTGGACATGCTGGTGGAGGGGGTCCACTTCGACCTGGCCTTCTTCACGCCGTGGCAGCTCGGCCGTAAGGCCCTGGCCGTCAACCTAAGCGACATCGCCGCCATGGGGGGCGAACCGCTTTTCGCCCTCGTCTCCCTTGGCGTGGGCGGGCAGATAGACGAGGACTTCGTGCGGGAACTTTACAGGGGCATGGTGGCCATGGCCGGGCCCTACGGGGTGCAGATCGTGGGCGGCGATACCGTGCGGTCCCCCGGGGGGCTGGTCGTGGACGTGGCCGTGCTGGGGCGCGCGGTCGAACCCGTTACCCGGGCCGGGGCGCGGCCGGGCGACCTGGTGGCCGTCACAGGCCACCTCGGGGCCTCGGCGGCCGGCCTGCACTGGCTGTTGCGGCAGAAGGAAGAACGTCCGGGGGCCTTCATCGACGCCGCCGGAGGGGACGAGATCGTGAGGACTGTGGTGCGGGCCCATCTGGAACCAGAGCCAAGGGTGCGCGAGGCTGCGGCTCTGGCCGCCACCGGGCTGGTGACGGCCATGATCGACGTCAGCGACGGCCTGGCCAGCGAGGCCAATCACATTGCGCGCGAAAGCGGGGTGGGCATGGTCGTATACGCCGACATCGTTCCCATTGCTGCGGCCACCCGCGAGATGGCACGGCGGCTGGGCGCAGATCCCCTTGAGTGGGCCCTGGCGGGCGGGGAGGACTACGAGCTGCTCCTCACCTGCGCTCCGGGAGGTGAAGACAGGCTGCGGCAGGCCATGGCGGCCACCGGTACCTCCCTCACCTTCATCGGCGAAGTGGTGCCGGCGGAAAGGGGAGCCACCCTGGTCGGGAAGGACGGTGCCGCGCGCCCGCTGGAGCCCGCAGGTTACGACCACCTGCGCGGCAACTGAGGCCGTCCCCGGCGTGGATCGCCCGGTCCCGGGGGCCACGGCCCCACCTTTTACCGCCGGGCGGGTAGGGCGCGGTGCGCCGCAAAGTCGTTGACTTCGCGACACCAGTCCTGCTATAATCCAGCCAAATTTCGTCGCAAACGGCGGGAAGGAGCGAAGGAACCGTGGAGTGGGGTAAGAAGGCCGGAGAAATTTTGGCCCGCGTGCGGGCCGCGCGGCCCCTCGTGCACCACATTACCAATCTGGTGGTCACCAACGTCACGGCCAACACCACCCTGGCCGTGGGGGCCTCGCCTGTGATGGCCCACGCCCCGGAAGAGGTGCGGGAGATGGTGCGCCTGGCCCGCTGCCTGGTGCTGAACATCGGCACCCTCACCCGGACACTGGTGGACTCCATGATCGCGGCCGGGCAGGAGGCAAACAGGGCCGGCGTGCCGGTGGTGCTGGATCCGGTGGGCGCCGGGGCCACGGCCTTGCGCACCTCGAGCGCGGCCCGCATCCTGAGCGAGGTGCGGGTGGACGTGCTAAGGGGCAACGCGTCCGAGGTGGCCATCGTGGGCGGCTACGGGGCCACGGTCAAAGGCGTGGAGGCCGCGGACCGGCCCGAGAATCCGGCCGAGGTCACGCGGCGGATGGCGGAGCGGCTGGGTATGGTGGTGGCGGCCACCGGGCCGGTGGACTACGTCAGCGACGGGCGCCGGACCCTGGAGGTACGGAACGGGCACCCCCTGCTGACCGCGGTCACGGGTACGGGGTGCATGGCCACGGCGGTCATCGGCGCCTTTCGGGCCGTGGAGGAGGACGGGGTGCTGGCCGCAGCGGCGGCCCTGGCCTACTTCGGGTACGCCGCTGAGCTGGCCGCAGCCCGGGCCGAGGGCCCGGGGAGCTTCCAGGTGCACCTGCTGGACGCGCTGTACCTCCTGCAGCCGGAAGAGTTGGCCCGCGGCGCGCGGCTAGAGCAGGTGGTGGCGTGAGGGAACGACTGGCCGAGCGCCTGCGGCTGTACGTGGTCACGGACCGGGGGCTGAGCCGGGGCCGCAGCGAGGAGGAAGTCGTGCGCGCCGCCGTCGCAGGCGGCGCTACGGCCATCCAGCTCCGGGGCAAGGACTGGTCTGGAAGGGACCTGGTGGCCGTGGGCCGCAAACTCCGGGCCATCACCCGGGAGGCGGGGGTGCTCTTCTTCGTCAACGACCGGGTGGACGTGGCCCTGGCCGTGGAGGCCGACGGGGCGCACCTGGGTCAGGAGGACCTGCCCCTGCCCGACGCACGCCGCATAATGGGGCCGGAGCCCCTCATCGGCATTACGGTGCAGGACGAGCACCAGGCCCGGGAGGCCGAGGCCGGGGGCGCGGACTACCTCGGCACCTCGGCCGTGTTCCCCACCACCACGAAGGTTAGCGACGTACCCCCGTTGGGTTTGGAGGTTCTGGAGGCCATCGCGCGGGCGGTGAGGATTCCGGTGGTGGCCATCGGAGGCATCGGGCCCCACAACGCGGCCGAGGCCGTACGCCGAGGCGCCGCGGGCGTGGCCGTGGTGTCGGCGGTGGTGGCCGCCGAGGACGTAACGCGGGCGGCCCGGGAACTCCGGGCCACGGTGGACGCGGCCCTGGCCGGGCGGGGTTAGGGGGTCGGCGCGGAGTACACGCCGCTCGGATTCGGACGCTTTCATTTGTCAGTAGTGATATGGCTCGGAGGTGCAGTCGTGGCCGCGAAGGCCGTGATGGTACAGGGGACAACCTCGCACGCCGGTAAGAGTATCCTCTGCACCGCACTGTGCCGCATTTTCCGGCAGGACGGGTTCCGGGTGGCGCCTTTCAAGGCCCAGAACATGTCCCTGAACGCTTACGTTACGGCCGACGGGGGCGAGATCGGCCGCGCCCAGGGGGTACAGGCCGAGGCCGCCGGGGTGGAGGCCACCGTGGACATGAACCCCATCCTCCTCAAGCCCAAGGGCGACACGGTGTCCCAGGTGGTCCTGCGCGGGCGGCCCTGGGCCGACGTGCGGGCCGCGGACTACCGGGACCGCCGCCTGGTTCTCCTGTGGGAGGCGGTGCGGGAGTCCTTCGCCCGCCTGGCCGCGGACCACGACCTCATCGTGATAGAGGGGGCAGGCAGTCCGGCGGAGGTCAACCTCCGCGACCGGGACCTGGCCAACATGAAGGTGGCGGCCCTAACCGGCGCCCCGGTGATCCTGGTGGCCGACATCGACCGCGGCGGGGTCTTTGCCTCCCTGGTGGGCACCCTCGAGTTGCTCGCACCGGAGGAGCGGCGCCTGGTAAAGGGACTGGTGATCAACAAGTTTCGGGGGGACGAGGGCTTGCTCACCCCGGGGCTCGATTTCCTGTCCGCCCGCACCGGTTGCCCGGTCGTGGGCGTGCTGCCCTACCTGGCGGACCCGGGCGTGGAGCCCGAGGATTCGGTGAGCCTGGCCGAATGGCGGGCCAACCCCCACGCCGAACTGGACCTGGCCGTGGTGCGCCTGCCCTACATCTCCAATTTCACCGATTTCGAACCCTTCCGGGGCGAGCCGGACGTGGCCGTGCGCTACGTGGTTCACCCCGCCGGCCTGGGCCGTCCCGACGCGCTGTTTCTGCCGGGCACCAAGAACACCACCCGCGACCTGCTTTACCTGTACGAGAGCGGCTGGGCCGATGCCATAAGGGCCTACGCGGCCGCAGGGGGAGAAGTGGTGGGTATCTGCGGCGGCTACCAGATGCTGGGCCGCGAGCTGCACGACCCAGTGGGCAGCGAGGAGGGCATCCCGCATATGCCCGGACTGGGTTTGCTGGACACCATCACGGTCTTCCGGCCGGGCAAGGTCACCCGCCGTACCGTGGCCAGGGTGGTGGCGGAGGCCGGATTGCTGGCCGAGGTGCGCGGGGAACCCGTGCGCGGCTACGAGATCCACGCCGGCGAGACCGCGGCGGGTCCGGACGCCAGTCCGGTTTTCGCCTGCTCGGACGGAACACCCGAGGGGGCTCTGAACCCGGAGGGCACGGTGTGGGGCACTTACCTCCACGGCCTGTTCGAGGCCGACGGTTTCCGGCGGGGGTGGCTGAACGCCCTCCGGCGCCGCCGGGGCCTGGCCCCCCTACCTGCGCGCTTTTCCTTCGCAACCGCCAAGGAAGAGGCCTTCGACCGCCTGGCCGCGGTGGTGCGCCGGCGGCTGAGGCTCGACCTGGTCTACGGGTGGCTGGGCCTGTAGCTCCGCTTCGGAAGGAGAAAGCCCATGGGCGAAAGCGGTGCCGAACTCGCGGTCCTGGCCCTGGCCGTGGCCCTGGACCTGGTCCTGGGCGAGCCGCCAGCGGGGCTGCACCCGGTGGTGTGGATGGGCCGGCTGTTGGGGTTCCTGGAAAAAGGGGCGCCCGGTGGGCCGGCCGGCCGGTTCCTGTACGGGGCCTTCATGGTTTTGCTGGTGGCGCTCCTGTTCGCCGGCCCCGCGTGGGTTGTCCTTCATTGGGCGCGGGCCGTGCGACCACCGGTGTACATTATGGTGGGGGCCCTTTTCTTAAAGCCCTGTTTTGCACTGCGTGCCCTTTTTGCGGCCGTGCGGCTGGTGGAGGGGTTGCTGGCCAAAGGCGACCTGCCGGCCGCCCGGCGGGAGCTGCGGGCCCTGGTGAGCCGCGAGACGGCCCTCCTGGACGAGGCCGCCGTGAGGGCCGCGGCCATCGAATCCCTGGGCGAGAATACGTGCGACAGTTTCGTAGCGCCCACCTTCTACTTCCTGTTGTTCGGCCTGCCCGGCGCGGTGTGCTACCGGGTGGTTAACACCGCGGACGCCATGTTCGGCTACCGCGGCGCGTACGAATACCTGGGCAAGTTCGCGGCGCGGCTGGACGACGTGCTCAATTTCGTTCCAGCCCGGCTTACGGGCCTGCTTATCGTGGCCGCGGCCTGGCTGTTGCGTCGGGACGCGGCGGGGGCCTGGCGCGCCATGTGGCGGGACCACCGGCGCACGAAAAGCCCCAATGCCGGCTGGCCCATGGCCGCCATGGCGGGTGCCCTGGGTGTGGAGTTGGTTAAAACCGGCCACTACCGGTTGAACGAGGGTGCGGGTTTCCCGGCGGCAGCCCACGGCGCGGCGGCCCTACACGTGGCCGGGGTGGCCGCGGCCCTGTGGTTTGCGGTCGCCGGTATCCTCTTGCTCGGAGGTCGGTAAATATGGTACCGCGTCCCAGACCCGAGGTCGAGGCGCTGGACCTTTGCGTCCACGGGGGGGTCAGGCCCGCGGAGCTGAGGTTCCACGGCGTGGACCCGGACTCGGTTCTCGATTTCAGCAGCAACACCAATCCCCTCGGGCCGCCCTTCGACCCGGCGGAGCTACTGGCCGCGTCCGTGGAGCGCTACCCGGACCCTACTGCCGAAGAGCTGCGCCACGCCCTGGCCCGGGCCCACGGCGTCACACCGGAGGAAGTGTTCGCGGGCAACGGGGCCGCGGAACTCATCAGGCTCCTCGCCATCGCCTACCTCTCCCCTGGGGATCGGGCCCTGGTTCTGGAGCCCACCTTTGGGGAGTACGCCCTGTCCTGCCGCCTGATGGGGGCCACGGTGGTGGCCTGCCGGACCGCGGCGGAACGGGGGTTCGCCCCCGACGTCGGGGAAGTGCTGGCCCTGATCGGGCGCCACCGGCCGCGCCTGGTCTTCGTCTGCCAGCCCAACAATCCCACCGGCCACTATCTCGACCGGAACGAAGTGTCCGCCATCCTGGAGGCCGCCCCCGGACTGGTGGTCCTGGACGAGGCCTACGTGAATTTCGTGGAGGACGCCTGGCCCTCGACCTCCCTGCTGCCGACCGGCAATCTGGTTATCCTGCGTTCCATGACCAAGGACTGCGCCCTGGCGGGCCTGCGGCTCGGGTACGTGCTGGCGGCGCCGGAGGTGGTGAGGGCCCTGGCCAGGGCGGCCCCGCCCTGGAACGTGAACGCCCTAGCCCAGCGGGCCGGGGTCCTGGCCCTGAAGAACGAGGGCTACCTGGAAAGGTCGCGGCGTCTGGTGCGGGAGGCCCTGGGGCTCTTGCGGGAAGGCCTGGAGACCCTTGGCCTGCGCCCCCTGCCCTCGCGGGCCAACTTCTTCCTGGTGGAGGTCGGCGACGGCCGGCGTTTCCGGGAGGCCCTGCTGCGGCGGGGGATCCTGGTGCGGGATTGCGCCTCCTTCGGCCTGCCGTTTTACGTCCGCATCGCAGCCCGTCCTGTGGAGGAATGCCGGAGGCTACTGGCGGCCGTGGCCGCGGTGGTGCGCGGGGGTGCCGCCTCGCCGGTGCGGTAGCCTTTGGTCCGCATGCGGCGGACCACAACAGGTCACCCGGCCGGGCGCCGTTGCCGGTTTTACTTACATCTGAATAACGCCGCCCTCACCGCGCGTTGCGGTTTTGCTTGACCTTTCGGTTAGACGAATGGTATAATTGCTTGGAACTGCATACACCCGCCGGGGTGCCCCGAAAAGGGGAGAATAGGGAAGCAGGTGCGAATCCTGCGCGGCCCCGCCACTGTAACCGGAGAGCCCTTCGCAGGGCGCACCCCCGAAGAGGGGGGCGTCAGCCACTGGCCTCGCGGCTGGGAAGGCGCGAAGGGTGATGAACCGGAAGCCAGGAGACCTGCCCCGGCGGTGGCGTACCGTGACCTTCGCGGGCAAGGGGGTACGCCGGCCACGCCGGTACGTATACCCCCGGTTCCACTGGAGGCCGGGGGTATTGTTCTGAGCCCCACGTTCCGCGAGGCCGAAACTTCCACCGTATGAAAACCCCGGTGAAGGGAGATGGGTAACATGTCCGCGTGGCTACCGGCATTCTTCGGCCTTGCCGTCGTGCTCTCCTTGGTCCCGGCCCGCCCCGCCTACGCCATGCACATCACGGAAGGTTTCCTGCCGCCGGGCTGGTGCCTCTTCTGGTACGCGCTGGCCCTGCCCTTCGTGGCCCTGGGCCTGCGTTCCATTCACCGCCGCACTCTGGCGGACCCGCGCCTGAAGATGCTCCTGGGCCTGGCCGGGGCCTTTACCTTCGTCCTTTCGGCCCTGAAGTTGCCCTCGGTCACGGGTAGCTGCTCCCATCCCACGGGCGTGGGCCTGGGGGCCGTACTCTGTGGCCCCACGGCCATGAGCGTCCTGGGCTGCATCGTACTGCTTTTCCAGGCCCTTCTCCTGGCCCACGGGGGTCTGAGCACCCTCGGGGCCAATACCTTTTCCATGGCCGTGGTGGGACCCCTGGTGGCCTACGGGGCCTACCGGGCGGTGCGGCGTGCGGGCGGGCCCCTCTGGCTGGCCGTGTTCCTGGCCGCCGTGCTGGGGGATCTCCTCACCTACGTCACCACCTCCCTGCAGCTGGCCCTGGCGTTTCCGTCCGAGGCCGGGATCTGGTTTTCTCTGGCGAAATTCATGGGTATCTTCGCGGTCACGCAGGTGCCCCTGGCCGTGAGTGAGGGCCTGCTGACCGTGGTGGTCTTCAACCTGCTGGTGGCCCACAGTCGGAACGAACTGGAAGAACTCGCCGTGCTGCCGCGGGAGGTGCGGTAGGGGCGGGGAGATGCGTCAGGGGCTGCGGGCGGTTCTTGGCGCCGGCGGCCCGGGGAACGAAATCCGGGGAACGGCCTGCCCCGTGTGCGGAGGTGCCCGGGTTATGGCGGAGGCCTCGGAGGCTCACGCGCGGGCCCGTGGTATATTCCGTTGCCGGGCCCCAACGTGGTCGGCCGTGGCCGGTGCGGAGAAACGGCGCGTATTGCGATCCTTTGGTGACCGGGGGTGGGTCAAGTGGGCAGGAACGTACTGTTGCTCTTGCTGGTGGGCGTGCTGGTGGTCCTTCCGTTCCTGGTGCGGCCCGGGGCCGAATTCGGGGGCGCCGACGGACGGGCCGAAGAGGTGGTGGCCGAACTCCGGCCGGACTACCGGCCGTGGGCGGAACCCCTGTGGGAGCCGCCTAGCTCCGAGGTCGAGAGCCTGCTGTTTGCGCTGCAGGCCGCCGTGGGAAGCGCTTTCCTTTTCTACTACCTGGGATACCTGAAAGGCCTGCAGCAGGGACGCCGGGCCGTGTCGCGGGATACCCTGCCGGACGGCGGGCGGCCGGATTGAGGATCCATGCTGCATATCGACCGTTACGCCTACCGCAACCGCCTGTACGGGGTTCACCCGGCCGAAAAGGTATGCCTGGCCGGCACGGCCCTGTTTGTCTCCCTGGCGGGTGCGCCGCCGCTCACGCCGTTACTGGCCCTGGTGGTGATGGCGGGCGCCACGGTGGGCTGGGCCGGGATCCCGTGGCGCTACTACCTTCGCCTGGTGGCGGTGGGTTTGGGCTTCCTGGTCCTGGGATTGCCCGCCGTGGCCCTGCAGGTGGGACCGGCGGGGGACGGGCTCCTCTGGGGCGTGCGGGTGGGTGCGTTCTTTCTGGGGTTGGACCGGACCGGCGTGGAGCAGGCCCTGCACCTGGTGGCCAAGTGTCTGGGGGCCGTTTCAGGCCTGTATTTCCTGGCCCTGACCACACCGGTCACCGAGCTCTTGCGCGTCCTGCGCCGTGTGGGCTTCCCGGACCTGCTGCTCGAGCTGATGGACCTGGTTTACCGCTACCTCTTCGTGCTCCTCGAGACCGCGGGGTCCATCTACGTGGCCCAGGCGGCGCGGGGCGGGTACGCCTCCTGGGGCCGGGCCTTCCGGTCCCTGGGCCTGCTCGTGAGCGTCCTCTTTGTTAGGGCGCACCACCGGGCGCTCGCGCTGTTTACGGCCCTCTCGGCCCGGGGGTACAACGGGTCTCTGGAGGTGGTGGGCCCGGAATACCTCTCCTCGTGGAAGAACAGGCTGGCCGTAGGATGCCTGACGGTCGGATTGCTGGTCTCGTGGGTGCTGACCGGGGGTGGCGCTCATGTCCGGGCCCATCCTTGAGGCCCTGGACGTCCACTACACCTATCCGGACGGCACCCGTGCCCTGCGCGGCGTGACCTTAAGGGTGCCCGAGGGGAGCAAGGTGGCGGTCCTGGGGCCCAACGGTGCGGGCAAGACCACCCTTTTCCTGCACCTGAACGGCCTCCTGCGGCCCCGGAAGGGCACGGTGCGCTTTGCCGGACGGGAGATCCGCTACGACCGGAAATCCCTGGGCGAGCTGCGGCGCGCGGTGGGCATGGTCTTCCAGGACCCCGACAGCCAGCTGTTCTGCGCCAGCGTCTTCGAAGAGGTGTCCTTCGGACCCGCTAACCTGGGGCTCGCCCCGGAAGAAGTGCGGCGCCGGGTGCGGGAGGCCCTGCGGGCCACGGATGCGGAGGATCTTGCGGAGCGGCCCACCCATTATTTGAGCTACGGGCAGAAAAAGCGCGTCTGCCTGGCCGGTGTGCTGGCCATGGAGCCGCGAGTGCTGATCTGCGACGAACCCACGGCAGGCCTGGATCCCCGGCAGACCTCGGGCCTGATGGAGTTGCTGGACCGCATCGCCTGCCGGGGCGGTACTGTGGTCATCGCCACCCAGGACGTGGACCTGGCCTGCTCCTGGGCGGACCGGGTGGTGGTCCTGAAAGAGGGACGTGTGCTGGGGGAGGGTCCACCGACCGAGGTCTTTCTGGACGAGGACCTCCTGCGGGGTGCGGACCTGACGGTTCCCTGGGTGGTGGAAGTACACCGGGAGCTGGTCCGCCGGGGCCTGGTGCCCTCATGCGCGCCGGTCCCGCGAAACCGGGAGGAGCTTTTCGACTTGCTGCCGGCGGCGGGCGCGACGGCCGCACGATCCGAGGCCTGAAGGGGCGGCGGCAACGCAAGCCGCCCGCTTGCGGCCGGGAATCTTGCCCCGGAAAACCATCTGATTCCGGTACCTGTGGGCCGGCAGAATTCCCGGTCGTTTCGACGCATGCTAGCCTGCAGATAGCCTTTTCCGTGGCGCTATGGGGAGGCAGGGGTTCCGGCGCGGCGGTCCGGTGGCACGGACCCGGGGGCCGCGGCGGGTTTCGGGGAGGGTGGACGTTGTCGGCGGCCAAGACCCTACGGCGTGGTTATACCACAGGCATGTGCGCCGCGGCCGCGGCCAAGGCCGCCACCATGCTCCTCTTCGGGGGCAACGCTGGCGAGGCCGTGGAGGTGACTACCCCCCGCGGGGTGCGGCTGGCCCTGCCCCTGTGCGGGGTGGAGCGCGGCGAAAGCTGGGCACGGGCCTGTGTGGTGAAGGACGCCGGCGACGATCCGGACGTGACCCACGGGCTGGCCATTTGCGCCGAAGCGCGGCCGGCGCCGGAGGGCATCCACCTGGCCGGGGGCCCGGGCGTCGGGGTGGTGACGAAGCCGGGTCTGGCCGTGCCCGTTGGCGAACCGGCCATCAACCCGGTGCCGCGGGAGGTCATCCGGCGGGAGGTGGGCGCGGTGCTGCCCCCCGGCAGGGGCGTGCGCATTGTTTTGAGCGTTCCCGGTGGGGAGAAGGTGGCGCGCCGCACCTTTAACCCGCGTCTGGGCATAGTGGGAGGTATTTCCATTCTGGGGACCACCGGCATCGTGGAGCCCAGGTCCGAAGAGGCCTGGAAGGAATCCCTGGTGTGTCAGGTCAAAGTGGCCGTGGCCTCGGGCCACCGCGCCCTGGTGCTGGTGCCCGGCCGCACCGGCGAGCGGATCGCCGTGGAGCGCTACGGCTTTCCGCCCGCGGCCGTGGTCCAGACCGCTAACTTCGTGGGCCACCTCTTGCGGTCCTGCGCGGAAGAAGGCGCCGAGGAGGTTCTCCTCTTAGGTTACCACGGCAAACTGGTGAAGCTGGCCGCCGGGATCTTCCACACCCACAGCCGTACGGCCGACGCGCGCCTGGAGACCCTGGCCGCCCTTGCGGCCGCGCGGGGCGCCGGTCCGGGAGTCGTGGCCGAAATACTGGACTGTGCCACGGCCGAAGGCGCCCTGGAGGTATTGAAGCGCGAGGCCCTCCTGGAGGTCCTGGACGACGCGGCCGCGCGGGCCGCGGCGCGGGCCCGTGCCTTCGTGGAGGAAAGGCTGGCGGTGGGCGTGGTGCTCGTGGACCGGGCCGGGAACGTCTTAGGAAGGGACCCCGGCGCTGCGGCCATTGCCGGGCGGCTGGGCGTGCGGCTGCCGGACCCGGTGCGCGCCGCCCGGGAGCCGGGGCTGTACGTGGTGGGGGTGGGCCCCGGAAGCCCCGACTATCTGGTACCCGTGGCCCGGCGGATCATCACCGGGGCCCGGGTGCTGGCCGGCAGGGCCGAGACCCTTGCGCTTCTGGCGCCGCCCGGCCGCGAGACCCTAGAACTCAAGGCCCCTCTGGAACCGCTTCTGGAGCGGCTGGCGGCCCGCGCCCGGAACGAGCCGGTGGCCGTGCTGGTTTCCGGGGATCCCGGGGTTTACAGCCTGCTCGGCATCATCCGCCGGCTCCTGCCCGGGACGCCCGTGAGGGTGGTGCCCGGCATCAGCGTCGTGCAGCTGGCCTTTGCCCGGCTGGGCTTGCCCTGGGAGGACGCGCGCATCGTGAGCGTGCACGGGCGGGGTCCGGGGGAGGATCTGGCCCGCGAGGTGGCCGGCCACGGGAAGGTGGCCGTACTGACGGACCCCCGGCACTCGCCGGCGGCCGTGGCCGCGTACCTGGCGGCCCGGGGCCTGGGCCACAGGCGCGCCTTCGTGCTGAACAACCTCTCCCGCGGGGACGAGCGCGTGTGGGAGGGCCGGCTCGAGGAACTGGGGGACTGCCGGGAAACCTTTGACAACGCCGTGCTGGTGATACTGAATGGGGCATCCTGAGAAGAACTGGCCCTTTGTGACGCCGGGCATCCCGGACCACTGGTTCGGCGAAGGCACGTTGCTGACTAAGGAGGAGGTTCGGACCGTGGTCCTGGCCAAGCTGCGTCTGAGGCGCGACGCCACCCTGTGGGACGTGGGCGCGGGCCTGGGCTCGGTGGCGGTGGAGGCGGCCCTGCTGGCCCCGGCGGGCGAGGTCTGGGCCGTGGAAAAGGACCCGGAGCGCTGCCGGGTCATCGAGGCCACCGCGCGGGCCTTCGGCCTGGCCAACCTCAGGGTGGTCCCGGGGACCGCGCCCGAGGCCCTGGCCGGGTTGCCGCGGCCGGACCGGGTGTTCGTGGGCGGCGCGGGAAAACACGTGAAGGCCGTGCTGGAGGCGGCCTGGCAGGCCCTTTCGCCGGAGGGGCGGCTGGTCCTGGTGGCGGTGACCCTGGAAACCCTCGCGACGGCGGTCGCCTGGCTCACGGAGCGCGGCTGCCTGAGGGAGGCGGTGCACGTGGGCGTGGCCAGGGCCGTGCCCGGGCGGCCCTTCACCATGTGGCGGAGCCTCAACCCGGTGTACATTTTCGTGGCCGACAAGGGCCTGCAGCAGGAGGCGAAGAACCCCTAGCCTGAGAGGGAGCTGCGATCCATGCCCACCCTGTACGGCCTCGGCGTGGGGCCCGGAGACCCGGAGCTCATCACGCTGAAGGCCCTGAAGATCCTGAAGGAAGTTCCGGTGATTGTTGCCCCCAAGTCCCGGCAGGAGGGGGAGAGCCTGGCCCTGGAAATCGTAGTCCGGGTGCTGGGGCCGGCCGTGGCGGACAAGGAGACGGTGGAGCTCCACTTTCCCATGACCCGGGACCCCGCGCGGCTGGCCGGGGCCTGGCGGGAGGCCGCCGGGACCGTGGCCGGACACTTACGGCGTGGCCGGGACGTGGCCTTCGTGACCTTAGGCGACCCCACGTTCTACAGCACCTATTTTCTTTTACTGGAAGAGCTCATCCGCCTCGTGCCGGAGGCGCGGATGGTCACCGTGCCCGCCGTGACCTCGGTGAGCGCCTGCGCCGCGCGGCTGAACCTACCCCTGGTGCAGGGCGACGAAAGCCTGGCCGTGGTGTCGGGCGCCCGGGACCCGGAGGCCCTGCGGCGGGTGATAGAGGATTTTGACTGCACGGTGGTCCTCAAGGTGGGCCGTCACCTCCCGCGCCTGATGGAAACCCTTAAGGACCTGGGGCTGGAGGAGCGGGCCGTACTCGCCACCCGCTGCGGGCTTCCCGGCGAGCGCCTGGGCTCCCCGGCGGGACCCGGGGAGGCCGACTACCTTTCCTTGCTGGTGGTGAAGAAATGAGGCCTGTTTACTTCGTGGGCGCCGGTCCGGGGGACCCGGAACTCCTGACTCTCAAAGGCGCCCGGCTCCTGGCCGCGGCGGACGTGGTGGTCTACGCTGGTTCCCTCATCAACCCCGAGCTCTTGCGGTACGTACGGTCCGGGGCCGAACTCCACGACAGCTCGGGCCTGACCCTGGAGGAGATGGTGGACCTCATGGCCCGGGCCTGGCGGGCGGGCCTCGTGGTGGTGCGCCTGCACAGCGGTGATCCCGGCCTCTACGGCGCGGTGCGGGAGCAGATCGAGGCCCTGGAACGGCTCGGCATTCCCTCGGAGGTGGTGCCCGGGGTGAGCTCCTTCCTGGCGGCGGCCGCGGCCCTGCGGCGGGAGTACACCCTGCCCGGGACCAGCCAGACCGTGATCCTGACGCGCCTTGAGGGCCGCACCCCGGTGCCGGCCGCGGAAAGGCTGGCCGAGCTGGCGCGGCACCGGGCCAGCCTCTGCGTGTTTCTGAGCGTGCACATGATCGACCGCGTGGTGGAGGAACTCCGGCAGGGGTATCCGCCTTCCACACCGGTGGCCGTGGTGGAGCGGGTGTCCTGGCCCGGCGAGCGCGTCGTCCAGGGCACCCTGGAGGACATCGCGGCCCGGGTGAAGGAGGCCGGCATGAACCGCACGGCCCTGATCCTGGTGGGCGATTTCCTGACGGCCCCCGCGGTTCCTTGCCGCCTTTACAGCGCGGATTTCGGCCACGGTTACCGGGGCGGGCGGGCCGGCGGGGCCGCGGCGGCCCCCGGGGGCACGGAAGCGCCGTCCGGGAGTTGCGGGATGCACGACCCGGCGGAGGCCGGCGGAGTCCCGGGGCGGGGCGGCCCGTCCGGAGGGGCGGAATAATGCGGATGGCGGCGGTAGTGCTGAGCCGGCGCGGCTGGGAACTGGCGAGGAAGCTGATGCCGGAAGACCGCATTTACGCGCCTGCGGCCCTGGGCCTGGGAGTCCCCTTCACCTCCCTGCGCCGACTGGTGGGGGAGCTGTTTTCCGGCCACGAGGCCATCTTGTTTGTCATGGCCGTGGGCATCGCCACCCGCCTGGTCGCCCCCCATTTGCGGGACAAGTTCGCCGATCCCGCCGTGGTGGTGGTGGACGAGGGAGGGCGCTTCGCGGTCAGCCTGGTAGGGGGCCACCATCGCGGGGCCAATGAGCTGGCCGAGCGGGTCGCCGGAGTGCTCGGGGCGCAGCCCGTGGTCACCACGGCCAGTGAGGTGCTGGGCCGGCCGGCCGTCGACGTCTTCGCGCGCCGCCACCGGTGCCACCTGGGACCCCGGGCCAACCTGGCGCGGGTGGCCGGGGCCCTGGTGCGGGGGGAGCCCGTGGCCGTGCTGTGGGACCGGGACCTGCCGCGTGTGGCCTACGCGTGGCCGCCGGAGGTGAAGGTCCTGGAGTGGGGCCCGCAGGAGCCCTGGCCTGAAGGGCCGCATGCTGCCCTGGTGGTGGTGACGGACCGGGCCGTGGGCCCGCCACCGGGACCCCATCTTCTCTTGCGGCCGCGCCGGTGGGTGGCGGGCGTGGGGTGCCGGCGGGGCACCCCGGCCGGCGAAATCCTGGAGGCCCTGGGCGAGAGCGCGGCCGCATGCGGCCTGGCCCCGGAGGCGGTTGGCGTGCTCGCGACCGTAGACCGCAAGGGGGATGAGCCCGGGTTACTCGAGGCCGCCCGCAGACTGGAGGCCGAGCTGCGGCTTTACGCGTTCCACGATCTGGTAGCTTTCTCCCGTGGGCTACCCCCGGGCTGGGTGGCGGAAAACGCCTTTGTCAAGCAGACGGTGGGAGTGGCGAACGTATGCGAACTGGCGGCCATGCTGGCGGCGGGCACCCGGGAACTGATACTGCCCAAGAGGGTGTACCGCGGCGTAACGGTGGCCCTGGTCCGGGGTCCCTGGCCGTAGTAGGGATCGGCCCGGGCGACCCGGCGGACCTGACCCCGCGGGCGCGCGATGCCATCACGGGGGCCGAAGTGGTGGTGGGGTACCGCACCTACCTGGAACAGATTGTTCCCCTGCTGGAGGGCAAGGAGGTGGTGCGGGCCGGAATGCGAGCGGAGGTGGTCCGGGCCCGGGAGGCTGTGTCGCGGGCCCGTAGCGGGCGCCGCGTGGCCGTGGTCTCGGGCGGGGACCCGGGGGTTTACGGTATGGCCGGTCCGGTGCTCGAGGCGGCCCCGGAGGCGGGCATGGCGGACTTGGTGACGGTGGGGCCGGGGGGCACGGGGGCCCGCGCCGCGGGGGG
>Ga0080004_1139908_pt1 | contig 33478 bp, 50 predicted proteins | sample WasSprMetagenome_FD_69207 | JGI IMG/M metagenome (GOLD analysis project Ga0080004, IMG submission 69207) | Sulfidic aquatic microbial communities from Washburn Spring, Yellowstone National Park, USA - WS (SPADES assembly) (version 2) | ecosystem: Environmental > Aquatic > Thermal springs > Hot...
CCTGAGTTTATAGAGGCTTTCCATCCTTACCGGTTGGTATAAAGCTTGAGTATGAGAACGCAATTCTATTGACCTTGAAACCGTTAACCTCTATAGCCGACCTTAACTCTTCATCATAACCTTCCAGCTCTATCTTATCGACATACTCGATCAGCTCGGGCAGTCGAGGTCTTATCGGGTCTTCTGGAGACATGGTGCCCTTCCCCGTTATCGGCACCTCATAGTATCCTAATACTTTAGGTTGTGGTGCTGGCTCCCTTGACTCGGTCCTTATGAAGATACTTGACCACGCCAGATTCACTTCATGTCTGAGGAATGCGATGCCCCCTGATGTAATCGCCGTATCAGTAGCACTAAGCCTTAAACTGCCATCCCTATACGCCTCAAGCGTTGAGCCCACAATCCTGAATTTTAAGAGATATGCATGCACATTTGACAAATCAACCGCTTCCCTTGCCAGAGTTGTGCAAGTCCCTCCAACGAATTTATGTATTGCAAAGTCCCCAGTAGAATATGGCGTGTCGAAGTCTAACACGTAGTAGTTGTTTGTATCCACGAACCTGAATGAGGCATTCCCCTTCGTCCCAACTACGATGTATTCAATGTATCCATTCGTGAAGGTGTATTTTGTAGAGTAAACGCCTTCAGTTGCGCATGCTGCTGAACGGTAGAGGTATAGGCCTCTAGTAGCCCACTTAACGGTTGGGCTACCAAACACCGTGAAATCATTTGACACGTATCCCTTCACCACGCCCTTGTCCAATACTATAGCGACCCACCCCATCCATGTCTCAACATCGGTTGGGTCTAGGAGGTTTAATGCTGTGGTTCCATCTGGCGAGAACCGTAGCTTCTTTAAATCGCTCCTAAACCATATCCTCCCTGCGGCTAGTGCCGGGTCTGCGGTAAGGCCTTTAAGGGTTATGTAGTCCAGCGATGCCAGCTTAGCAGTCGTTACACTACCGTCCGGGTGGTCTATTGGTGTCTTTAGCCTGTGGTAATCTAAGACTATGTCAGGCATTTAATCACCTCGTGCACGAATCTCATAATAAAAGATTGTGTATGTCATCAACAGAGCACCACTATATCCTTTACATATAACTTTTTGTCGGAGACAACAAATAAGGTTAGCTATAGTCATAGCTGTATTCCGACGATCCTGAAAAGAAGAAGAAGAATAATTCCAATGCTGAGTCCTAGACCGAACTGCGAGAGTTCCTCGTATGCAGTGTCACCCAATTTCCACTCTTGGTCAAGCTCGTAGAGAAGGAATATTAGGAACGAGACAGCTGTCAGTACAGGGCTTATGATGACGGACATAGATGATAGAAATCCAAAAGCTACGTGAGCAAGATTCTTAATGATTCCTCTCCAATCCATGTTGAGGATCCCCAACAATATATATAAGCGAGGAATACTATATAATTTTTCTTGGAGCAAACATTAAGAAGGTAACACTCATGAAAGATCCAGGCACATGGAAAAAATTCATGCTTGAGAACCCTCCTCCTGAACCAGAAGCAGTAGAGGAGATAGACGACGAATACTATGGCAAAGAGTATGCATACAGGAAGCTTGGATTACTTCCAGAGAGGTGAGAATCGTGTGTAGGATAGATCGATGGCTAAGAAGAATATTCTACTCTGGTCCCTGCTATCCTTTCTCTGTTACTGAAGATGAGAGAAACTACTTGTTGCAGACAAGAGCAAAGCTAGCTAGATGGATCACACTTGCAAATGCAGGAACCTTGGGTCCATCTCTGAAAGACACTCCTGTAGATGTTGCATTAGATATAGCAGACATGGCAAACAAGCTGTATGACTGGTATGTCCCACCATTCACCATAGACAGAGTTAGACTGGAAGAAAATGAGCTTAACTCAATAATAAATGACCTGAACGCTAAAGGAGGTCTCCAGCAGTGGCTAAGACTCGACGACAAATACTTCTCTGTAGATAGAAGCACTTTTGAAAAGATTATCCAATGGGACTGGACAGATACCCGAAAGTATTTGTCAGATACTTTTGACTGCGACAAGTTCGCCATGTACTTTAAGAGCAGAATGGCCATAGACTTCGGGATAAATGCTGTGGGAGTTATATTTGACTACAGTGCCGGACATGCATACAACATTGTAATAATTAAGGATCAGCAAGGAGTAGAGTGGCTCCTATACGAGCCTCAGAATGACAACATCTTCAAGTACGAGGACAGAGACACAAAAATGTATAAAATGCAGAATTACTATTTGGTTCTCTGAATATTTTTTTGTTTCCTACCTTAGCATGATTAATAGCAAATCTATAGCAATAGTTACCAGTATTCCTGCAACAATATACCAAGTCTTGGAGTCTACTTCTTTAATAGATTCTTCCACAGAGTCTATTTTCTTATCGAGGCTCTGCAAGGTTCTTTCTAATGAGTCTACCCTTGACTCTAATCGTGCTACTCTCTGAAGTAGATCAATCACTATTGGATCATTGCTACTTAGTCTGTGTTCTCTCTCATTTTCCACTCGAGACACCTCTCTCGTAGCCGTGCTTATAACCAAAGTAATAGCCAAGAACGGCTGTGATTATTGCTATTGCTTGCTCCGCGTTGAGTGAGTTGAGTATCAGTGCAATAAATGCTCCCATAACAACTGCTAGAGCGATCACATCTCTAGCTTCCATAGCTATCACCCATAAATCTCGTGATACTTGATCTATGTTCGTTTATACTGCAGAGCATACATAGTCACCTTGATTTAGAGGTACGAGAAATGTTCCATTGTAGTCTACTAGTGTTCCTCCTGTACAAGTGGAGTTCTTTGATACAGTATATGTGTATGGTTTGAGTCCTGTTCCATCGAACACTACAGCATTTGTCGAGCACTGCTGGGTTACTGAATTGTATGAGCAGAAGTAGCCGTCAGCTTTAAACCCGCTTCCAGCGTAGTAGCTAATCAGAGCATCAGCTAAGGCTCCACATGTCGATTTAGCCATTGCTCAACCCTCATGTTCATTATAATTGCTTCTCTGAGAATTAGAAGCATAAGTGTCTCATAGTATCTCAGTCCCAGCTTCTTCGAGATCTCTGTAGCTTGATCCTTTAGTATCTCTAGGTCTCTTGCTAAAGACTCCATATCAACCCTACTTTGACTCTTCAACTTTATCTACCTCTGTTCCGAATAGATTCTTTGCATGTTCCTTTATGAAACTTGGTATATCTCTTGCTTTATCTTCTCCCGTCATTACTATGAATGCTCTCCCATCTTCAAGAACTACTCCCACCACTATTGTTGATCCTTTTTTCTCCAGGACCTTGAACTTTGCTTTCATGACTCACTCACCCCATATATTTTAAATCCATGCTGGAAGCACTAATATAGTTATGTTCTGGCCAGCGGCTGTAGCACCCGATAAAGCGATTCCTATTACTCTGCTTATGCTGGAGCTAATAGAGACACCTGTAAGGAATGTGCCAGTACTTGTTGACACAGAAGTTACAGCAGATCCCGTAGTCGAGGATACTCCTGTTACAACTGATCCTGTTGTAGGTGTTACTCCAGCAACTACTGTGTTCCCTGATGTTGATGTTATGCCTGTAACTACCGTGGCATAAGATTTGGATATTGCTGTTACTACGTATCCAGATGTTGTGCTGTGAGAATGTCTAAGGTAGCCACTAGAGTCTGTAGACCATCCTGTATCTGTTCCTATTCCTCTGAGGTATGTTTCTGTTGTTACAGTAGCATCTGAGAGCACGCTTGAGGTCGTGAAATCTCTCTTGTCAACAGAGATGCTCTTTACAAAAGTATCGGTAGAAGTACTGACTCCTGTTACAAATGTTCCTGTACTTGTACTTACTCCTGTTACAGCAGTACCTGTAGATTGGCTTACGCCATGTGAATGTCCCGTATATGCTACAACTCTTCCTGCAGTACTTGTTGAAAAAGTTACTGGGCTTCCCGGATTAATAGAGCCATCAGAAACTACTGTAGCTATGCCAAGAACTAGAACATTGACCAATCCACCTGAGCTTGCAGAGCTAAGAGCTACACCTATGACGTTTGGGTATGATGACGATGATGGATACACCTTCCCGTCTGTGTGTAGGCTTACGACTTGGTTAGCAGTAATTGATGCTCCAGCTGTATATGTTCTTACAAACCCGCTTGGTGCAAGATTAAAGTCCGGAGATGCTCTAGAAGGATGCCAGAAACTCATATATACCACCTATATTGTCTCCATTACTTGGACAATGAACGAATATGGTATCGCTCTCAGTGTTCCTGCTGTCTGTGTAACAGTGATTCTTGGTTGAGTGTTAGCTGCAAGAGTCGTTGCTGGTATCCTCAGTACAGGTATAGATACAGGACCATTGAATGTCATCTCATCGCTTTTGACTCTGTTTGTTCCATCTACTGCAATATAGATTCTTACAACAACAGTATCACCGCTTGCAAGGTTCTGAAGGCTTATCTGGCCCTCAAGTATGAAGTCATCTGACTGAGTGCTCAAGTTTATAATGTCTGTTTCTGTATTGAGAGCGCTAGGTGTAACTGACCCTTGATACTTTAATTTTTTAGCGATCCTTACTGGCATTTTATTTTTACCTCGACATCTGCACGTAGTAATTTATGGTTATTGAATCTCCTGCATCCCAGTTTAGAGATACACAAGTGAATGTTTTCCTTGCAAGCATTGTTCCACCTGTTGATGCATTAAAGATTCCTGCTTCGCATACGTTCGCTGTGCCAGTAAGACCATCAGAGCTTGAAAATGTAGCTGATACTTGAGCAGTATCTCCGCTTATGCTCGTAGTAGTTTGTGTTATGGTAGCGGCTTTCCTCTTTATCTCCTGGACTAGAGCAGTATCAGTCGCGCTCTCAGTTGTTGTACCTGATCCTATTGCGAGATATCCGAACTTAGTGTCTGTAAGACCGCTGAATATCAGCCTTATGATAGATGCTATGCCAGCATTAGTTATGATGTTCCTCAGCCAATAGTAGTCTTGGAACGTTCCAGGTGCGCTGGAGAGTATGGGTTCTCCTGGTGGGTCGTCTATTTCCTCTTGCTTAGGACCTATGTATGCTTTGATCTTACCATCTTTGTCTCTCACTATTACTTCTACCCAACCATCAATCTTGGTTGTATCATGTTTCCCACTAGACATGTGGAACACCTATTAAGAATATTTGTCTGAGCTCGTTTAAATTTATTTTGGAGTCGCTAAATGTCATTTACAAGTGCTGCTCTAGCAAAGAATCTCCTGCTAAAGTCCTCAGTTGGAAGAAGATACGTCTCAAACATAAGTGACTTAAGCAGAAGTGCCGACTTCATTCGTAGACTTCCGACTAAAAAACTAATAGAAGCATATAGAGGCACAGACAACATAAGTAGAAGACTTACTCTATATAAGTCTTTTACAGACACCTCTAGGAATCTTGACTCAATCGCAAGACAAATACAGCTAAGCAAGACTAAAGACTCGAGCAAAGCTCTAGATGCTTTGAGAAAATCACCATTGAAGGTGCAACTAGATCTAATAAAGGGTATAGATCAAACAGCCTTGATAAAAGCGTATGTGCTTGCAATAAAGGATGTCCAGCTTGGAGACTCGTATCCGATAGCAGTAAGAGGCAAGCTTCTTGTCGATTCATTCAGAGTTCTCGATGCATTGAGAAGAAGCATTGGAAAGAGGCTAGCAGATTTATCCAAGACAGCTGACGTTCTTCTACGCCAAGCAAAATTATACAGGATATTCTCTGATTTATCCATATCTAGCGACAGAATATCGAGGCAGGCTCGATTCTTAAGATCACCTATAGAAGTATTAAGAACTCTTGACCAGTACACAAGAGTAGCTTCATATATAAGGAGCGTTTCAGATATTTCTAGAAGCTCTGATATCTTAGCGAAACAGCTGAGATTGTTTAGTCCTTTCCACGACAGTATCAAAGCTTCCGATGCAGCTTCAAGAAAGCTTCAGTCTAAAAGAGATATTGTGGACTACATTCTTGGAGATTATGCGTTTACATCTCAACTTGTATTCATGAGAAGAATCTATGATTACTCCAAATTGATCGATGCCTTAGCAAAGACAGCTTCATATACAAGAACAGTAGGAGATTCTGTATTGCTTCAAGAAAAAATTTCGAGAATCGCTGCTCTGATTAGAGCATTCACAGATGCAGCTTCAGTTAAGGAAAGATTCTATGAATCAGCATCATTCATCAGAACCATGAGTGATGTCCTGCTTGGAGACTTTTCGCTTATTAAGTCTAGAATTAAAACAATCTCAGACTCTATAGCAATTTACGATTCAGCTTATAGAAATCTAATGAAGACTCCAATAGATCTAATGAGAGTTCTGGAATCAATAGAGGCATTAAGAACAGCTATGGTAGTACTTAGAGATACAATTATGGGTGATTTCCTAGAATATTCTATTACAATCAAGAACATTAGAGAGACTATAGCTGCTAGAGAAATTGTACGTAGAACTCTAACGATGTATCCCAAAGAACTCATAAGAGTTTTGGAAGCGACAGAGGCATTTAAGACAGCTTTTGTAACACTAAGAGATTCGGTCATAGGAGTCTTCGATATATCCAAGTCTCTATCAGCAGGAATAGTTGACCAAGCAGAGGTATCAGATATAGCGACTAAGATAGCGTATATATTGGCAGGAATACCGGTCAGAAGAGTCTATACATTTCCACAGAAACTGATAGCTCTAGTAGATACAGTGCAGTCAAGCGATCACAACACTAGAGTTGACTCCTGCAAGAACCTTCTAGAAATGTTTAAGAGAGTGAGAGACAAATTAAAGCAATAAATAAGTGTGGGATGAAGAATTATGAGCTCAATTGATGATCTAATATCCTCTTTGGAAAACATAGTCTCCACTATGAGGTATGTTAAGCCAGGAGATGAAATCAGAGCAGAAGATATAAATTCGCTGATAAGATACACTAAGACTGCAGTGGAGCTCATAAAAGCGATATATGATTTGTTTGTATCCAAGACTGGAAAGAAGCTTCCAACTGTGGAGTCATATATCAGCATAGCTGAGATGAGGTCAAGCTACCTTAAGGAAGTCATGAGCCTCGAAGTCATTTATCCTGACAACTACAATATGGTTATTGACACGCTTAAGCCAATAGAGCTTGCATTAATAGAGATTGAGAAAAATATTTAGGAATCTAGACTGATCCCATTACTTCAAGAACAAATCCGTAAGGAAAACTTCTAAGTGTCCCTGCTGTCTGAGTAATTGTTACCTTGTACTTCATGCTATTTGCAAGCTGCTTTGAGTGGAAACGTATGATCGGATCACTGACAGGTCCCGAATAAGACACTGTCGCATATGTTCTGTAGTTTGTTCCATCAACTGCTATGTATTCCTTTATTACAACTGAATCGCCTGAAGCAAGGTTCCCTAAGTCTATGTAGCCCTCAACTATGTAGTCGTCAGACTGAGCAGTTATCTCAACTACAGTCGTCTCTGAATTCAGAGCAGATGGAGTTACCGAGCTTACATACCTAGTCTTTGTAGATATTATTACGGGAATCTGAATCACCATTCAAATATTTTTGTTCTCTCGACTATTTAAGCTTCTATACAGTAGATTGTTGCTATGGTACCTATGCTCGTGGAATCTTTGTTGCTTGAAGAATCCACCTCTATTTTCTGGACTCCCACACTATCTTTCCATAACGTGAATATCTCCATGCTTGAAAGCCAGATCTCCTGCGGAGATGAGGAAGATTTCTCGATATAGCTGGTAGAACTATCACTGAACGTAACAGTAATCCTTACTTTGCTCTCCTCTCCATCTTGGAATGGACCTATCCATGTTATCTTTGCACCAACTATAACCCAGAGCCTGTATTGAGGAGGTGTAGCTGATACCTTGCTTCCATAGGAACCTCCACCTCCTGGCACTGGAGACATGCTAAGAACTCTTGATCGAATCTGAGAGCTGAAAGCTTTATCTGCAAGCTCGTTTAAAGCATCGACTATTGCATTGAGCCATACAGTAGATAATCTTGCTCCAGGCCTCAAGTATAGCTCGTCGTATCTTCCCATAGGCTATCATCCCGAATACATTGCTATCTGCTTTATTTTTGACGCTGACCTAATAGATGCTCCATATTTCGCTTCCTGTATGGCCTTGTCGAAGAACTTCCCAAGTATGTCTGGATCCAGACCCTTTGATTCCCACTCCTTGATCCATTGGTTTTTCAGCTCCTCTAGAGTCATTGATCTGTATGAATCGTTGCCCCATCCTCCGTCTCTAGTAAGTCTAGCATATAGTTGCTGAACAGCTACTATGTATAGATTTCTCACATACTTTGGCTGATTCTGAAGCTCTTTTTCTATAGCATTTTTGATGCTATAGTATATTGCTCTGCTTTGGCCAAACACATCAACGCGTCTGTTCTCATGAGGCTTCTCCATCTCTTCGGGTCTTTGGTAGTTTGCTGCAATTACTGGTGTATATACGAGTCTCATTTTCTGCTCTTTTGCTATCGTCTCCGCTATGGCAATGTCTGCTCTCTTTGATGGATCTGGTACATCTGGGACTTCTGGCAATCCTTTCTCGACTATAGGTGTTATATCTATTCCTAGCCTCTTTGCAAGAAGATCTAGCCAAAGATTACCCATGCTGTAAGCTAGTATTTCTGATGGTGATCCGTCCAGCTTCTCTGTGGGAATAGACACTTTTTCATCTATTTCTTCTTGAGCAGTGCTCTTATCTGACCACGAGTACTCTGAGAAAGCAGAATTCGTCTTGGCTTTCTCAAATGCAACTAGGTATTTGTAAGTCTCATCTACAGTATTATAATCCATTCTTAGGGAATCCACGAATGATCTGAAGATAGATGCAGTGGTTTTTGTGCTTGTACTCCTCTTGGCTTCTTTGATTGAGGTTGACCTTATGAACTGTCTGACTGGATCAGGATCATAATAGGAGTATCCGTATAGAGTCTTGTCGTAGTAGCCCTTTACTACATTTTGTGGGAAAACCTGAATACCGAAGTGAGTTGAAAGATAAGTAAACATATCTGATAGCCATATGCCCATAGACTGATACTTATCTAAACAGTTGATTTGATCCACTTCTATAATCTTGCCTTTTGAGAGCTCATCTGTGCTTGGAAGATACACATTGTAGCAGAGATTAAATGTAGAAAGATCACTAAGACTCACTCCATAAGTCAGGCTCATGAATATAGATGAGAATACTGAATCGTAGACCGTGAGATCATATGTAAGACTATAGTAGTCGATGTTAGAAAGCATAGTGATGAAGTTATCCTCTATTGCTTGCCTGCTCAAAGTATTGTTCCAGTACCTGAACTTTTGTTCCATCAGCTGCTTTGCTATTTCTGATGCAATCACGTCTTCGTTGCACCTTTCATCCTAGCTAAATCTTCATCCATCTTCTTAAGTAACTCCTCGACTCTCTTTCTGACCTCCTCGAATTCCTTCTTTATCTGTTCTGCTGTCTGTGCTTGATCACTCTTCCTGGATAACATTTTTTGCCACCATTCTCTTATATTTGGATGCTTCACTAATATTTGTTTCTTGCTTAGCCTCCTCCGTATCTCATTGCTCTGTAAGCTGCATATCCTTTTGCTCTGATCTTGATTCCCTCAACTATTACTTCAAGCTCGTTGTTATCTATCAGCCCTATGTCAACAAACTTCTTGAGAGCATTTCTCACATCCTGCTCTGTCATAGCTCCATACTGATAAGCATATGTCAGCTGTGTCCTGTACCATGCGAAATGTCTCCATAGCCTTCTGTTCTTCAGTAATGTCTTGTAGTACTCCACCTGTTTGGAGAACTCGCTTAGATTAATGGCATATGTTCTGAACAGGTCCTCAAGAATACTCTCATACTGTGGCAGATATTGCCCATCTGCTATGAATCCACGGATAGTCGGAATTAAGAGAACTAGAGTCCTGTAGTATCTTCTCAAGTATAGCTCCAGATCAAATATGGTCAGCTCTCTTTGAGTCCATCCTCCTCTGACCATAAGGTTCTTCACTGTGTCGATGACTTCTTGAGGCACTGCATATCTCGTATACAGAGCTACAAATGCATTGACAACTCTACCTGTCTCCGAAGCTATAGTTCTAGCAGAGATATACTTCATCCATAGTTCCTTGTATGTCTGCTCCATTCGTCTCTTTTCCAGTATTTGCTGCACATAGTTTGCTGGAATCTCAATATATTCGCTCATAGTTGCAAGCTGAGCAAGTGTAGGTATAACTTCTCCTCTTCTTATCTCCTCGCTCAGAACATCTAGCTGTGCTGCAAGATCTCTGATTGCTAGCTCCTCGCTAGTAACTCCTGCGGTATTGAGATACGCTAATGCCTGTTCCTTCAGATCTTTTGGAATCTCTGCACCATAGAACATTGCTGTTCTTAGAGCCCTATAGTACGAGTTCAGCAAGGCTCTCGCGTCATCTGCTATAGGCCTTATGCTTATGTATTGCTTCCAAAGATCCTTCCACTGCTCCGTTATTCCTCTTCTTTGTAGAGCCTGCTCTATTAGCTGGTCTGGTATCTTAATGTATTCGCTCAATGATGCAAGAGTTGCAGGTGTTGGAGACCAGATATGAGCTTCTGATATGAGACTCTCGAGATCAGCTAGTTCCTGTATTAGCTGTATTTCTCTTTTAGTGAATCCATAGCTAATAGCTCTACTAAGGTATGAATCCCACTCGCTCTTGCTTATGATTCCTTTAACGAAAGCTGACCTAGCCCTGTTCAGAAGCGCTTTGAAGTCAGACTTTATTGGCTTGAGTTGTATGTATTGCAAATATATGGAGTCAAACGGTGAGGGTATTCTATATGTACTTAAAGCTGTCTTTGCTATCTCTACATCTATATCGAGATACTCAGCTAATGTTGCAAGAGTACTTGGAGAGGGTATCAGCTCCTTCTTTACTGCATTGTGTATGACTGAAGACAAGTTTGAGAAGAAAGCTATCTCCTCATCGCTAAGTATCTGTATCTCTCTGTCTCCAATTTTGATCTTAGCCATGTTGTCAATAATGGTTTTAAGTGATTCTGGATCAATCCATCCATAGATAACTCTATAGAATATCCATCCTGATATTCTCGCGATATATCTTCTTATCCAGTTCCTAATGCCTATCTTTCTGGTATTCGCTGCATACTGGACCCAGATAGCAATGTAATTCTCATCTAGAGTAGGTATCCAATCTATTCCGCTTATGGCCTTTATGCCATCTCCTATATGCTTGCTTAGGAGCGGATGGAACTCCCTTATAATGGTGATTCCTTCTTCAGGAGTTATTGCTACTGTTGATATCCCATACACAACTCTATTTACGAGATCTCTTAGTATCATGTTGTATCTGTCGAACAATGCTCTCATTTGCAGAAGTCTTCTTTCAGCTGGCAACCAGAATACTGGCTTTGGATACACTATTTCTTTGAATGTACCTGTAGCTGTATCTATGTACCCTGTCTTGAAGTATATCTTTATGAGACCTGACATTAGTTGCTCGGAGACGTCTAGAGTAATGAATCCTCTTCTCAGAGAATCAATAAACCCTGTCCTTAAGAGAGTAAGCTCGCTTGCTAATACAGCGTGAACCTGTGCAACTGATACCAACGGAGTGACTAACGGGTTGAGACCTCTGCTTATGAGGAATCTAGAAAGGAATCTGGCATCTAGCTCTATTCTTGGAGTTACTGTAGATGACCTTGTTTCCTCTCCTGTGAGTCTTGCAAAGGAGTTGTAGATTGTCTTGAGGTCAGACATTACATCCACGTTTGCATCTGAAAGATGCTGGAAGATTCCCCATCTAGTCATCCATCTAAGATCGATTCTTCCAGGAAGCTCTGCCATTAGCTCAACTTGTATAGCTTTGTCTGTTGGGAAGTTAGGATTCCATGCAACTGGGAAGTAATCATGCCATCTCATATATAGAGATATCATCCTATTTAGAATTTCAGCTCTGTCCGGTCTCAAAGATATCTCGTATGGAGACAGTGATTTCCATGTATCAGGTATATTGAAGAGTGCTCTCCATTCAGGCTCCTCAAGACTGTCTGAAAGCCATAGAAGCTTGCTTATACCTCTCCAGTAGAACTCTGCTAGTCTTTCTGGAGGCGGGTATCTGAATGCAAGAAGAGTATATAGGAGACCAATATCTCTGTATAGTCCTGCTGCTTCATAAATCTTTGTTAGATTAGCGATCATTTCTTTTGCGCTTATTCCTGGAGGTCTCAGAATATCTCTTACCCACATTCTAGCTACTTCAGAGAGTGATGGAAGCTTCCATGCTCCTGACAGAGGTACTATTCTCTTAATCTGGAACCTATCTATTACTGTAGTGTAAAATTCTGTTGGATCAGCATACCAGAATTTAATCACAAAGTCAGAGTAGCCTTTGACCTTCAAGTAGTAGAGAATTCCTTCCATTGCATCATTTATGGTGTTACCCAAGTCTTTTGGAATAGCTTCTGCTACTCTTGCTCTTAGCCAGGCTTCATTAATATCATTGAAGCTTGGGAACTCTATGGGTATGTAGTTCCTAAAGTAGTAGTTCCACCACACTGTCAAGTATCTTCCGAACCAGATTCCGTATCCTGTCCACAATGCCTTTATATATTCGTCTCCGAATTTTGCTATCTCTTCTCCAAACTGAGCGAGAGCAGATCCAAGAACTTTTCCTAAGTCAAGCCTTATTGATGCACCAAGCCCTATTGGCTTAAGACTTATCTCTATCTCGTGTGGAGACCTTGCAAGAGAGTATCCTATTCCTCGTAGTACATATGCTCCAGCTCTCATCTCAGCTGTTGTTAGAAGCGAGAATGCTCCAAAGATTGATAGAGCTACATGAGATAGACCCCATGAAGCAGCGAAGTTCTTTGCATTCAGGAACGGAGGTGAAGAGAATCCTAGCGAGTTTATGAATTCCTCTGCATATGGAGCTATTACGGAATCTGTTGCCATAATTGCATTCTTCTGTATACCTATCATCTCTTTTGCCAGATGATATGCGATATTCCTTCCTATGCTTTTGCCTACTTCATACAAGCCTACTAGCTGATCCATGATCCATGAGAACACTTTGTTGATGACATTGTAGGCCCAGATACCGAATCTTTGGAGCATATTTGCTATGAATTCTCCTGCTTCAGCAAAAGCATCAAGCATAACACTTCCAAAAGTTCTCAGCCCACCCACTATTGCTGATCCTAATCCAAGCATCCCATTCCAGATTGGAGTTATCACATAATTGTGGATCCAGAAAAGCGGATCTCTTAAGAATGACTCTATTCCTTCAAGGATCTTCTTGATAAACTCTGGCACTGAGGCTAATGATGCTAATGCATTTTTGATAGTCATTGCAGCTGCTTTGCCTGAACCATATCCTTGACTCAGATTCTGAGCATCGACATTTGATTCAGGAGGATCATCTGCTAGACTCTCAGCGAATCCTTGGAAGAATCCTGCTATTCTAAAAACAATATCTCCTATAGTTTCAATCTTAGATTTAAGTGCTCCTAGACCGTCTTTTATCCATACGAGTCCCCGTCCAAGTTCATTTCTCAGCTCTGTAAAAGCTGATACCATAATGCTTGGTATGCTTGATATCGCGTCCCATAGTCTAGACAATCCCTGAGATACAACTTTAAATCCACTCGAGATGGAGTTTCCAATAATGTTCAGGAAGTCTGAGAACCTCGATCCCATATCAGAAATGCTTTTGTATACAGTTGTTAATGCACGAAGCAAATCTGATCCAAGAGAACTAATCCCACCAAGAATATCACTGACTATGCTGGAGATAATGCTTTTCGTAGTATTCGCAAGATTCTCGAGCGAGCCAAGAATGCTTCTCTCTATCCTAGATAGAGCGTTACCTATAGCATTAAAGAACTCTCTGACACCACTTAGAATTGAGCTTCCAATCGATGATATAGCATTCTTGATATCTCCAATAAGAGATGAAAGAGTGTTCACTGCACCAGATACTGCATTGGATACCAGATTTGCAACATACGTAAGAGCATCAGCTAAGGCTCCAGGAATGCTTGTGAGAAATGAATAGACTTCTTGTATAGAAGACTTGATTCGCGATTCAATCGAGCTTATTGCAGAGCCGATCCATGAAGTAGCACTGTGGATTACAACGCTTATGAATTCAGCTATCTGACCTAATGGGCTCGTAATAGAGAACCCAAAAGATGCTATTTCTTCTAAGTTCAGGTGCTCTACAGCTACTCTGCTTACTTCTCTTGCATCTTGCTCGAATAGAGATTCTTTTACTTGCTTTTCTGATGATGCAACTTTCAGCGCATCTATAATCTTCCCAAAGTCTATGTTATCCGGACTTATAGGTGTCATAGGCCCCTGCAAGGATAATCGCCTTGAACAGAGCTATCTCATTTTTTAGCTTTCTCATGTACTCCTCCTGGCTTCTAGCATAGATTATGAACTGCTTGGATTTCTTCCCGTAGCATTCAACTACTTGAGATACGAGGTAGATTACTGATCCCGGAACAGGTGTAGTCTTGACAACATTGAACAGACAAACTGTGCATCCATCTACTATCATTGATACTCCAGGAAAAACAATGGTTTTTGCTCCAGACTCGCTCATATAATTACCTCTGGAGCTTTCTGCTTACTTTCACGATTCTTCTTACTGTTCTAGTTACATCTAGGCATGACTCTCTGAGATCCCTTAGATCAGGATTCTTCTTAATGTCCTCTTCCCCTATCTCGATGCATGCTAACCCAAGCTCGCTTGCCTTTGCGAATAGCTCTGTTAGAAGTTTTATCAGTTCCTCTAGCTCAGGACTCATCTGTGCTTGAGAAGGTACTTGAGCTCCAACAGGTGGAGGAGTCTGAATTGGTATCTGGACATTAGGTAGAGTTTTCTCTTCGTCCATACTTCCACCTCAAACTCTATTATTAGATCTTCGCCTTTAAATATATTCCTATCGCGCTTTGATCTGTTCTAGGATTAACTATGTCTAGAATGTTTCTGATCTTCGAGTACGTTGGATATAGCTCGAACTTTCTTGCTCTGATGATAGCAGCTTCCTCATATTCTTTCTTCCTTCTCGTGATCTCATCTTTTGCTTGAATTATTATGTCAGCGTATTCTTCAGGATCATACAAATGCAGCTCGAATAGTATTCCAGAAGCTTCCTCGTAGAGCTTCTTTCCACGTATTGGAACTCTGAAAGAGGATTCTGAAGATGTTATCTCTGATAGAGGCTTATAGTTACCATGAACGACAGGCTTACCGCTAGCTAGAGCTTCAAGAACCGGAAGACCGAAGCCTTCTATTAGACTGAACTGTGAATATAGATCGAACATTCCGTAAAGAGTCTTTATGGATTCTTCTGAGAGAGATCCGAATCTATTTAGAAACATAACATTATCGAGATCCCTATAGAATTTCTCTGCTCCATCTCTTGACACAACTATGAATTTGATCTTTGGGTCTTTCTTCCCTACTATTCTCGCTACTCGAGATGCATAGTCATGCCCTTTTCTTCTGTGATCACTTGCTATATAGCCTACAATAAAGGTATCTTCACCTATTCCAAGCTTGCTTCTTGCTCTTGCTCCCAACGTAGGAGCATCCTTATATTGCGAAGTATCTATTCCATGGTAGACAACATCAATTACTCTGTACCCTGCTGCAACTAGCTTTTCTTTTGTGTATTCAGAGTTCGCTACGAAATCCACCTCTCTTCTGACCCAGTCAAATGCTTCAGGATTTCTCACGTAGCCTTCAATAGTTCCGTAGTATATTGTTTTCTTTCCTAAGCTAGACATTCTGTATGCTAAATAGAGATACTGGGAGCATGTAGCTAGATCTACAGGCATGACTATGATTCCTGCTTCAGCTCCAAGGATTGTGCCTATGTCTAGGGGTTCATATGCAAGGATTGGTTCATCGTTCATCTGCTCCAGAACTTTGGCTATGTCATAAGCTACCTTCTTGAGGCTCACTCCGATCTTACTGGTAAACAGAGCGATTCTCATTGGATTATCCCTTGCCTAGAATAGTTTCAGTCTTCTTTCTTCCTCTTTCTGCTCTTCTTCTGTTAATGCAATTGCTCTATACGGGCTTACTGATCTCATAGCTTCCTCCTGGATCATTCTTACCAATGTATCTTTGCAAGCATCTCTAAATGGGATACCCATCTGATCCTCAAAAGCCTTTATTTCAGCGATATGGGCTCCCTGAATAAGAGAGCATATTTTTTCTGCTGTCATCTCTAATTGTTCGAGACTATACTTCCCTGTAATGAAGCCCTTAGCTCCAGCCTGTATCGAAAGTCTTACTCTTGCAAGCTCTGATGCTGATAGGATTCTATATAGAAAGGACATGATGTCTGGATACGAGGAGCTCATGTTTTCATCTCCTCTTCTAAAATTTTTACTACGGCTCTTAATATTAGTTCCTCTACTGTAAGCTTCTGAGCTTCAGCCCTTCTTCTCAATGCCTCTGCAACTACTTTTGGAAGCACTAGTGTTATCTCTTCGCTCATTGCTTCTACACCTCTCCTTCTTCATATACTGTTTCTTCATCTAGTTCTTCCATCTGCTTTTTCTCGCTGTATTTCTCGACTATTGCTTCTATCTCTCTTGCAACTCTCTCTTGATCCCTATCTAGCTTAGCCATCTTGTATAGCTGCCTCAAGTTCTTCTTAATCACTAATGGGTCCACGTCTTCGAGAGATACCCTGATATTCATCTCATATACAAGATTACCAAAGTATCTGGAGTATGTTGTCCTGATCTTTAATCCTGCTATATCAAGCTTCGTGAGATACCAGTTGCTCCATATTAGAATTGAGTGCATTCTTCTCATGATTATTGCTCTGATAAGCCTGAGTATCTCTCTTGTCTCTTCTGCCCCAAAGACCTCTTTAAGCTTGCTTACAAAATCTGCTTCAAGTGATCCGGGAAGTATCTGTATCTGCTTCTGCTGATCCTTCTGAAGTTCATTCATTTAATCTTTCCACCACATATATTTGATAGTGAGAGCTAGAATATATTGGTTTCGTGATTCGAGTTATCAGAAACTTATTAGCCACGAAGAAATAATTATACATTGAACCCAAAATAGGGTGAGAAAATGGGAAAACTCGTAAAGTATGCAGATGATATGCTACAAGCATTCGTGGGTAAGACAGCACCAGACAGAGTCGGCACAAGATACGAAGCAGTAAAGGAACTAGCAATAGCTAAGTACTCAGTAAAAGGGCTAAACGCTAGGACAATAATTGAGCTTGTTCGTGGAATACTCAGTGATCTAGGCGTTCCAGTAGGCAAATGGGGAATCCACATAGCATTCGGACTGAAACTGTGGAAGATGGCTCAAGCGTATGCAGGTGCTCCTCCACCAGCAATAGTGGAAGGCTTCATCACAGAGTTTACGCTAAAGGGCGGTGATCCAGCAATTCTAACGAAGATAGCAAATATAGTTGCATATACAGCTAAATAAGAGGTGAGATAGATGCCCACATCCTATCTGGATCAATTCAACAAATACAAACTCAAATACAGCGGTGCTAACGTAACAGCAGTGCTCACAGCTATAAAGGACACAGTAATGGTTCCAAGGTTCCAGGTAGCGACTCAGCTAATAGTCCAGGATAGAGAAAAAGTAAGACAGATACTAGAGGAGAATGGAGTTCCGCCAGGTCTGCATGGTATCTACTACGCGTTCGGCTTTGCTCTGAGCTCTGCTAAGTTCAGCCATACTGGAGCGACTCTTCAGACAATAGCCTCAGCTCTGAAAGCTAGATTCGCAGGAATGGGTGCAGACACAACGATACTAAATGCTATCGCTGCTGCTCTGACAGGATACGCTCCATACTACTAGCAGTAAAAAATAGCTGTAGTCTAAATCAAATTAATTTTTTTTCCTTACTTCTCAGTTCCACTCTTACTTCGTGGAAAGAATTATTGTTATCCAGCAGGCTTTAGTTTATCCTTGATGCTCTCCATGAACTTGGTGTACTCTTGAGCAATCTTCTCTAGGTCAATCTTTATTTGTTTCTCTTCGATGCTTCTTAACCTATAGACTGTTTGACCCTGATCCTTGTACTTCACTGCTAGCCCAGACTTTACCAGCTTCTCGAGATACTCCTCTGCTAGTGCTTGAGGTATATCCAGACTCTCTGCAACATACTGTGATGTTAAGCTTGGTGATGATTCTTGGAGTTTCTTTAGTGCATTGTATATAGTGAAGAGAAAGACATCTATATTCGTGAGCATTGCTCTAAGGATATTCTTTGAGAGATCTATTGCTGTCTTCACATCTTCTGGAGATGCAATAACAACTTTCTCTCCGCTAATCTCGTAGAGTCTTCCCCTGACCTTAGCAATGGATCCAATTAGAAGGAACAGCTTCTCGATATCTCTCCTGACTCTTGGATACTGTGAGTACTCGAACAGCGACTCAGCCAAGTACTTTGCTCCAGGAATTACTATCTTGGTATTGCTTCTTAAAGCTTTTGACAGCTGCCTTATTTGCTGAAGCTTCTTTTCATCTATCTGAGGCTTGGATAAGTCATATTGATAAGCCTTATAGAGAAGCACTTTCTTTGTCTGCTCGGGAGAGATGTCTGGAGCAAGTATCCAGACTCTGCTTTCAATGTCTGCAGGGATATCCACATCTATGGTTGTCATCACTACTGAGTCAACTCTGATCTTCTTTTCAATGGTCTTTTTCTCTGTGGGGTCAACCACTAGTATTCTCAGTTCCTTATCACTCATTGCAAGCTTTATGTCCATTGCCAATCCTTCACCTTTGATCTCTTCCAAGAGATCTTTTGGTGCTTCTTTGAGATAGAGTATTGGTATATAGTCTTTATTCATCCATCTCAAGAACTTCTTGGTTGCTCCAGAGACTATCTCAACCTCGTCTTCAGGGAACAGCTTAAGCACAGACTCAACCATTGTTGTCTTTCCACTACTAGGTGGACCTTTGACAATTATATTTTGCTTTTCTAGTAACAGAAGATATAGCAAGAGCTTGTTCTCCTCTTCTCCCACAACAAGTGCATCAAGGATACTCTTAACTTCATCGAGCAAATCTTTATTCTCTGCTGCCTTAAGTGTTCTGAGCTCGAGTATTTTCCTTGATATCTCCTCCTCTATTCTTTTCTTTTCGAGAGGACACTTATAGCACTTTAATGGAAGCATTGCCTCTCTGAAATACTCCCTTATCTCCGAGCAGTTCCAAACAGGTCCCTGGCCATTGTTCAGCTGATACACTCCTCTTTTCCAGCCTAGGACTTCGCTCTTCCTAAGACTATGACCTATTTTCTGCCTTTCAGCGAAAAGCTCTGCTATTGTTTCGAACCCGTCCATTGACCCGTTATGATCGTAGTAATACGCTATAGCCAAGAACTTGGATGCTCCAAGCCTTCTTTTTCCTGGAGGAAGCGGAGTTGATAGCAGTGTCCTTATGCATGGCAACTGTAAGTAAACTATTCCCTCCTTCTTTTCATCAGTGCTCTGAAATTTCTTTTCTTCTATGTCCAATATTTCATCTATATACTTTAGAGCAAATGAGACTTCCGAGCTCTTAGATATCCTTGGTATGATTATCAGCGGGTTCTCTGACTCATGCAGAATATCTTCTATGCTCATGCTAAGAGATCTAACGATTATTGCTGCTCTTTTTGTCTCTGGATGAATTGTGTAGGGTATCCTTGCGAGTCTTCTTATGTCTCCAACTACCTTCTTGTCAAGGTATTTAAGTTTTGTTTTCTTTTCGCTCTCGAATCTCGATACTAGCAGCGATACTAGACGCGATATTGCTTCTTTGGGATGCTTTAGCTGAGTTTCAGGAAAGAAAATGTACAGATGGAATCCTTTTTTGCCTGAAAACACTATCACAGGCTCTATTTTTATTGACTGAAGGAATTGTGCAAATGACTTGACCTCTATCCAGCAGTCCTCTATTGAGCCTTCCTCTGCATCAAAATCAAGGAATATCCTGTCTATTATTGGCTCCTTGAAATTGTTGTCCCTAAACTTATATACAGCTATATAGCAGTGCTTGTTTTCTCTCGTGCACTGGAGTATGAACTCGAATAGCTCATTGAGATCTTTGAGCATCTTTCTTGTCGGATCACCGGCTTCTCTTGGAAACGTATACAGCAGTCCATACAGCTCATCCAGCCTCTTGCTTATGTCTTGAGAGCTCGTCTTTCCCGACATATCCCCAGTCCCTCACAAGATATAGAGAGATCTCCTCTTTGCTTAGATAAGGCCATACATACCTGACTATTCTTCTCTCGTCTGGATCTTTTCCCGGAAGTATTAGGAGTATGTGCTTGAGATTGTACATCAGTGATGATCCACCATAGGGTTTGTACGGATCATAGGGATTGATTGGAGACTTACCTACATGGTGAGTTATGAATATCGGTATCTCTAGCATTGTAGATATCTCCTCTAGTCTTGCGAACATACCGTTTATGAGAGCTGCCCTTGCAGGAAGATTCTGTGATCCGCTTCCAAAAACTCTCTTTATTGGCATTGTAAATGAGTCTATAGCCATTGCTGATATATCTAGGAACTGAGCCATCTTTAATGCAGGTGTCTCTTCTACAGATGAAGTGAACATTACTGTTGCTTCCATCTTTTTCTCTTTGACTTCCAAGCTTATGCTCATACCTAGAAAGCTCATCAGAGACTCCAGTGTCCTCAGCTGGATGAACTCTACTCTTGCATCTTGACCAAATCTCTTGGTGAATATTGATTCGCTTCTGGATATTGCTTCTGTAGTGTAGAATCCTTCTGTGTCCACATAGAGTCCTGGCTTCTTTGTATCAGCTGATATCTTGTAGAGCATCTGAGAGACAAACATTGTCTTGCCTACTTTGCTGGGACCTATGATTCCAATGATCCCTGATGGCATGGGTGCTAACTCATCTAGTTCCTTTATTCCAGAACTATAAGTCTTCGGTACAGGTGGTTTCTGATGTATGAGCGATTCCAATAGCTTGGTACTTGTAGCAGGATCTGCTTTGAGCAAAGTTGCAATTATGTGTTTGCAGATCTTGTGTCTATAAGTAAAGTCTGGACATGTGCATGAGTAAGAGCCATCTGAAGAGATTCTTACAATGTATTCTCCTACTTCCGAGACAATGGAGTCTTTCTGTGTTCTCAGCTTTACTTTGTCTATCAAAGATATAGCTCCACTTAGTCTCTCATAGCTTGTTATTCCTTTCCTAGATAGGAGTAAGAGCATAGCCATTACAGACGAGGATTCATTTCCCATGCTCATCACCTTGAGTAGAGATCACTTTCGATGGACAAAAGTCTTGGAAATTGCAATACTTGCACTCCCATTTATATCTGGGTATGCTTTGAAAGCTTACTAGTTGAGCTATTGTCCGAGGATCCATTTTTGTCTTGACGCTGAAGCTTTTTATTCCAGACGGAGAGATGTATAAGAGGATTCCTTCTTCGCTTTTGCATATAGTCAGGTATATCTGCATTCTCTCTATATGATGCTCTCTCTGAACAGGGAACTCTGAGTACTTGACATCAAGCAATGTTCCAGTCCTGACATTTATGTAGTCGGGGCTACCTGCTATCACGTAGTTTTGGAACTCCATGACGCAAGGCTCTTTTACTTTTTCGAACTCGAGCGACTTGAGATAGTTTTCTAATCCGTTTTCGACTATCTCTCCGATCATTACTGAAGGTTTGAATGAGGTTTCCAGATCCTTTTCTGGAAGCAATTCTGCATATGCTCTCTTCAGTGGGCATTGTGTAAGCTCGTGAGCAAAGTATACTGGCTTCTTGTATTTCTCTGTCAGTTCATTTCGACTTAGCTCTCTGTTTATGCGGTATCTGAATATCATGCTCTTGCTTATCTTGTCTGCCAACTGAATAGAAAGCAGGCTACTTGACAACCTTATCACCCTGAAGCTTGAATCCTAGCTCCTGTATGAACTTCTCATCCACACTTATGTTGAGCTTCTTTACCTTGTTCAAGTAATAGTCTATGTCCTTGAGTGTTGCAAACCCATATATTGCTATCATCGCTTCTATAAACTTAGATATCTCCTCCTTGCTCATAGTTGGAGGAGTCTCAGACACAGGTCCAGGCTCCTTCTTTTCAGATTTCTCCTGCTCAGTGCTATGAGTTATTCCTTGTTGTGTGCTTTGGCCTATGATTCTGGATGCTTCTTCGCTTGAGAGATATCCTACTTTCCATCTTTTTACAGTCTTCCCGCTTTTTGTGGATGCTGATCCAAGATACTTGAGCAAAAGATAGTCCCCTATTTGTGCTCCAGTAGACTCTAGAATCCTGTATAGTGCAGCATTCACAGGAAGCCTGTATTGCAGATCATCCTCGAGATTTATCACAATATAGATTTTTGTTCCGGGTCTCCACGGATTCTCGATGATATCTGCTATCCTTACTATTGCTTCTCCATTTTCCTCTAGCTCGAGCCTCGGTGGTAGGCCTCCTTCTTTCATTCGTGCTTCTAAAGCTTCTTTTAAGGCTTTGAGATAGGATTTCTCCATAGTGAGGACACCTCACAAATAAGTTATGTAGCTACCTTTTCTTTCTCGAGTAGTCTCTGAACTTCTTCGTGAGGTATTCTCAGCCTGCCACTTGGAAGAATTACTGGAACTATCCAGCCTTTCTTTATCCATCTGTAAATGGTCATTCTTGAGACCTTTAGTATTTTGCAAGCCTCTTCTACTGTATAGAGCCGAGAGTCCTGCTTCTTATAGTATTTGCTCATGGTACTTCTCCTATACTCTAATGGGTATCACCTATTAATAAATGTTTCCTTTTGTTGACAATCGTACTCAGAGAGATACTTTTATTAACAAGTGATATCCTATTAGACATAGGGATAGACTTATGGTAAATATCATCCAAGTAAGTGTGGATCCTAAAGAGCTTGAAGTTAAGGATAAACTTGAAGCAATGTTTGAACTTAATAAAAGGTACTTAGAATCACTAAAAGAGCCTCTATCTATACCTCTAGACTCAAAAGCAGGACAGGAGAAGCTTCGAAAACTCTTCTGGTATATGATTGAGGAACTTTTTGAAGCAGTGAATGCTTTGAAGAATGACAGGGACTGGGTGAGAACAGAATACGAGCTTGATCTTTGGAGAATCTATGACGAGATAGCTGATGCGTTAGGGTTCTTCATAACTATTTGCAGATACTTGAATCTCGATCCAAACAAGCTCTATGAGATCTACTTGAGGAAATGGAAAGTAAACCTATTCAGAGTAAACTCCCAGTACTGAGGTGATCTAGGTGAGAATATACTCCAGCATGAAGGATCTCTTCTCAGAGACAGTTAGAGAGGTCTTTGCTAGAGGTCAGATAACTTTCGATCCAACAGTTCAGGGAGTAAAAGTTCCTAGAGAAGAATATGAGATGAGGGAGCTCATAGGCTACGCATACAAGCTGACTGGCTGGGAAGACATGAAAGAAGCACTAGACTGGTGGAAAACTAAGTTCGAGAAAAAATTCGTAAGCTACGATACAGCTAAGAAGTGGGCAGAGGAGATGATGAAGCCGCTAAATCCAGACACGTGGTGGAAGGGTGTTATGGACGAGTACTGGGCAAAGTTCTCAATCTATGGCAAAGTTGGAAGATTCGAATATACCTATGGAGAGAGAATCTATCCATACCTTCACCTACTGATAGAAGACATAAAGAGAAACCCTCAAGGAAGAGGACACTTCATCAGTGTATGGTATCCTCATGACACTAGTGTAACTTGGCGTAGGCCTTGCACTATTGGATACCAGTTCATCTGGAGAGAGCCTAAAGGGTACATAATCATCTATCAGAGAAGCTGCGACTTAGTAAACTTCTTCCCTCTAGATGTAGCTAAAGCAATAATCTTTGCAGAGAGAGTTCTTGAGTTAGCAGGCTTGAAGCTGACTCATCTAGTCCATTTCATTGGATCATTGCACGCATATAGGGTTGATGTTCCTAAAGATCTTCAGTGGTGATAAACACTGCCATGGATCTCAGAGACACATATCTCTACCTTGTAAGGAGATCAGCTCAAGGAGAGAATTGTGGACTTAAGAACATATGCATCACGAACATTGATCCAGCAATTGAGAGAATTCCTGAAATAGAGCCTTTCTCATATATCCTGATAGATAGGAAGGCTGATTCAATCTTTAACCACTACTATAGACCTTATCTGGATTCAATAAAGCGTGGAGACATTGTAAGGCTTCCAAGAGAGACGTGTGTGGAGTCAGTAAGGTTTGATGGATCTCTAAACATCACTTTTCGTAGAGCAAGGCTGTTCCCAACGATCTACATTGACTTCCTTGTCATCGAAAAACTGGCAAGAGATCTTGGAGCTAATAAAGTAAGTCTCTGCTTTGCCAAATTGTCGAATAATGTCACTGCTCCATACTTCAAGGCTGCCATCGATGCTTTAGGAATAAGTGAAGCATGTTTATCCTGTATCAGGACAATACAGAGAATGACAAAAATGTATTATGACATAGTGGAGCTGAAATACTTTCCCAGAATGGGGCATTTCTTGAAGCTCGCGGCATTCTACTTTGCTCATGTCCATAGAATCATCAGCAGGAATGAAGCAAGGCTTCTATATTACTATCTTAGATACAAGAACTCTCTTGACTCTAGAGTAAGAAAGGGTGCAGATTATGGAGAAGCAATCCATCGTAAAGTCCTATCTCGAATCAGGAGCAATAGTCCTGAGTAGAGACAACAATAAAAATGCGAGATATGTCGACTTTGTCAGCAAGCTTCTATTATGTGCTAGATGTCCTCTTAGATCAAATCATCCCTGGCCTGCAAGCGGTAACCTGGATTCAAAGGTGATGATTGTAGGTGAAGCTCCTTCACCCAATAGATCCAGCTTCGAGAATTTCAGTGAGAAAAGCAGGAATATAGTGGATCTCATGCTAAAGGAGATGAATCTAAGCAGAAAAGATGTATATATTACTAATGCAATAAAGTGCAGCTTTGTAAAGCTCACCAAAGACATGAAGGAGTCTCTTCTGAAAAACTGCATTGATTATCTGATACAGGAAATAGATATAGTGCATCCAAAAGTTGTAGTGGCTTTAGGTGGAACAGCTGAGAAGGCTTTGACTCACATAAGGAACAATGTTAGGTCTGACTTTATGCTTATCCATTTTCCTCATCCAATGACTGTGGTTTACGGATCAATTAAGCTTGAGACATATCTCGAGCAGGTGAGAAAGAAGTGGACTTTAGTAAGATACTTGATATAGACTATTTTACTGAGCAGGGAGTAACTAAGCTAAAAATAGTCGAGAAAAGCAAGCCTAAGAGGATAGTTGTAATTACTGAAAAAGTAAGGCCTTACTTTTTCATTAGAAAAATCGATATGAACAATGCCTCTAGCGTTATTCAGAGCTCAGCTTTAGTAGAGGATGTGGATGCAGTTACTATTTCAGGAGAGAAGGTTGTCAAAGTCAGCGTCTCCATACCAAAGCAAGTGAGAGATCTTAGAGACGCCTTAAACTCGATGGGTATACAGACGTATGAGGCTGATCTTCCCTATGTCAGAAGAGTAATGATAGACAAAGACATAAAAGTTGCGTATCCAGAAAGAATAGCTGCATTCGACATAGAAGTGGATGCAACAAAGGGATTCCCTGATATACAGAACCCTGAAGGGAGAATACTTGCAATAAGCATATACGACGGGAATGAAGAAATATTCTTAAGCGAGGACGACGAGATAAAGATGCTGAAGGACTTTAATAAGCTATTGCCCAACTATGATGTATTCATAGGATGGAACAGCGCTGGATTTGATTATCCTTACCTTGTTAACAGAGCGAAGAAGCTGGGAATAAATATAGACGTGGAGATGTTTCAGCACATAGATCTCTTTGGTATATACTCAACATATTTCAAGAGAGACATCACTGACTTCAGACTCAAGACAATAGCACTCAAAGTATTAGGGGATAAAGTTCCTCTTGGAGCTCTTCTTGACTTTGAGAAGCCAGGAGAAATTGCTAAGCTTACAGAGTTCTTCTATAAGGATAAAGACAAACTTAGACTATACAATATGGATCAGACAAAATCAGTATGGCATATAGCAGAGCAGACAGGAGTAGTCCAGACATACATCACTCAATGCAGGCTTGCAAATGTTCTTCCTTGGCATAGAGATTTGAGTGAAAAGATGATCGCTCATAGGAAATACATTTCGTATAACAGAATGATCGAGAACCTCGTATTGAAGAAAGCTCTAGAATCTAAGCCGAGAATAGTGTTTCCAAGCAAGCAGACTACAGAAGAGGAGTACGAGAACTATGATGAGGACGAGTCAACATATACAGGAGCAGTTGTTTTCGATCCTTATCCTGGCCTCTGGAGAAACGTTGTTCTTCTTGACTTTGCATCAATGTATCCCAGAGTAATCATGACATTCAATGTATCCTATGACACGTGGACTCCGAATCCTGGAGAGAATGATATACTAGCTCCGTCAGGAGGATTCATTACTTCTAGAGAGGGCTTCCTTCCTCAAGTTCTGAGAGAGCTTGAACAATACAGAACAATTGCAAAGAAACTGGTAGATGCATATCCTCCTGGCTCAATGGAAAGAATACTGTGGAATGCAAGACAGTTTGCATTCAAGCTTCTATTGGTATCAGCATATGGAGTAGCAGGATTCAAGTACTCGAGACTCTATAGAATAGAGATAGCCGAAAGTATTACTGGATATACAAGAGATGCTATAACCAAAGCAAAAGAGTTCATTGAATCACAGGGCTGGAGAGTACTTTATGGAGATACAGACTCCCTATTCCTATACAATCCAAGCGTGAACTCGCTCGAGCAAGCTGTGGATAAAGCAGTACACGAGCTCATACCAACACTTAACAGCTACATCAGGAATTACGTAGTAAATCGATGGAGAGTGCCTCCAGAAAGAGTAGTCATCGAGTTTAAAGCTGACAGAGTATTCACCAAACTAAAACTCCTATCAGTAAAAAAGAGATACTACGGACTAGTAGGTTGGGAAGAGGAGTTCCTCGAGGAGCCATACATTCTAATAAAGGGTCTTGAAGCAAGGAGAGGAGACTGGCCCGAGCTTGTAAAAGAAATACAGGCTAAAGTCATAGAGCTATACTTGAAGGAGTCACTTGACGAGGCTCTAAAGTATGTCGAAGAAATGCGAAACAAAGTAATTAATGGAGAGGTCGATCTGGAGAAGCTAGCAATACGTAAGCATCTATCCAAGAGCATAGACGAGTACAAGCACAAAGCTCCACACATAGAGGCAGCAAAGATGCTTTTGAGAATGAACTATCCTGTAAGACCTGGTGACAGAATAGAATACATATTCTTAGACGATCAAGCAATACCTCTTACTCCAGGACTGAAGCTGACTAAGTCTCAACTAGAAAAGTGGTGGAAGAAGTATGCAGAGCCAGTAGTAGAGAGACTAGAGATAGAGATGCCTAGAGCATCACTCTTAGAGTTCATAACTAGAAGGGAGAAGAATTGAAGACAGTAATAGTAGACTCTAGAGAATGGGAGACAACTAGAGACAGGATAGCTAGGAAGCTAGAGGAGCTTGGATTAAGAATAATTGTGAAGCCTCTAGATATATCCAACTACTTAATCGAGAGAGAAGACAAGACTCTACCTCTCCAGAGGATATACTACAAGAAGTATCTAGAGATGATAGCTAAGGGAGAAGTATACAACTTAATCTACAAGCTGTCAGGGACAGATGGACTGATACTGGTGGAGATAGAAGACTTGTCAGAAATAGGAGACAGCATTCCAGCATACGGTAAAGCACTAGAAGTATCTCTAAAGACTGCTCTAAAATATAGAGTTCCAACTATCTTGTCCCACGTGTATCTCACTCCAAAGATAATATGCTACCTTGCAACAGAAGACTTATTCGACAGCAAGAAGAAAGAGACCAAGATATATACCAGTAATCCACGTGAGCTTGCATTAAGCATGCTCATGAGGCTTCCGGGAATTGGACCAAAGACAGCTGCAAGGATTCTTGCAACATTCAGAAGTCTGAGGAATCTTGCGAATGCTGATATGGATAGCTTGATGAGAGTCGAGCGTCTAGGAAAGGAAAAAGCTAAACTCATATACGAGGTCTTTAATTCATCTCTTGATCAAGACTAGTGTAGATAGATGCTTTCTTCTAGAGAAAATCCTATTTGTGAGTAAAGATGAATACTATTGCAGCAAATGCAAGCATAAGCACTGTGCTTGCAAGAATGAGGATGATCGAGTCTCTGAATATTCTGTCTAATCTCTCCTTGCTGTAAGGCTTATCTAGAGTGTAGAGAAGATCTTTAAGAGAATACATAGTGAGGAATGAGCATATTGCTATGATTGCTAGAAGTATTGCTAAGACAGAGATTATGGATATTCTCATAGCTGCTACACATCAGAGTGAGCAACTATCCTGATTATTGACATCTCCACGAAATCTCCATGTCTGAGGCCTAGTGCCTTAACTATCTTGCTTGGAATAGTTACTTCTAGTACGGGTCCTTTCTTCCTGACTCTTGCAATAAAGGTCTTAGGCATAGCAATTTTCGTGGATTCATTCATATATGGATTCACCCACAAAATCCATATGTTTCCTCTTGTATATAAATGTTTCCAAGGTTGTATTAAGTGATACGTTTATAAATTAGTGGAACCATTACATTATTCAGGGTGATAACTATATGAGCAAGAAATCAGAAAGAATGACATTCAGAGAACAAGTAATCCTGTTCCTAGAAAGCAACAAGGGACAAAAATTCACTGCAAAAAACATTGCAGATGCTCTAGGTGTGCCTCCAAAAGCAGTGAGAAGAGTTATACGGTGGCTCAAGCAGCATGCTCCAGAAGCAGTAAAAGTTGCAAGAGAAAAAGGCGAAGTTACAGTGGTGTATCTAGGTTTGCCTAAGAAGCAGGAGGAGCAACAAGAAACACCAGCTATTCCTGAATATGCTGAGACAGAGATCATTGATGAAAGCAAGTTGGAAGAGGAATACTTAGAGGAAGCAAAGAAGGAGAGGAGTACTGAAGTAGCAAGGCTTCTAGAGATTCTTGACGAGAGCTACGATACTTTTGAGGATCACTGATCTCCTATTCATTTGTTCTTTTTTCTTAGATGTTCCACAAATTCTCTACTTTTATCAAAAGGGTAAACTTTATATACATGGAAACACATATAGAATGCATGGGTGTAAGCATGAGCACCACAAAAGCTCAGGAGGAAGAAAAACCTCCTGACTATCTAATGTGGGTCGGAGGAAAGTACTATACGATACAGAGCTTCATCAGAGAAGCTAGAGAAATGGGTGTAAGTAGAAGAGTCCCAATAATACCAGACATAGTCTTCGGTAAAACTAGAATATTCTTCATTTCAGATGTAGACGAGAGCGATCCATGCGTAGAGATAAAGACAGTAAGCCACAAGAAGAGCATAGACGAGCTAAAGAGATACAGGACATACAGGATAAAGAGGAAGTGTAAGCAAACTCCAAAAGTATTCGGATACTTCATACCAACGGGCATATTAGTGCCTGGAGAAGTGGGGAAGAATCTATTCGAGAAGTATAGAGATAGACTAGTCCTAGTGCCAGCTACAGCAATATACCTAGTTCCACTAAGAGGCTGTGGAAGACTAGTGATTGGAGCAAGATACTTAGTAGATGGACAAACACTCAAGGAAATCTACGAAGCTCTAAAGATGGATCCAGATCAGAGAGTAAAAGACTTAATGATCACTGGCTCAACATTCCAAGAGATCAATCCACCAATACAAGCACAGGGAGTCAAAAGGTTCCGTGGACTCAAGAGAGTAGACGGAGATGCAATACTCTCAGGTAAGCCAGTCACAGAATGGTGGGTGGAGGAATGACCAAGATCGAGTGGAAGCACATAAAGGTTCCAGACTTTGTACATGAGAAGCTAAAGCAAATGAGTGCCAGGGAGAAGAGGGCAATATGGCAAGTGGTCTATGATTCATTCACATACTACGAGATGATGAAAAAGAGGCCTCTACTAAAGTCAGCTCTTCCAACGCTAGACAAGGCATCATGGTATATTGCGAAGCTTTCTCAAGCAGTAACGTGGTATATTGTTACACAGAGCGACGAGAACTACCAGCTAACTGTCAAGACGGTGTCGGATATAGGATCAAGGCTCGGAGTAAGAATGGACACACTTCTCGGAGCATTGGAGATTTACAGGAATACGAGAAGGAAGACAAGCAAGCACAGAGCAATGGTCCTGAAAGCTCTCAAGGAGACAGTTGCATCAATAATACTGAGGATCTCTGAAGAGGAGAAAAAAGAGGAATCGTCAGAGAAAACCAGCGCAGGGTGAACACGTTGGACAACAATGAAAAATCCATGGACTTTATCGTGACGTTCAAAGCTCCGTACAAGCTAGTAAGCATGATGGATCTTATAGCACAGCAAATGAGGATGACTAGATCAGAGCTTATTCGAAGAGCAGTTATGTGCTACATTCTTTCAATCAAATATGACGACTTTATGGACAAAGCGAAAGAGGCGATCGAGAAATGGCTGAAAGATGCAGAGATATAAGATATGAGGACATCAGAGACAAGGATTTAAGCAGCATGAGCGAGTACGAGTTTGAATGTTCAGCATACATCCTATTAAATGCGAGAATACTAGAAGAATAACAACAATTTTTTTTAGGAACACGTTTTCTAGATCATAAATCTTTTGCATAAGACAGTTGACCAGGTATATGTCAAGATCAAAAAATTAATAGAGAATTCAGTTAGCCAAAAAACTTTTGGTTCTCTTCTTTCTTCTCTCTTCTCTGTTGGCTACAGCTTTATTTCCCCGTCTATATACTTCTTTATCAGGATCCTGACTACTTCCCGTATGGTTCTGCCATCCTCGTAGCACTTGGTCTTGAATCTCCTGTGCGTGTCGTCATCGAGCTCCACGAAGAAGTGCTTCATCTGTTGAGCACCCGTATTCATATATATCTATCCAAGTATATAAATTTGTCCTAGACAATGATCACAGCTACTGGCCATGAGTAAATCGAGAAGCTAGATTAGTGCTTCGGTATTGATGATTCAGTGTATATGCATCAAAAAGCCTTTTGCTCTTTTAGCTTACTAATTATTTCCTCCCCTTCCCCCAGGACCTTTTTCGCTTTCCCTAGCATCAAGCTGATCTCATATTCTCTCAGAGCTCTTTGAACCATTTCTCTGCAGAACTCAGGTTCCTCTCTTACCTTGTTTACTATTAACGCGTGATATATGGCGTCCAGCAGAGTCTTTTCCTTTAGTATCTTGAGGAAGTAGCTAAGAACTATAGGTTCACTTAAGTGAATAACTATTTTTTTAACCTTAGCGTCTTCGAGGTAATCGTCACCTATCAGCTCAATGCCTATGTTTCCTTTTTCCAGCAGTTCCACCGTGACGTTTTGCCAGAACTTCTTTGGCACCCAGTCCAATATTTTGTAACGCCTGAGGTCATCCCTAAGTCTTTCCTTCCTCTCCTGCATCGCTCTTCTTATCATCTCGAACTTCCCTTTCGTTCTTTTCACCACTACGTTCCCTCCTACCTTATGCGTATATGGTCACTTACTTATATGTGTATCCAAGTATTTAGGCTTTTCAGTAATTAAGCATAATTGCAAAAACACCTGTGAACAATTATAAAAAAAATAGGTTAAAGCTTAAAGTAAAGTGTTGTGAAAAAAAGATTTGGTTTTTTGGTTTATTCCTCTTGTTCTTCCTCTTCCTCTTTCTCTTGTTCTTTCTTGTTTATTTTTATAGCTAAGTTATTAACAATCTCTCTTATTGTGTATATGTCTCTTTCTGTCTGCTCGATCCTCCTAAGATCTGGCAGATATCTTTTTACCTTGCTTATATATATCTCGAGAGTCTCTAGAAACTCTACCATCAATTTGTCATAGTATGCTTGTTTATCACTAAATTTTTCGTCTAAGCAACTAAATATTGGTCTATTTGCTAAACAATCTTTGCTAATGTCACCTAAATATGCATGAATATTAGGCGTATATACACTTGCTGTTTCATCAATGTTAAACTCTATCTGCAGGTCTGAATACGAATCTTTCTTACCTTTCTGTATTTTTGCTATCCTCTTCATATCGTATATTAGATTTACCAATTTTGCATAATATTTGTCAATTTCTTTTGTCTCGTCTTTTGCTATACCTACTATGTCTTCGTATTCTTTTAGTTTACTCGCTATATCTTCTATCTTTTCATCTATTGAGTTTTGTGTGTTTTCCATTTACTTTACACCTTAATTTACTTATATGTGTATCCAAGTATTTAAACATTTAGTTATATATATATCTGTATTTGCATTTCTGTTGCTGTGTCGTGTGCTTTGTGTTTTGTGTTTGGTTTTTGTGTGTATTTGTGTGAGTGAGAGATAGTATTTGCGTATTTGTGAGTTAGTAACTGTGCTGTGTATCTGTGCTTCGTGCTGTGTGTGGGAGAGTGGTGGGTCTAAAGTGGGAGAGCGAGAGTGAGAACCGATCCACGGAGCAATAAGCACGCTTGAAACCTTCATCGCTTGCTCCTGATTCGAGGCGAAAAACTGACAAAAAAATTGGGAAAAGGGTTAGGGTTAAGACAAAAAAAGTGATTGGTTTCGAAACGAGCCTCTGGTGCTTTCCTTACTGATCTCCATTTGTCTCGCTCTGCTCTACAAATGGCTGATCCGCGATATCCAGTATTATCTGGTCTCCTGCATTGTCCTCTGCGGTGTCTTCACTGCTGGTCCTGTTTTCCTCTACTGTTTCCTGCTGGCTTGGACTATAGATATAGACCACCTGGTTCCCCTTCTTGACCCACTTGATTCTTGGATCCTTTGCTCTCATCTCTCTCAGGACCTTCCTTATTCTCTTTCCATCCACTCCCATCTCCAGCACGAAGTGCCTGACCTCTATTTCCTGGTCGGGGTACATTGCTAGTATCTCGTATATTGCTTTCTTCAGGTCCTCCTTAGTTATGGTTCTCTTTGTTGCTCCCTTTGCCTCCATTTCTTCCCACATGTCCTGTTTCACCCATATACATATATATGTTAACAGGTATATAAACTTAACTCCGTATACAACTATATCGATAATCACTAACGATATGCATGACAGATAGATGCCTGATTCAAACAAAGATACATAAAAATGATCCAACAAACAATGCAAAAATCATATATATCAGTGTTGTATGATCAAATGAAACAATGATGTATAAGAATCATGCATGACTCAATGTACAACTCATATATAAAAATCCTCTATTCCAACAAGTATCAATGATATATAAAAATCAATCAACCACGAAGATAAAAATTAAAGAAAAAATCAAAATCCAACAAACAAACAAAGAAAAAGTCCTGTTCCAATATTCTTGTGATAATATGTATTTAC
>Ga0080004_1094987_pt1 | contig 33448 bp, 30 predicted proteins | sample WasSprMetagenome_FD_69207 | JGI IMG/M metagenome (GOLD analysis project Ga0080004, IMG submission 69207) | Sulfidic aquatic microbial communities from Washburn Spring, Yellowstone National Park, USA - WS (SPADES assembly) (version 2) | ecosystem: Environmental > Aquatic > Thermal springs > Hot...
GCTGAAACCTCCCGGGGAAGACAACCCTCTTCTCGCATCCACAAGCTACTGTGGGGTAAGGCAAACCTCATCACCAACTCCTACACCAAGATACTTGGATGCGTCTCCCTTATTAACAGCTATTTCGATGTATCCAAAACTGTTGGTGTAGATAGCTAGCTCCCCCTCACCGACGTGGCTGAAGGACTTTACATGAACAGCTCTGTACGGGCCTCCCGGCAACTCAACGTTAATGATGCCTCCAAGCCGAGTATCAAGCGGCTTCTTCCTGGACAACACAATGTTCCCGTACTTATCAATGTAGATAACCCTCATGCATAGGGAGGATCCCCTCCGCTCCTCCCACCACAGCTCTGTTCTAGTAAGACTATCAACGCTTACCTCATCAGCTATTCTGCTTGGCTCCTCCCCACAGCTCAGAAGAGCAGCTGCTGGCCCAAAAATGTCTCTTCCATGAAAAGTGCTGCTTATATCCTTGACGGGAAGAGCCCATGGCCTTATAACCCATGCTCTTGCGCTCCTGTCCTTTAGAAAAACGGGAGTGAACAAGCCGTTGTCAGGCCCGACGAACCACCTCGACAAAGCCCTGATTATAATTGGCCTTCTCTCGCTACCGACGCCCGGGTCAACCACGCCTAGAAAAACAGTCTCTGAGGGAAACCAGTCAATAGACGAGTCCAGCACGTAGGAACCGCACTCAATGCAAAAGGAGTCTATCAGGTGTGTTAAATCAACAATCTCGGCTCCAGGGCAAATCATCCTCACAACGGCCTTGACCTGAGCAACGTAGGGGTCCCTCAAGCCAAAATCACTCATAAACACAATAAGCCTCGCCAAGACGTCCACCCGCTCCACTTGAAATAAAGGGGTTCACACAAAAATATTGTTAATCCAAAAACACATGCGCACATGAAATAATGCTTGAAAAAATAAGTTCGCGCCCAGACCTCGCTCCTCACCACAATGCCTCCGTTAACCCCTCAATTTCAAGTGGAACAAGTGGAACCAGCCCACACACCCCCACCCCTACACTTCAATTAGAAATTTCTATCTAAGAATATTTTGGAAAAAGGTTTGTATTTTGATCTAATCAATAATTGAGAACATACTCTTGTAGAATACTTACATGCTGTTATGTTTGTCTTTTTTTGTTTTTGTTTTTAGATATACAGTTCTTCTAGTTGAAGTTGAGGGGTGGAGGGCTTGGTGCGTTACAACTGAAAGCCTTGCCTTTCAAGGTGGGGATGAAATATGAAAGGCTTATAAGCTTTCTCATTTTAATTTAATTATTTCTCGATGATGAGTTAATCGTAAGCCGTGGTTGCCCCTAAGCCAGCGTGGGATGCGGGAAGCACAACCACTCATACAAGCTGTAATGGGGGGATCCCTGGCCACCCCGACTGCCCCGCAGAGGACAGATGTATCCCCGAATAGATGCGGGGAACCAATGAGCCGCCCTAAAAGAAACTCTCGCCCTTTAGGGCGGGGAGGAGGTCAGTACTCCTCGTAGCTCATGTCCACTGATGATAGAACAATGCTCGCGAAGGTGTAGGCGATGAGGAGGAGTAGTAATGGCTTTATGTCCAGCTTGATTAATACAAGCGCGTTGCCCATCTCCATGGAGCCCTGGATTACTCCTCCATTTAAAGCGTAGATAACGAATGACAGGCCTATTAGTCTTGAGAGAGCTGTAGCTAGCAGCCCGTAAACGTTTCTTTTATTAATAGTGGCGGTTGTCTCGAGGGAGACGAATAGGACTAGGAGAGCTATGTAGTACCAAATATTAAGTGTGGGGAGAGCTGGTTGCCCGGCCCTGAGGAGTCCAGTTGAAATATAGGACAGTAGCCAGGGAATTGCGATTACGTACACAAGCATTAGTACAAGGCCCTTAGCCAAGCCGCTGAGGAAAACCTCAATTGCCCTTAGAGCCTTACCTGCGCTCAACTACATCGACCTCCAGAGGGTAGAGACTAGCAATTTTGAACGAAACCTTTATTTCCACTGGAGAAATGGACTGCTCTGCACTGAGCGGTAGGTCAATGGCGTGGGAGGATCCTCCCTCCAGCCTCGGTATAGCCGTATTTATCGATGAGCCATCGCTCATGATTATCCTAATATTGAAGTCCGATAGGAAAACCCTGCCTCCATACGTAATCAGGAGCGTTAGCCGGGGAGGATCCTCACTCTCCTTGAACTCGTACCTCAGTAGCTCCGGGTTCCTGGCGGAGTCGAGTAGAAAAACAAGTAGTGGTAGAAGCATCAGGACAGCTATTCCCAGGGTAGCCGCGCTGAGAGCTAGCTTGGCTATGCGCAAAAGCTTCACTCCTGCTTCTTCTCGGCTGGCTTTTCAGCCTTTATAACGTTTACTCCATACCTGAGCAGGATGGTTGATGCCCAGAGCATTACTCCCAGAAAGGCTATTTTCGCCACGAGGTTTATGAGCTCGAAGCTGGTGTTCGTTATCGCCTGTGATAGGTCTCCTGTGGGGGGTAGGATGGGCTTGTAGGATAGGTAAGCATTGTATGCTAGGTAAAAGGTGAATATGGTTAGCGAGACGCCTATGAGAATAATGATTAGGCCCAGAGTAAAGTTCTTCTCGATTCTCAATTAGCTCAACTCGAAATAAGTGATTAGTTATGTTATTGATGATTACTTTTAAATATACTTTGTGTATAGAGCGGCCTCTACACAGGCCTCCTCGCAAGTCTATGGAAAACCTCCTGTAGATAAACAAGAAGATTACCTCCCGGCAAGGATGTTGAGGAACATCGCGACCCAAGCTCCTATCACTATAGGCTAGAGCACGCTTTCCTCAACGAAGAGGCAAGCGAGGAATACGCGCATAACTAATAAAAGCGCGGTGTTATTATCCACTGAAACCAAGGTGTTGCCAGCTCCCTTATGGAGTTTGAAAGAGTTATGGCTAGCCCGAGGAAAGGCTCGCTAGCGCAGGCGAGAACAAGGTAAATGGTGGATAGGTGAGCTACAACCGAGTTATTTGTGAAGGTCTCGGCGCGAATGACGATATCGCGATGAGGAGGCCGCCGAGAACGAGCATGAGCACAGCGGATAACCTGGCTATCACGAAGCCTCTAAAGGGAACCCTCGCCCTTCGGGGCGGGGAAAAGGTCTGTGAGAGAATGCTATCGAACAGCTCTACCAGGAGCAGGTAGCTTAGGGCCAAGCGGCCGAGCGGAGAAAAGCTCTGCTTAGCCAATAGGAATATGCTCGTGAGCTTTATGGCTGCTTGTAGAATCGCGGTAGCCTAACTCCTCTTTGCCCTTGATAAACACCGCTGTACGGCTTCTCAACGGGGCTTAGTAGCCTGGCGAAGATTAGGTGTATGAACCTATCGCCCTTGTGCAGTATTACCGGGAAGGATCCCCCCACGACCTCCACGGTTATGTTTCCCTCGAAGCCAGCGTCAACTATTGTTGAGGGTATCATTAGCCCGAGCCTAGCAAAGGTGCTTCTGAGGTTCACGAAAGCCATTATATCGTCGGGTAGCCCGACGTACTCGAGGGTCGTCAGCAGCACTCTCTCGTGCGGCCTTATAACGAACTTGTCTCCCTCCTCGAGCTCGTAGTGTATTGATGGGTCGTTGTCGAAGGTCGCCGTGTCCAGGGGGACATCACTGCTCTTGAGCCTGGCTATCTCGCCACCTATTCTCAGGTCAATGCCGTTCTCCCTCACTATGTCCGGGCTGTATGGCTCGATCCTTATCAACCCCTTCTCGATGTAGTACCTGAGGTCCCTGTCGCCTAGAATCAAGGCTTCACTGCACCACGGTTTGTTTCATTGTTGTTTCTGGGAATAAAAATTTTAGGTGCACTTATCAATGCTATTCATTAATGCATCGCTGGTGATGGATTATTGTGGATGAAATCAAGCTTGACCCCTGGGGGGATAGCCTGGTAAGGGACTACGAGAAGCTCTTCACGGTCTTCGGCATAAGGCCCTTCAGGGAGGTCCTCTCACTCCTCGACAAGCCCCACCTTCTTCACAGAAGAGGCGTTGTGTTTGGCCACAGGGACTTCGACAAGGTTCTCCAGGCCTTTAGGAGCGGGGAGAAGGTGGCGCTACTGACGGGCTTCATGCCCAGCGGCCGCTTCCACTTCGGCCACAAAATGCTGATGGACCAGATAATCTATTACCAGAGCATAGGCATTGACGTGATAATAGCAATCGCTGATATAGAGGCGTACGTCGTGAGGAGGATCCCCCGCCAGGAGGCCCTGAGAATAGCTGTTGAGGAGTACATAGCCAACGCGGTTGCCCTGGGGCTCGACCTCTCGAGGGCGAGGATTTACTTCCAGAGCAACATGGATGCGCCCTACTACAGGCTTGTCCAGATGTTCAGTCAGAAGGTCAGCATGGCTGAGATGGAGGCGATATACGGTGAGCTTAACCCCGGCAAGATAATGGCCAGCCTAACACAGATGGCCGATATACTCCACCCAATGCTCAAGGAGTACGGGGGCTACAAGCACGTGTTTGTACCAGTAGGGCCTGACCAGGACCCGCACATAAGGCTCGCGAGGGACATAGCGGATAGGTTCGAGTCCGAGCTCGGATTAAGGAGGCCGGCATCAACCTATCACAGGTTCATGACGGGCCTGAACGGAGGCAAGATGAGCAGCAGTAAGCCTGACTCAGCGATCTTCCTCCTTGAGCCAATAGATAGCGCTGTAGCGAAGCTCAAGAGAGCCTTGACGGGGGGCAGAGCAACGGTGGATGAGCAGAGAAGGCTTGGGGGAGTGCCGGAGGCCTGCTCGGTTTACGAGATGTACCACTACCACCTGGTTACAAGCGATGAGGAGCTCCTAAATATCTATAGGAGATGCGTCAAGGGCGAGTTGCTTTGTGGCGAGGATAAGCAGTACGCGGCTGAGAAGCTGGCTAAGTGGATGGAGGAGCACAGGAGGAAATGGGAGCACGCCCTCAGCTTGGTGACGAGCAAGCTCGACCTCCCCTCGTTCTAGAAACGCTTCTCCCCATATAGATGAGCGGAGCGGCTTTCTTAATAATCCCTCACGGATAAACTACTGGTTACGAGTAGAGGCGGTGGATATCAGCGATGAGGGTTGCCTTTCGGTTCGCCCTGGGCTACGCGCTTCTGTCCTTCACCTACAGCATATATTATACTGTTAGCCGTCCGCTTTACGGAGTAGATGTTTATGGCCGGAGCTTCGTATTGTTCATAGCTGGAGCCGAGTACATCCCGGCTGTATTCTCGTTCCTCATAGGCTCACTGAGCGACTCCATTGGTAGACGAAGAGTCATGCATTTCTCCATCATGGGCGCTGCGCCGCTGGCTCTGATATTCCTGCAACGGGAGCCACTGCCGCTTCTCCTATCAATCTCGCTGTACTCCTTCTTCAACGGCCTCGCATCGATGATTGGGCTAAGCTCCGTTCTGGAGAGCAGGGAGGACGTGGGGAGGAACTACTCGGTCATAGGCCTCGCAAGCAGCCTCGGCTGGGCGGGGGGATCCTCCATCGCGTGGCTCCTGTACAAGGGGCTTGGAGAAAAGCTATTCGTCGCGCTGCTCGTGCTCGCATATCTATTCGGCCTCTACGGGCTTTATTCAGGCTACGCGGGGAAGGAGAGGGAGGCAATGAGAAGCGTTCTAGGTGGCCTCAGGACGGTTTACAGTAGCCTCGCCCTTCAGGGCGGGGATGGATAGGTGATTTATAAGCTTGTATGTATATACGTTTTATCGATGGCGTGTCTGGTTAAGCTAAGGTGCCCCTCATGCGGGCATGTCTGGGACTATAAGGGAAAGAGGATGTATTAATACTATTTGCCCTAACTGTCACAGGAGCGTGCACATAGCCAAATACAGGGTTGAGTAGGCATGTTCTCGGGCTATGAGGGTCAGCTAACCCTAACCATAAAGATGAGGGTTAGCCCCGAGCCCAGCTCATCACAGGCATTACTAGACTTGATGAGGAGGTATAGAGAAGCCCTTAACTATGCTATCAGGGTGGTTATCGAGAACAGAGCACTAAGCCTTAGCAAAGCCCACAGACTACTATACAAAGTTTTCAAAGAGAGGTATGGTCTTCCTCCTAAAATCGCTCAGGACTGTTATAGAGAGGCCATAGCGATTGCTAAGTCTTGGCTCAGTAACCATAGCAGGGGCAATATGCCTAGGGCCATGGCTCCCAGGATTTGGCTGACACGTGGATACAGTTATAGGGTTAGGGACGGTTATGTTGAGGTTTTAGGAGGATATAAGCTTAGGATAATTGGCTGGGATAGGAGGTATGATGCGTATCCAAACAGGGAGGCTAGGCTGGTGTTCAAGGACGGTAAGTTCATCCTGGTGATATCTAAGCGTATTCCTGTGCCAACTAAATATACTCCTAACGGTGTGCTAGCAGTCGATGTGAATAAAAAGCAAATTGTCATTGGCAACAGCAAGATTGAACATAGGCTTGAGACGGTTGTTGAGAAAGCTATGCACTATAAGCGTCTAGCTGAGAGGCTACAAAAGAAGTACTCTTTTCCAAAATACAATGCCTGGCTTAGGAGGAAGAGTATCAAGAGAAGGATATCACGATTCCATTCTAAGGCTAGGAACATTATTGATGACTGGGCGAAGAAGGCATCAAATAAAATAGCTTCTCTAGCTAAGCGACACCAGTATGCAGTAGCCAGGGAGGACTTGACAAACTTGGTGAACAACCTGAGGAAGCTCCCAAAAGAACACAAAATCTCATTACTCATTCTGAGCTATAGGAGACTGGAGCACTGGATTGACTGGCAGTGCGAAAAGCAGGGGGTACCCGTAATCACCGTTAAACCCAGAGGCACATCATCAACGTGCCCAAAATGCAGTTCAAGGCTTGTTGAGAAAGGCTACAGAAGATTTAGGTGCCCTAGTTGCGGTTTCGAAGCCGATAGAGACACAGTAGCGGTAATGAACATTGAGAGGATAGCCCTATCCAAGATGGGGGGACCTCTGGCCGCCCCGACTGCCCCGCAGATGACAGATGTATCCCCGAACAGATGCGGGGAACCAGTGAGCCGCCCAAAGGGAGCCCTCGCCCTTCAGGGCGGGAAGGAGGTCAGCCATTCTACGATACAAGCATATACGCGTTATCAGCTAGGAGCACGGGCAGCCATGAGTCAACGATAAGCGGCTACATATCAACGGTCACGAGCATAGCCGGGCTGCTGGTGATAATAATAAACACTCTAGCCTATGGGGGAGGGATCCTCACCTACACGGCGCTTACAGCCTTGTTCCTATTAGCATCACTAGTGCTGTTCATGCTGGGCGGTGGAGGGAAAAACTCTGACCTCCTTCCCGCCCTGAAGTGCGAGGGTTCCCTTTAGGGGGTTCACTGTTTCTCCCGCATCTGTTTGGGTCTACATTTGTAAGGACGGCCTCCATACACGAGGACTCGAAGATATACTCAAAAAGAAAAGTAGACGCGCTATCAGATAAGGTTGAGTGCGAGGACAAATCCTAAGATAAGAGCGGAGATGAAGACGTGAGCCATGACAGAAAAACAGAATGTATACACCACATCATCTACGATGTTCTTCGCGCCCTCACGAGAGGGCTATTTAGAAAAACCAGTCTCTGCTTAACGGTCAACCTACCGCTGGACAGGCGCTCAGCTCTACTATCCCTAGTGGAGAGCCGTATTTAATAAACATAATTAAGGTAATGAACCACCATCTGCTGAGAAACGGTATAGGGTTGTTGATGTGCTGAGCGATGTAGCAAGTGGGCTGAAGACTGATAGGAGAGATCTGCTAAAGCTATTTGATTATGTAGTGAATAGACAGGTAGACGTAGTTGTAGTGACGTATAGGGATAGATTGGCGAGGTTCGGCTTCGAGTACCTGGAGTACTTCTTCAAGCAGTTTGGTGTTAGAGTAGAGTTTGCCTTTGGAAAGGAGCCCAAAGATGCTTACCAGGAGCTAGTAGAGGACTTGATAGAGATCGTGACTTCCTTCGCTGGGAAGCTCTACGGGTTGAGAAGTCATAAAAAGAAGAGGTTGGTTGACGGGTTCAAGAAGCTACTAGAAGAGGTCGAGAAGGTTGAGTGAAGTTACCAGAGCAGTTGTTGTCAAGCCCACTCCTCTACCCAGAAAGCTGTTTAGACTCTTCGTCGAGCTTGAGGGCATGTATAGGAATATGGTTGAGACTAGCACTATACGCTGTGAGGAACGGGATCACCAGCTTCACTAAGTTGAAGGCCTTGAAGTTTAGGGAGTTGAGGTCTCTCTATCCGCAACTACCATCGCACTACGCATACGCAGCGTGCCAAGATGCATCTACGAGGGCTAAGAGCTTCCTCAAGCTCAAGAAGAAGGAGTTGGCGAAGAAGGATTATCCGGAAGTCAATGGAGTCTCTATATGGCTTGACGACCATTTATGGAGAATGAAGGGCTTGACGAGTATTGAGATCGCTACTCACAGGGGCTGGGTTGCCGTTGAGCTGGAGCCACACAGACAGTATTGGAGGTATGCCAGTAGTAGCTGGAGGCTGGCTTCTGAAGCCAAGGTCAAGCTTGATAGGAGAAACACGCAGTTAATCATCCACTTAGTCTTTAAGAAGAGCGTTGAAGCATTCAAGCCAAGGAGCTTCATTAGCGTCGACGTCAATGAGAACCACGTAGCCGTGTTAATTGATGGTAAAGTATACCTCTTCGAGACCGGCTTCCGAGACATTATCTTAGGTTACTACTATCGCAGAAAGAGAGTCCAGGAGAGATATAATAAACTCTACGGAGTTAACTGCAGAATTAAGAGAAAAATCCTTAGGAAGCTGAAGGAGAAGAGTAAGAAGAGTGATTTGAAGTGGAAACTGGCGAACATGGTTGTTAGAGTCGCTAAAGAGATGCGATGCGCTGTCGTCTTAGAACGGCTTGGTAAAAATCCTGCTAAAGAGATGATTAACCATATCGGGAATGTTCAGCTCAGGCACAGGATATACCAGGCGTCCTTTAAGGGGGTTCAGAGAGCTATCGAAGAGAAGGCTAGAGAGCACGGCGTCCCAGTAGTCTACGTAAACCCGAGGAACACCCCCAGGTGTGTCCAGTACACGACGCTAGAATATTCTACAGTAATGGAGGCAGAATCGGCAAGTGCTCCGAGGAAGGGGAGCTGTGGCATAGAGACGTGGTTGCGTGTTACAACCTGCTCCTCAGAGCCCGCCTAGGTGATGGGAGCCCCGTGCCGTTGGGCTCAACAGCCACCCATGAACCCACAGAGGTCTATAAAGCCCTGTGGGCGAGGCGGAAGTCCCTAGATGCAATAAATAAACATGAACTAATAAGGAAGAGCATCTAGGGACAAACGGAAGATATACTATTTCTGTAGCCATCACTGCAAAAAGGCCTTTGATGAGAACCCTGAGGAGTACCTGCTTAGAGGGCCCAGTGGAATGCCTGTTTGAGGGGTTTTTACTCATCTATTCTTTCTAATACGTCGTGGAAGGTGTTCTTTCTGCATACCCTGCAGTAGTGGTATATCTTCTTCATTTCCATAAGGTTGAAGCTCACAGCGAGCATCCACTCGGTGCCGCATTCATGGCATCTCAGCTTCCATTTGGTGACCATGCTCTTCACACACGCTCATAGCTTTGGCCCTTCATCACTGCTCAGTGACGCGCATCTAATCATCGCTTCACGGTTGTCTTTGTTGCTTATTAACTAAAAAAGTTTTTCTAGTCTATGTAGTCTCCGGTCTCTATTTTTGATGGCAGATACTCGAAGGCGAGGAACTTCAGGCCCTTGCTGGCCATGGCTTCGATCTCGAGCTTCGCCAGGGTGTAGAGGAAAATGCTTATCTCCTTTATCCATCTTGGGTCCCTGAACCACGGGTAGCCTGGGTGCCTCTTAACCCTCTCCCCCTTCCCCTTAATGCTTATCTTCGGCTCGAAGCCAAGTATATCCTTAACGACGCTTGTGCCCACAAGCTCTATTGCCCTCGCTATGTCCTGCTGCTTGGCTCTTATAATGAACATTTTCCTCTCCTCCCCGCTGAGGAAGGGCTTCTTGTCGAGGCTCTTCTTGTACCCGTACTTCCTGAGGACCTCCACGTACCTCTTCTTCAGCGCTTTCCTATCAACAGTGTTTCCCAGGATGCTTGTCTGCAGCTCCTCTATGGGGGGATCATCGCCGAAGACATCGCTCATCATGACTCCGAGGAACCTTGCCGACGGCGTCGCGAGCCTCTCGCTCTCGTAGCTGAGAGTTATTGAGCCTATCTTGAAGACGCTGTATATGTAGAACCCGTAGGGGTCGCTGTCAGCCACAACGTAGACCGGTAGCTTAAGCTCCTCGTTTAATCTGCGCACAAACCTCCTCGTCGCCCTGTCGGGCTGGCCTGCGCTCGTTACCAGCAGGCACCTCATCTTCCTCCAGAACCCTATCCTGTGGAGCTGCTGGAAGACGGCGTCCTTCTCCACGACGAGGACGAACTCCGCGTTAACGTCGAGGAACTCTATTAAGTCAGCTGTTGACTCAATAGCGTATGCACCGTGACCCATCTTGCTCAGGTCTATCACGTCTCTGCCGCTCCTAATCCTCATGTCGCCGACGACTTTCCCCTTCTCCTTGCTCAGTATGAGCATCTCTTCCCTGAGCTTGTTGGTGAGGACCTCTACGTCTCTCAAGACGGCGTCGCTCTCGTCCTGCTCGTCCCACGTGTTTATCTCCTTATCGCTCTCGCTTAGCTTGGGTATCGTGTGCTTTCCCCTGTAGTACAGGTCTCTTATGGTTGGGTACTCATTGTTGACCAGGGCATCGTATATTATGCTTGCCATCAGGACCGTCTGCATGAACTTCTTTACCTCGCCCTCATCCAAGAACCTCCTGACAGCCTTGCTCTCGCCCAGCAACAGCATCTTCTTGACCGGGTCGTAGATGGTGTTGGCGAGGGTCCTCTTCTTAATGATGAGCCTCGGCTCTTCCCCCTTCTTTATCTGGTCAATGAGCTTTAGGAAAACCTTTCTTATGGCCTCAGCGGACTTCCTCCTGGCTTCTAGGTCTATCTTGTCAATGTACTCCTCCATTAGGCGCTCGCCTCATACTCAGAGAGCTTTATCTTGGCTAGGGCTATCTCCCTCATCTTCTCGGTGAGCTCCTTTTGTATTGATGGGTCAGGCGTTCCTCTCCCGTTGCCCGCTATCGCGGCCAGGCTCGCAGCTACCTCAGGGATGTACCTGAGGAACAGGCTTAGCTTCTGCCTGGCTTCCTGAACCCTCTTCTTCCTCTGTATGTACTCTCTCAGCTTCCTCGCCAGCTCCTGTGCCAGGAGCCTCACCTCGCTCTCGACCTCCTCGACGTTGGCCACGCTCTCCTTTCCAACCCCTTTGTATGGAACCTTTGTTGAGCATATGTGTATGAGCACGGCGACCGTGTCCGTTGGCTCGAGCTTGTAGACGCTTCTCCATGGGAACTTTGAGGGGTCAACGATGCTCCACATGACATCGGTTTTCTCATCGTATAGGAGGGGGATCTTGTTGGCATATCTGAGAAGGACTATGTACGGCCCTGTCTCCCCCTTAACGGAGTCCTGGGCTATCTCGTCCAGCCTTGACGCTAGCTCCCCTCCATACGCTATTCCTCCCTCAACTATGAATGGGTGCCCGCTGTACGAGCTCGGCTTTCTCGACGCGGTCGCGATGAACTCTGGCCTCAGTATCTCCTTCAGCCCTATCCTTATTAGCTCCTCGCCTATCGGTGACAGGGGCTCATCCGTTGGGGCCCAGTACTTCTCCTCCCTCATTGCCTTGTACAGCCTCTGAAGCTCGTCGTCATCAAGCGTTCTCGGCGGCTTGTCTGGGTCTATGCCCGCGTTCTTGAGTATCCTCGTTGCTGTTACCTCCCCTATCCTCTGGAACTCGCTGGTGAGGAAGCTCAGCACGGTCTTCGCGCCGGTCTCGTTAATCATCATCTTGAGCATCTCCAGGTCTATGCCCAGGGGGTGGGGCTTCGCCTCTTTTGGCGGCCTTGGCAGCATGCTCGTTACTCTGGGGAACCTCAGAACCTCGTACTCATCCTCCTTCTCGACGCTGGGGAGAATAGCGGTTATATCAGCGTAGGGAGTGATTATGGCCGTCCTCTTTATGTAGACAGCCACGTAGTCCCTCACCCTCCTGGACCACTCCCCCTCAATAGTCAGCTTGACGATGGTGCCGTGCCACTTGCTCCTCTTCTCCCAGCTCGCCAACTCGAGTATCTGGGGCTGGTTCTTCTTGACATCAATCATGAGCTTGTAGTAGTAGATGTACCTCGTCTTCCGGGTGCTGCTGTATATCTCGAACGGCTTCCCCGTCGTTAGCTGCGCGTACAGAATAGCCATCTTTGCCCCGAGGCCATACATCCCTCTTGTCTGCCTGAACTTGTACTTGCTTGAGTAGAGAACCCTCCCGAAGGCATCGGGTATGAACTGTGGCGGCACCCCTATACCGTTGTCCTCGACCTGTATGGTGATGTGGTCCGGGTTGGAGGGATCCTCCCTGGATATCCTCAGCGTTATTACCGGCAGTATCCCGTGAACCTCCGTGGCGTCGAGGCTGTTCTCAATGAACTCCCTGACGGTTTGGTAGACAGCCCTGGCCGGGTTGCTGAAGCCCGCTATCTCCCTGTTCCTGTAGAAGAACTCGGATGGGCTTAGCTGACGGAAGCTCTCAACACCGCTGCTCATGCCATGGTTACCTCTCTGTTTTTTTGCCTAAAACCACGTTGATTGGTCTAGCCTGTAAACAATTGGTGAAAACAAGAAAATAACGTTATCACACTTAAGCATTCATATGTATTTGTTTTTCGCATCATTTATTTCATTTATTCTTACTGACGCGCTATCCCTGGGAGAGCGTTCCTGGCTCTATAACTGTTCTTGGCTTGAGCACGCTGCCGCTGTCAACAATGCTTCTCTCACCGATGATGCTGCCCATCTTCTCGAAGCCGGGCTTGCGCGCCTCGAGGGGGTCGTAGTTGATGGTTATGCAAGACGGCCTGACCATGGCCTCCTCACCAACAAGCGAGTCAGCTATGTAGCACTTGCTCCCAATGCTTGCTCCTCTACCAATGTAGCTTCTCTTCACCTCGGCCCCGGAGCCTACTATCGCCCCTGGCTCTATGGAGACGGAGTTCCTTATGAGCGTGTGCGAGCCAACGAACGCGCCGGGCCCCACGTACACCGGCCCCTTTATAACGGCGTAATGGTCTATGACTGCTCCATCATCAATGTAGACCGGCCCCTCAATAACAGCTGTCGGGGATATCCTAGCTGTCGGCTTGATTATGGTTGAGCTGTACCTACGCATAGCCGCCTTTATGGCGTGGAGAAAGCTCCTGGGCTCATTGAGAAGAACGAAGTCCTCGGGCCACACATGGGCCTTTGTCGAGCCGGTCTCCAGAAGCCTGAGTGCCAGGTCGAGGAGGTTTTTGCTTGACCTGACATGCTCTAGGATAAGGCTCCTGTTCGCGCCTAGAACCCCGGTTAAGCCGTACCCCTCGACGCCAACCCCGATCTCGGTTAGGCTGTTTGTCTGGAAGTCGATGAGCGCTCTTATCCCCCCGAGCCCGTACGTCAGGCTCGTCGGCGTTGACGCTAGTAGCGTGAATACTGCTCCCCCAGCCTCGCTCCACTTCTCGAGGAAGAACCTGTAGAAGCCCGGGCTGGTCTCGAAGCTTGCGAGCTGCAAAACGATCTTGTCATCTCCGCTTCTGGACAATGCCTTTTCTAGGTTGGCCATCACATCATCCTCCTTAACCCAGTATGCGGAGGCCCCCGATGGGAGGGATCCCCCTACCTCGAGGACTCTCTCATACACAGCTGTTATCTCCGTTATTCCTGCCTGGAGAGCGTTTTCGACTTCCCTCTCGATTACTCTTCTTCCAAGCAGGTATGCGTTTAGCGTTGGCTTATCCCTCCTGAAGAGAGGGTAGCTTGTCTCAACGGTCTGGTCCGTGGTTATTACCATGAACATTTAGTCATCACCTCTACTCAACCGTGACTGTTTTCGCGAGGTTACGGGGCTTGTCAGGGTCGTATCCAAGCTTTATTGACATGTAGTACGCTAGTAGCTGCAGCGGCGGGGCGAGGGCGAGGGGCTCGAGGAAGGGGCTGCCCGTGTGGATAACTATCTTCTCCTTGGATAGGCCCGTTGCCTCGTTATCCCCACTGGACAAAGCGAGCGTGTAGGCCCCCCTGGCGTTCATCTCCATGACGTTTCCCACTATCTCCTCTGATGAGTCCCCAGTGACAACGAATATGACGGGGAAGCCGCTCTCGACGAGGGCTATCGGCCCATGCTTCGACTCCCCCGCTGGGTAAGCCTCAGCGTGAATGTATGATATCTCCTTGATCTTCAGCGCGCCCTCCATGGCTAGCGGTACACCCAGGCCTCTGCCTAGCACGTACATGCTCTGCCTCCTCGAAAGCTCCTCGGCCAGCCTCGAAACCCTTGGCTCAGATGCCGATATCGCCCTGGAAACAACCCTGGGGGCCTGCTCAAGCATTCTCACGAGCTCTCCGTACTCGCCATCGCTGATCGCGCCAGTGTAGAGGGCCATCTTCATGGCCAGTATCTCGCCGGCCACCACCTGGGTGAGGAACGTCTTCGTTGCCGCGACGCCTATCTCTGGGCCGGCCCTCGTCAGTATTGATGCATGGGCTTCCCTGTAGATAGCGCTTCCAATAACGTTGGTTAACGCCAGGGCCCTGGCCCCCCTATCCTTGAAGAACCGTACCGCCTTGAGCGTATCTATCGTTTCCCCGCTCTGGCTTATAGCTAGTACAACGGCCCTCTCGTTCGCAAGAGAGCTGTAGTGCTTGTACTCGGACGCTATGAAGGCGTAGACAGGCCTGCCTGTCAGCCTCTCAACGAAGTACTTAGTTACCAGCCCTGCGTGGAAGCTTGTGCCCGCGGCCGTGATGAATATCCTGTCGGACTCAGCGAGCAGCTTGGCCACCCTGTCAACGGTGTCATCGCTGAGTGCTCCATCAAGCGTGGACTTCACGGCCAGCGGTTGCTCGTGTATCTCCTTTAGCATGTAGTGCGGGTAACCGCCTTTGGCAACCATATCTGCTTTCCAGCTGATCACCATAACTCTTCTCGACGCGTCGATTGTTTCCCCGCTGCTCATCTTCTCTATGAGGACCTCGCGCTGGCTTATCCAGCCAACCTCGCCGTCCTCCAGGGGTATCACCCTGTTTGTGTAGGGCAGGAGAGCCGTTATATCGCTTGAGACGAAGTTAGCTTCCTCCCCCAGCCCCACTACAAGCGGGCTCTCCTTCTTCGCGAAGAATATCCTCGGCACACCTGATATCAGGACGGCGAGGGCGTAGCTGCCCTCAAGCCTCTCGACAGCCTTCTTGAAGGCAGCGTAGGCATCCAGCCCTCTCTTCATGTAATCCTCTATTAGGTGAGCCACGACCTCCGTGTCAGTGTCGCTGTTGAAGACGTGGTTCTTCTCAAGCTCCTTCTTTATCTTCAGGAAGTTCCTTATTATGCCGTTATGAACAACCGCCACCTTCCCCTCACAGTCGTAGACCGGGTGAGCGTTCCTATCGCTCGGCTCGCCATGGGTGGCCCAGCGGGTGTGGGCAATGCCTATGAGCCCATCGTACATGTGGAAGGAAAGCTTTCTCGAGACATCATCGACCTTCCCCTTAGCCTTCCTTATGATTATCTGCTCGCCGTTGAGCAGTGCTATCCCAACGCTGTCGTAGCCCCTGTACTCAAGGCTCTTGAGGCCCCTCGTCAGCACCTCGCCCATTGTCACCTTGACCCTCTCCCTGAACGACTGCATTGCGCATAGCCCTATGATGCCGCACACAGCTAACTCCTCACAAGGATGCGGATAGCCCCCTCTAATCTATATTGTCATGAAGGATTTAAAAAGAAGCATATTGATTATAACATCTCGTCTAGGCGCTTCATCAGGAAATTATCAGTGGTGGAAGCACGAGTGAGGCTATGTAAATGGAGGCAGCGATAGATGTTCTGGATACAGCCTTCATGAGGAGGCCGAAGCCCTCCTCCCCCAGGACCCTCGCCTTGAACCTGACCTGCGTGTACCTCACGTCGGCCTGGCCAAGCTTTCCAATGGCTTCCTCCAGCGCTCTCCTTGTCTTCTCTATTATTTTCTCGTTGCTCACGGTTTCCCCAATAACCCTGTACCCCCTCTTCCCCCTCAGGCCGACGAGGGAGTGGTTATCGGTCGTGGCGACCTCCGCGTGGTCCACCAGGCCTTTTACGGCCTCTATTATTCTTTTCCTGAGCTCAGGGACCATGTTGTTTCCATCAAGAACGATGAGGGCTGTTCTCTCGCCATCGCACTCGAGGACCAGTATCTTCGCGCCCAGAGGGCCTATCTCCAGCCCCTCCTCGTCGAGCTCCTCCCGCTGAACGGCGGCGAACCCGACCCTGCCCTCAGCGCAGCTATGAGCCTCTCCCAATCTGCTTAGAGCCTCCTCTATCTCCTTCGCGTCGTTGTGATCGTACCCGTTATCAACCATGTATGTGTTCTGGGCATCGATGAGAACGACGCCGTACTTATCCTCCAGCGTTGACAGCGTTACCGGCAAGTCGTCGCTTGACTTGTGCTTAGCTGATATCACGGAAAGCCTCATGCCGTCGAGGCAAAGCGTGGTTATCGTGAAGCTCCGGGTCTCGGTTAGGCTTGGCCTACACATGCTCCGGGCCTCATCCCCGCTTCCCCCGGGGTCCTCGTCAAGCCTCACCGCAGCGGCCTCAATGGCCTTGACCAGCCCGCGGGCCTCCTCGTTGCTTACAATATCGTTTTCGTGCCCGCCGACGCCGTGCAGGAAGGCGATCGTGTAGCCTTTTTCCTCGAGAGCTCTCTTGAGCTCCTGTATGATTATGCTTCCCCCCACGCTTCCGAAGGGGCCGGGGTGAGCGTCGGTAGCGATGAGCACCAGCTTCTCGCCTGTGCCCCTATGCTTGATGAGGAAGACGTGTGCCCTCAGCTCCTTCTCCTTGAGTGGCAGGGATTCAAGGTGCTTCTCGAACAGGGATGGCCCGTGGGCGCTCTCCAAAGCGAAGCCCCTCAGCAGCCCAATGCTGTTTATCCCGGTGACCCTGTTTATAGCGTGGATGAGTAGGGGCATGAAGACTATGTAGGCCAGGGTCGCCGCTCCGAGGGAGTAGTCATGCGTGGCTATGTAGTAGCCTGCGCCCACGATGTTTGGCAGGGCCCACCTGATGGTGGCTCCGCCAAGAACGAGGGACAGCGAGCTGGCCAGGTTCGATGACAGCATCATTAAGCGCAGGGTTGGCTTGGAGAAGACCAGCTCCAGGAGGACTGTTATCCCAGCTATAACGATCGATACCTTCACGTAGTCAAGCTCTCTTCTGAGCCTGAGGCCCGATAGCCTTAGAGACAAGGATAGAGCGGCTATCTCAAAGACGTATAGAAAAGTCATCCTCAGCAGGCTACCGAAGCCTACCAGGACGCTGGATAGAGCTAGGGAGTAGTTCCTGAGCCTGCTCATGTACCTATGATATTTATCCTCGAATACCCTTGTGCTGCTTCCTCTAACCATAGCTTCTCCTACTTTGAGAACTATGTATGGGATCAAGATAATACGTTTTAGGGATGGTTAAAAAGCTTCTGTCTCGCTGTTAACTCGAGGAGTGTTAGGATAGGCTGGCTTTTCTACTGAGATGCACGCCCGCATAAAGAGCTATTGTTATTTAAGCTCTACGTTTTTATCTTGCATGTTGTCTGGACAAACGTTATAATCATGATTGCCTTTATCTCTTCCTAGTGCTAGGCACGGTGATTATCCTTGGTTAGCTACGCTCAGTTAATCGGGGCCTTAATCATTGTTTACTTGGTATCAGCGCTTGTCTTCAGGAGCAGGAGGCCTGCTGTTCCTATCTGGAGCTTAATGGCGTTCTCAGCGTTCGTGACTGTTGTCTCGGGGCTCGTTAGCATCGATGAGCTGGGTAGCGTTATAGACATGAACGTTATCCTGTTCCTCATCGGCATGTTCAGCCTCGTCGGCCTAGCCGAGGACTCAGGTCTTCTCCAGGCCTTGTCCTACTGGTTTATAGGCAGGTTTAGGAGGAGGAACACCATTCTAATTGGCTCATCGCTTCTCTTCGGCTTCCTAGCGGCGTTTGCCGTTAACGACACCGTTGCTCTAATGGGGCCTCCCATAGCCTTGATGATAAGCAGGGTCTCCGGTATAGATGCTAGGGCCATGTTCCTATTGCTGGCCTTCTCCCTGACCATAGGCTCGGTCATGACTCCTCTGGGCAACCCGCAGAACATGCTCATAGCCATCAGCTCAGGCATGCCGGCTCCCTTCATAACGTTTGTGTACAGGCTCTCGGTCCCAACAATGATAAACCTCCTGGTCACCCCCCTCGTTATAAAGAGGATGTTCAGGATAACGGATGACCGCGTAGACGTCGGTGTCATTCCCCACGAGGCCATGAAGAACAAGAAGGACGCTCTCCTAGCTGGGCTCGGGCTCGCCGTAACGGTTGTGGCTCTCGTCGTGAACGATGTAATGGAGATGACGGGGAGGCCCCACATAGCCGAGAAGGGCTTCATACCATTCCTTATATCGGCCGGGATATACGCGTTTACCAGTAGCCCGAGAAGGGTTCTCGCCAACGTTGACTGGGGCACAATAGTCTTCTTCATAACGATGTTCATAACCATGAATGGCGTTTGGAGAAGCGGTGTTCTCTCGCAGCTGCTTAACCTCCTGCTCTTCGATACGGGCAGCAAGGAGATGGTCGTGTTGGGCGTGACGCTATCATCCATTGCTCTGAGCCAGCTCGTAAGCAACGTCCCCTTCACGGGGCTGTACATCCCCTACCTGAAGAGCCTGGGCTTCACGGGCCTCGACGCCCACGTCTGGCTCTCCCTCGCAGCAGCCTCAACGATAGCCGGTAACCTAACTATTCTTGGCGCGGCCTCAAACGTTATTGTGCTCGAGACGCTTGAGTCAAGGTACAACGCTACGATTACCTTCAAGGAGTTCCTCAGGGTAGGGGCGGTTGTAACCGCGATTAACACGCTTATTTATATGCCCTTCCTCCTATTCTTCACCTAATTCTGCTAGCCGCCTCCTCCAGGTCCTTGAGAGTGTTTATCGGTATCCACGATGAGGCCGGTATCACGAAGGCCGCCAGCAGGCCCATAGAGGCTATTTTTGGGAGAACCACTGTCTCGAGCTCTATTGGCCCCCCAAGGCTCATATCAACGTTGTCTAGGACGAACCTGTAGACGGGGGGATCCATTACGTATATGCCCGTGTTGACGTAGTAGCTGAGAACAGGCTTCTCCTCGAAGCTCTCCACCAGGCCCTCCCCGTTAACCCTGGCCACGCCGAAGGGGAGCCTGTAGCCGCTTGCCAGCACGACCGTGGCTATTGTCCCCCGGCTACGCGTGTACTCCATGTGTGTTAGTAGAAGCCTTGTTGGGAGGGTTGAGTCTAGGAAGACGTCGTCGGGGAAGGCTATTATGCTTCTCCTGCTCCTATCCACCGCTCCGTTCAGGATGGCGTGCTTGAGGGCCTTGGCCTTGCCCACCTTGCCCGGCTCCCCCGGGTCGTAGCTGTACCTCACGTGGACCCCGAGGCCTGAGCCATCGCCCAGAAGCCTCTCGACCTGTTCGCCAAGGTAGCCGACGAGGACGACGTACTCAGCGAAGCCGTTGGCCCTGAAGTACTCTATTGCTCTCTCGATAAGCGTTTTGCCATTTATCTCGACAAGGCACTTCGGCCTGTCGGGCTGCCCAAGCCTTTTTCCAAGGCCCCCGGCTATCAGGACCACCTGTGTCCTGCCTATCTCCTCGGCTAGCTCATCCATAACGGAGGGGCGCTGGGGCTTTTTGCTTATACTCAAGCACCGGCACACCTATCTCTAAGAAACTTGTGGTCCAGGGGGATAAATGCTTTATATTTCCCTCCTCAGAGCTCTGCTGAGCAGTGCTGATGTTGCCAGCGTGCCAGTGCTTATAAGCAATACCAGAATGGGCAACGGCAGCCCGTTAATCATGGATAGGAAGGCTTTCCTTGGCCCCAGCTTAGCTGAGTATGCAAGCGCTGTTGCGAATCCGGCCAGCAGGGATGCCAGCGCGCCCAGCCTCGGCCGAGGCCATCCTTTCTCGAGCGAGCATACAGCGTATATAACGAGTGGGGCCTGGGGCAGAAGCAATACGGATGTCATGACGGATAAATCAAGTATGTAGCCGCTCCTGCTCAGGGCTATCGCTGATGCGGCTGTTACAAGCAAAGCCTGTATAGCGATTGAGTACTCTACACGCATGGTTCCCTTGGCTCTCATGGCCAGCAGGTCTCTGTGAACGCTGCTTGCAACCGCGAGCGCGATGCTGTTCCCAGTTGATATGGCAGCCGCTATTATGCTGACTGATACGAAGCTTGACAAGTAGGGGGCCATTAGAGAGAGGAGATGCGGGGTCACATCCTCTCTGCCCAGCTCCCGCAGACCGCCCACCAGCGTGAGCGTCCTTGCGAGCAGGCCTATCTCAACCGAGATGATGGTATAGAGGAACCCGAACACGCTGAAGTACAGGACGCTGTCCCTGTAGGACTTCTCATCGCGATGGACGAAAAGCCTCACAATAACTTGTGGGTTTGTTATAGCGAAGAAAAGCCACGGCGTCACGTAGGCTAGGAAGACGCCTGGCCTCCAGAAGCCAGTCACGCCTAGGTAGCCGCTCTCCCCCAGCACTCTGAGGGCGCTGAGGGATCCCCCAACAGCTTTATCAACGTTGTTTGCCAGCCACGCCACATATACTGCTCCCCCGGCCAGCATCCACAGTGCTTGGTAGAGGTCAGTTGAAGCAACGCTCCACATGCCGCCGACTGACATCCACGCCAGGATTATGAGCGCGCCCAGAGCTACTCCTGCACGGTAATTCAGGCCTTCCTTCTCGAGGAGCACGCCTACCCCTTGGATCTGCGCGGCTAGGTAGGGGATAACAGCGATTAAGTACATGATGGATAATGCCACCGGTATGGCCCTTGATGTGTAGAGGTCACCCATCATCTCGCTAGGGCTCACCCATCCTCTCTGTTTAGATAACCTCCATAGCCTGTGGCCCACCGTGCTTAGAAGATAGATTGTTGATGCTAGGTAGAGGAGCTCGAAGCCAAGGCTCATGACCCCCGTCTTGTAAGCTAAGCCGACCAGGCCTATCATCATGAATGCGCTGTACGTGGTTGCGGCGTAGGTCCCGAAGGCGAGGATCCTCCCCAGCCTGCCGCCCGCAACGTAGTAGTCACGTATGCTTTTTATCCCCGCTTTCCTTGATGCGATGGCTATTGCGGTTCCGATAGCTATGTAGAGCAGAAGCATTGCCAGCAACATTTCTGCTCAACTAGCCTTTGCTAATGCCCCCGTTCTTCCTGGCGTACAGGCCGAGGAGAGACAGAGCTATCGAGGCTATGGTTGATGCAACGATAAAGAAGAGTAGCCCGTAATCGCTCTCAGCACTGAACGCGATGTACGGTAGAGCTATCATCAAAGCTATAACTACCGGCGGTAGCAGCAGCGATAATAGCTCGATTAGCATTGGAACGAGCCCTCCGCTCCCCGATGCGTTACTGTTTTTTTCCTCGCACGACTAATTAGTGTTGGGGTTGTCGGTATAAATTATCATTATGGGTGAGTAACCAGTGGTTTCAAGGCCGTTGCTCGTCATTAACTACAAGAGCTACGAGTCAGGCCTCGGCGAGAGGGGCCTCGAGATAGCTAGGCAGGCAAGCCTCGTAGCGAGGGAGCTCGGCGTCGAGGTAGTAGTGGCGGCCCCATACACAATGATACCCCTCCTGGTCAGGAGCATTGATATACCTGTCTACGCACAGCACGTTGATCCAATCAGGCCTGGCAGGGGGACGGGATACGTCTCGGCGAGGGAGCTTGCCCTGGCCGGGGCCAGCGGGAGCATAGTTAATCACAGTGAGCGCAGGCTTGATTTAACCAGTATCCACGAGGCTGTTAGCCGCCTCCACGATGAGGGGTTGAAGGCGCTTGTATGCGCTGATACCCCTAGGGCAGCTCTGGCAGTGGCTATGCTTGAGCCGGACATCATCGCTGTTGAGCCCCCCGAGCTAATAGCGACGGGGATATCGGTCTCCAGGGCTAAGCCCGAGGTCGTGTCAAGCACCGTTGAGCTCCTGAGGGGCAGGGCTGGCTACGCGGGGCCGATACTCACGGGCGCTGGCGTTACTAGCGGCGAGGACGCGAGGAGGGCGGTTGAGCTCGGGACAAACGGGGTGCTAGTCGCAAGCGCTGTCATGACCAGCAGCTCGCCTGGCGAGAAGATAAGGGAGCTGGCCATGGGGCTCCTTGGCCATAGATAACTCTTTTCTGTGTTAAGCTAGTTTAGTGAGAATTTGAGTAAAAAAGGATTAAAATCAATATACGTAGTCAATCATCTTTCTAGCTACTCCCAGGTATATCGCAAACGTTCCTATGCCTAGCCCGAGAAGAATCATGAAGAGGATGACGCTTAGTATGGGCAGAGCCTGCATCATGTCAAGGTAGTAGTTGAAGAACATGCTTATGGGCAGACCCTCCTTGCCCGTGACCACCATGTATGGGTATCTCGATGCATCGTTGATGAACTCCCCAAGAATAGCCACGAAGAGGGCCGTGAATCCCAGGTGCTTTGTGTAGATAATCCTCCCCGTCCTCAGTGCTCTGAGCGCTTTTACTGAAGTGTACAGCAGGACGGCTATCGTGGCTAGCTTTAGGTAGAATAGTGGGGAGGTTAAGCCAAACGTGACGTTCTGGTACACGTAGCTCGAGTGGGCTCGCAGAGTCAGCCAGTAAAGCGGTCCGAACAGCAGTTGCGCTACGAGCAGGTACAGGCCCACCCTAAGCGCTCCCGCGGCCCCCTGGTTATCGCGGTGAATTCCCAGCACCGTGTAAGCCATGTAGCCGCCAACTGATAGCACAGCGACAACCGTGTGCGCGTACAGCACCCATAGCAATGGGTTCATGTAGGCCTGGGCTATGGGGGCCGAGCCGCTGGCCAGGTAGGTCGCGATGGCGTGGGGACTCATTGTCTCAGCGAATATCGTCCTGAACCCGAGGGGTATGAGGAAGCCCGAGGTAGCCATAACGAACCCGAGGGCCACGTGTTTCCTTGGGTCTACCTTGCCCCAGAGGTACCAGAACGCGGCTATTGATGGTATCCTTATGAATATGCCTATTATCGCTATTGATATTGGGAGGAAGAGCACGTTCGTGGCGAGGGCGGTGAGGCCCGGGAACAGGCCGGCCAGGAAGACCGTTATCACTGTACCCCAGACTCCGGACATGAGCTCGCTCGCCGCCAGGAGGCCGAGCAGCCTCCTCGCCCTCGCCTCCATCTCCTCGCTTCTTTTCCTGTAAGCCACGTACCTGTACCAGGCCGTCAGGACGCCTACTCCGAGTGTGACTGACACGAACGCCACGTGTATTATGACTGATAGCCCTAGCGTCATGAACCCTATGTTCTCAGTTAGAGAGGGCATTCTCCTCACCTCTCCCCGCCAAGCCACTCCCTAACTCTTGTTGGCAGAGCGCTCTCCCTCGTCGCGATGATGTACATGGCCATCCATCCCCCCACGTTGACCAGCAGTATGAAAATCACGGCGAAGGCTGCGAAGGCCTTGCTTGCTATTAGTGGGGATATGCTTATGAGCTCCTCCGGCTTCAGTAGCCCGTAAACGGTCCAAGGTTTTCTACCGACTTCCCTTACGAGCCACCCTAGGGATGCTGATAGGGATGAGCCAACCATGAACACTATTGATAGGGCGAGCGTCATCCTTGCATCTATTCTCAGCCTGCTCCTTATCAGTGGCAGCTTATCGTGAAGAGCGATGAGGCCTACGGCTATGAGCGCTATTATGGCCGCGGCTATCTTAGTGTAATACGAGTAGTGCACTATGCTCATTCGGCTCTTAGCTTCCTCGAGGTCGGCGAGGCATATGTCCGCAACCCTCGTGGATAAGACCTTGTCGAGGTTGCCCTCCTCTACATGGACCCCCAGCTGTGAGGCCAGCCCCAGCAGAGCGTTCTTATCGAGGCCTAGCGCCAGCGCCACATCGCTTATCGTCTTGTTCCCGCTGGACAAGCAGGCCTTGCTCATCTCATCGAAGCCTATTATCGGCTTGGAGGGGTCGCCGTAGGCCAGGAAGCTAATTATAGGGTTGGTGAACGTTGCCTCGGCTTTTTCCATCAACGCGAACTTTGTTGGGTTGTATTTAGCTATCGCCACGCCCATCTCGTGCCCGAGCACCGCTCCCTGAACAGCTATTAGAACTAGGAGGACCAGCGCCAGCCTCTTCACGTATACCCTGTACTCCTCCCTGCCGGTCTTGTAGTGCCTGTACGAGTAGGCGGCCAGGACCAGTGATGACCCAACAATAACCGCTGCGGCGAGGTTGTGAGCCATGGATGCTAGGCTCAGCTCTCCCTTAAAGGCGACTGTGGGGTCCGTTATGAGTAGCCCTATCCTTGATGCTGTGTCCGGGCTTTGTATAACGCTCTGGAGCTTGCTCCCGGTCGCGAGCAAAAGCACCTTGAGTGCAACGAGCTTCTGGGCATCCATGCTCTGTTCTCCGAAGATTGGCATGAAGGGATACAGTGCCTGGGCTACGCCTCCCGTGCCCATGGGCGCGACGAGCCACGAGTTCACTGAGGTTATGAGCACCCCTGATAGCAGTGCGAAGGCCCAGTAAGCAGTTATTATAGCTATGCTCTTCCCGGTGCTCGTTTTGCCCAGGGTCACTATGAAAAGGACTAGGAGGGCTATCTCGTTCACAAAGGCTATTAGCTCGAGGGCCAGCGGCGATAAGGCTGATGTAGCTATAGCTATTATTGAGCCGGGCCACACCTGGACCAGGCCGAACTCAACGAGGGTCCCCGTGATTGCTCCGAGCGCGAAGTTCATTCCTAGAACAATGGTTAGCTTCTTGGCCATTGATAGGTAGAACGTGTTCTTTGTTCTGCTGTGGAGGACGAGCAACACTATTATTCCAAGCGGTATCCCGAGCGTCAATGAGACGTAGGTGGCGTGCAGGTATATTCCAAGGGCGGAAATCCTTAGCCAGAGCTCAACGTTGCTCATAGCTCGGCTCACGCGCCTGCTGAATTAATCTCTTTTTCTCAGGCTTCTATTTATGCTTAGCGCTTATAGGCTCCCGTGACCGCTGTTTATGGCTAGCTCTCCATGATGGATGGCGTGTTAGCTACGCGTGAGCGATTATCTTTATTAGAATCCATGTATATGAATACATGGATTAGTCATGCGGAGGAGATGGCTTATTTTCCTTGTTCTCTCCATAGGAGCTGTGGCGGCGCTGTCTCTATATAGGTTGCCTGGCCTGGACTTTTTGAGGCCCGGGAGGCGGGGGGCGCCAGCCACAACACCTGCGACGGCGACGTCGCCCGCGTCCACAGGTATAATGGGGAGGGTCTGCCTGCCTCTGCCCAGGCTGAGCGGCGATGTGAGCCTGGAGGAGGCTCTTAGGAGGAGGAGAAGCGTCAGGGACTACGCATCCATGCCCGTGAGCCTCGAGGAGCTATCCCAGCTTCTCTGGGCTGCGTACGGGGTAACTGAGACTAACTGGTCGCTCAAGACAACGCCGAGCGCTGGGGGGACCTATCCCCTGGATATATACGTTGTCGTTAAGAGCGGAGGGGTCTCATTGAGTAGCGGGGGCTTCCTGGCGCCCGGCTCCTACAGGTACGACTTCAGGTCTCACTGCCTGGAGCTTGTGAGGGAGGGGAGCCTCGCGGAGCAGCTCTGCGAGGCTGCTCTTGCTCAGGAGTGGGTCAGGGACGCCGCCCTCAACATAGTTATATTCGGGGTTTACGAGAGAACGACGAGGAGGTACGGTGAGAGGGGCTACAGGTACGTCTACATGGAGGCGGGCCACGCCTCCCAGAACATCTATCTCCAGGCAACCGCTCTTGGGCTGGGGACAGTGGCTGTGGGCGCGTTCATCGATGATGAGGTCAAGAGGGTTGTCGGGGCGGCTGAGGGGGAGCCGCTTTACATCATGCCTGTTGGTAGGCCCGTCTCCCTCTACGACCTGGGTGAGGGGGAGCTCGGGAGATACTACGAGAAGAACAGGTGAGAAGCGCTTCTTTTTTATCCCATACTACCCAATCTTATTTATGGCTGGTGTCCTCTTTGGCGAGGAAGTACGGCTTGTTAACTGAGCTTCAGTACAGGGTTCTCGAGCTCAGGCTGAGGAGGGGCTTATCCCAGGCCGAGGCCGCCAGGGTCCTCGGGACCACTAGGGAGAACGTCGCTATTGCTGAGAGGAGGGCCCTGAGGAACATAGAGCTCGCTGAGAGAACCATCAGTGCTTACCGATACCTGCTGCGCGCGGCGGAGGTCTTGGTTGAGCCGGGAACCCACCTGGTGGACATACCCAGCATGGTCGTGAAGGCCGGGGACACAGCGAACGTTAAGGTAGCGGCTAACTTCACCAGAATATACGATGAGGTCAGGTTCAAGGCGAGGAACTGCATTGAGGGAAGACGCGTCGTGAGGCCCATAAGAATAGCTGTTCTGAGGGACGGCTCAATAGAGGTCATATGCGAGCCCAGCCACTGACCCCCGCCCCAGGCCATGAACGGCTACCCTTAGTCTCTCTTAGTCTTGTTTATTTTTAACGCGTAAACACCGATATCTTTCAATTCATTCTTTATCTCTTAGTCTTGCTTATTTTTAACCCGCTTGTATATAATATGTATATGCTTATAAAGGTGTAGGCTCTTAGTCTTGTTTATCTTTAACAGGTCAATAGCTACGAAATATGAGGATGTGAGAATCAGCTCTTAGTCTTGTTTATTTTTAACCAGACATACACGCCAGTATATAAGAATCCGCTCTCTTAGTCTTGTTTATTTTTAACTGAGTGGATGGATAAGCCAGCCGTGTGGCTCGGGCCGACCCACACTCTTAGTCTTGTTTATTTTTAACCCGTAGAAGTATATACGGTTGACAAGGTAGTCGATAAACTATTAACTCTTAGTCTTGTTTATTTTTAACGGAATGCAGGATTGTACAACATTCCGAGCGACTCTTAGTCTTGTTTATTTTTAACCGAAGGAAAAGCAGAAGATGATAAGCAACGAAATAGAACGCTTCTCTTAGTCTTGTTTATTTTTAACTGAGCTTGAACGAAGGAATAGCAGACTACATATACTCTTAGTCTTGTTTATTTTTAACATGTTTGAGTGCATACAGCAGCTGTTGCAAGACTCTTAGTCTTGTTTATTTTTAACTCGTAGATGCTGAGCAACGTGTTATACACGTCTACTCTTAGTCTTGCTTATTTTTAACTTACGCTCAAGGTTAGTCCTTTTTTGCTAGAGACTCTTAGTCTTGCTTATTTTTAACAAGATTGTGTTGGGGCTTACAGTCTGTAAGTCTCTCTTAGTCTTGCTTATTTTTAACAGGCAAACATGAGCAGGTACGTCGTGAGCCTAGTAAACTCTTAGTCTTGCTTATTTTTAACGCTTGCAAGAATGCCACATGAATTCGACTTTGTCATCTCTTAGTCTTGCTTATTTTTAACATATTCCTCCCAGTGCTCCTCTCATAGCTTTGTCTTCTCTTAGTCTTGCTTATTTTTAACGTGATTGGAGGCACTGGCTAATTGTGAGTGAGAGAACTCTTAGTCTTGCTTATTTTTAACTGAGGGCTTCGTGGTGTTTTTCTTGATACCCTGCTCTCTGTACAGGGCTCTATTCCAGGTTAGCGTTAAATTCTCCCTCTTGCACCTGCCCTCAAGATACCTTGCTAAGCAAAAAGCTTTTAAATAAATTTGTTGGTAGGGAGTCTTGCCAGTATCTTTGTGTTTTAGCGTTATATACTTGTAAAGAGTTTTTATAGCCTCATTTACATGTTCCTTCTTTAAATCTCCATCATCATCAAGCTCGGGTATGCCATTATTGTTTATCATGCTTATGGTTGCCTCAATTGCTATTGGCTTAAACATTTCCGTATAATCAAATGTAAGGGGAGTGCTATAACTAGTTTTATGTAAAAAGCCGTAGGTTGGATCCAATCCGGCCGCAATTAAAGCTTTAGTTGCAAGAGTATAAATTACTGAGTACATCACGCTAAGCGTTTTGTTGAAAGGATCTGCGTGGCGCGGTTTTCTCCCTTGAAAATCATATCTTGTCTTTAGCTCGGCTAGTTGCTCGTTTTTGATTAACTTTACGAGGCTATCCCAAAGCTTATTGGATGCAAGGGACTCCCATGTTCTTATATCGTGCTCAAGCTTCTCTGGGTCATTACTCATTAATGGAGCCTCTGGAATGGCCGGTGGCTCTACTCTGTGGTACTTGAGGATATTTATCATGCCGTTGATTTTAGCATTAATGTATCCCAGGGCTATTTCGAGCGCTTTAGTTTTATCTAGGGTATATTGCAAGCGGCGGTAATTGTTATATCTCGTAACTATAGGGTTAATCATTATGGTTATGTTGCCCCTGCTCACAATAGATAAAGGTATATTAAATAAGCTTAAAACAGGCGGTACCGAGGAACTTATCTTCACGCCTCCTCCAATAATAAGGACTGCATCTACGTCTCGCAACCCTCTTTCTCTCTCAGCTTTCTCGCTCTTTATAACTAGAGAAGATTTGCCTTTAACACTGAGTTCAGCCTTACTTCTAATAACGAGCAACCTCATCAGAGCGCCCTCGCTGAGCAGAATGAGGCAAGCTCGCACAAGCTACAAAGATTTTGTTGTGGCTCAAATCCCTCAGTAGACCTATGTAAATAGGACATGATAGCATCCTGGTCTTTATCAGTCAATACTTTGTACATGATTTTTTCAGGCGAAACTATCACAATCCCTACTGGCAGTCTTAACGAATAGTATAAAAATATTCCTCTTAGCAGTGCCTGCCAGGGCTTAGCTATGTTTATTCTGCTAGCCAACTCTATATACAATGCAAAAATGTCTTTGCTATTTCTTGTTTTAACTAAAGCGAATACATCCTGCTTGGACTTTGCACAAATCGATTCATCAGCCAACTGAATACCAAGCTCATGTTCAAACTCGTATTGTATGGACAGCAAGCTGTTCTTAATACGTATATCATCCAAAGCCTCTTTAACGATTTTTTTGAGGGCATCGTGCCAATCTTTACTCTCTTCGGCTGTGGGGTAGTAAGGTTTTTCAAGCGGAGTAGAGCCGTGTCGTATTAGTTCAAGTGCGTAGGGGCACAGTATTGCCCATCCAAGTAGGTTAAGTCTAGTAAATCTCGTATTTTCTCTCCTGCACGACGTAGTGATCTCTCCCCTCAAATACATATGCCCTTTGATACTCGTCCTCTCTAACAACGATGATAAACACTGAATCGTTTCCACCAATGATGTCCTTAACTTTTTTTGAAATGAGCTTTGCTGTAGTAACTGTTCCGGGTCCTGCGTAGACGCTTCTGTTAACTCTAGATAAACCCAGTCTCCGAAGGTAACGCCGCAGTCTTGCTCTTTTTTCCTCATCTGAGATGTCGTATGAGACAACGACTATCACCTCTTGACCACCAGGGGGAGAATAAGTATTTTTTAGATAAACATGATAGCATACCTAATCTCCGAGCTTCCCGGGTAACTTATTCTTGCTCCCTCCCCGGTGTAAGATAGATATTCGGCTAGCTTTTCTCCAGCGTCAACTACATAAACCAAACCTTCTCCAACAGATTTTTCATCCAACATAAGAGAATCGCCTATCTTCAGTCCCTCTCCCTCTCCAAGAAGCTTGAGCAGTGTTCTTATATCAATAAACTTGTTTACGAAACTTCTAGGCTCTTTATTTAATGATAGAACCAGTTCCTGTCTCTCGCTTTGACTTAAATTAATCTTTAGTTTCCCTCCCTCATAAGCTAGAACCTTGAAGTTTCTTGCAATTAAGCCTATGCTAGCCTCACCCTGTTCACCATACTTTTCGTCACGAAATTCTACCGTGAATCCGGTTCTTCTGAAAACCAGCAGATTAACCAAAGCTCTTGAATCACCAATAAAGGAATTCAAAAGCTTCAGTGCCTCTTCCTTCTTTAGATCTATTTCACCAAGCCCCTTCATGCCCGAAACTCTAACCATAGAAGAAAGTGCGTAAGCATGTATCAATTTCTTTCTGACATTGTAGAACTCGCTTGGGATAATGTTAGAGACATCTTTTTTCCTTTTTGGATAATCAAGATAAACTTTACTTAACCATTCAGTTAGCTCATAGTAATTCATTGTGCTTTTAGGCGAGTTTTTCTCGAGCACGTGTTTTGGAAGCACAAGGTAAATCTTTGACGAAACGCCCTTTCGGCCAAACCTTCCTATCCTCTGTATGACATCTTCGCTTGATACGCCAGCCGTAATGCCCCATATAATTTTACCTAAGTTAACTCCTTGAGTAGTCGCCTCGCTCCCCACTATTACATTGCTCCCCTTTGCGCAGATTTTGCTTGGAACTATGCTTGCTATGCAATCAGGTCTAATTCCTTTTTTGCTCAGTTCTTCGGCTAGTCGTGTTACCATCCATAATCTTTCAAGGATTATCAGTGCTCTACCGTCTTTGTATTTATCAATTTCTTTGACCTCATCGAACAAATCTTCAGTTACTATGCCGGGGACTTTCTCTGCTGCTTCATAATACGCAGGCAATCCTTTTTTCCCTGTATCTACGCCTATTACCTCTATAACGCTATCTCCCTTTACATGAAACCCGTCAGCGCCGTGAATAATTTCTGCATTCAGCATTTCTGGGTTTATGCCAGCATCGCGCAATTCATCGATAATCTCCTTTGCTGGTGTGGCTGAGGAAAAAACTATGGGTAAATCTGACATAGATTTGTATATTTTTATAATGACGTACAAGGCGGAAAGCTCAAAAGGGCTATATAGATGAAACTCATCGATGAATAGAGGCAACTGATTTAGCAGTTGGTGATATACACTCAAAGATTTACTGACCTGGTCTCTGGTTAGTACATTGGTTCTTCTCAATATGTTGTCCAGTTCATCAATGCTTTTTTCATTAACCAAGGCTACCAAAATATTATGCAACGTTTTGCCAACAAGCTCGAAGTTCCTGTATGCACCTGTGGAAACAAGCAAGTAAGTATCTGGAGTAGCGAATACAATAACATATAAATTATTCTTTCTGGAATATTCATAGAGTTTTTCTACTAGTCTGTATACAACATCGGATTTTGTTTCTTCAGTTGTAGGCTTAATGTATTTACCTGAAAGAGCCATAATCGCGGCGTATTCCGTATCGCTCCAGGGGCCTTTCGCTTTTTCTCTATTAATTTTATATATTTTTAAAGGAACAACTTCCTCGTTGCATATTTCTGTTTTATTTCCTTCATTATCACATCCGCTGGTTACCCTTTCTACCTCTTTGGCTTCGAGATGTTCAATTAGAATCTCCTCAACCGTACGCATTTGGTTTATTAACAAAGTATTATTAGGATAGAGAGCTACGAAGCCTCTAATTTTATCATGTGCAGAAATATTGTTAAGTAGGAGGATAAGTGTTTTTCCGCTTCCTGTAGGGGCTACCAATACTAGGTCCTTTCTATTGTTAATTTTGTCGTAAGCCTCAGCTTGAAACGTGTTAAGCCTTAGCGAATCTGATAAGTACGTGTTAGAGTAGGGAATAGAGAAGGCGGGCACCTCTATCGTAAAATCTGATTGCATAAGAATCACTTCGGTCACAATACGTTTATTACAGGGGCTTTGATTATCGTTTTTCTACCTCTTTCCTCAATTGTGTAGACATAGGCTCTGTCGGCTATTCCGTGAAAAGCGATGTCTCCAGCAGCATGAGGCAGTACTACCATGTGGTTAACAACACGCACAGAGTCAGCTATGTTGAATGGATAGTTGGTCTCTGCATTCTCAACAACATTAATGTTGAGAATTGGTTTAAGCTTAACGTTTAGAGTGCCGTTCCTCTTCGCTCCCACGTTAAGAGTGAACTTGCTCGGTAACTTCTCTTTTGAAATCACGAAGGCTTCGACTTCAGAGCCAGGGTTGTACACGACTACTTTAGTAAAGAAGGGGTAAGCCATCCTCGTTCTTCCCCTTATGGATACATTCCCTTCCCCTTGTGCAGCACGCGTATATTCTCTTAGTAGAGCTTTTGTAGTAATGGGCGGATAGACATACACACCATATCTTGAGAAGAGCTCTGAGGGTTTTTTGTACATAGTGTGATTGAATATGGATGCGTACCCCGTGTCCGGGTCAGTTATGAATCCGTTAAAAGCTAATGTGAAGCCATAGTTGTGGAATATGTAATTAGGTTGCGCAACATAAACATCGCCCGAGGGCTGAGACCTATAGTGAAACCAGAGATAGCCATCAACTCTTATGGATGCGTGGTAGAAAAAAACCATTAGTCGAAACACCTTCTGCTATTTTTCTTCATTTCTTCTTAGCTTTACTTTTTTCTGACTCGTTAGCTTTTAGCTTATTGACGAGATCTACGACTTGATTAACGTAATCAAGGCTACTTGCCCAAAGATGCTTAAAGGTTCCATTATCACACTGTAGATCTATTTTGTCTAATACTTCGTTGTTGCTTAGGTCATAGAACCCTGACTCCCTTAATTTACTTCGTATGAACTGAACTATTTCCGTTGGTTTCTTATAACCTGATTTTACTACCTCATCAGCTAGCTCCAAAGAGCTTAGCAAAGTATATATTCCTCCTCTTATTCCGAGAAGCTCGACCTTGATTGTTCCGTAGACTCCCGCTCTGCCTCCAATCTCTTCTAATGTAGATAATGTATATAGAACAGCTAAGAGCTCAGGCCAAGTTAAGTCATGCATTACTGCTCTTCCAATAAAGACAGTTCCAGGCATAACATGTATTTCAGTAAAGAGTGAGCCGCCGGTCGTGGCAATGTTTCCTTCCAGGACTTTGTTATGTGTTTCTGGCTGGATCATCCTGCTAGTAGCGAATGCTGGGTCAAAGTGCACCCTGGTTTTTAGTCCAAGGCTCATGTCCTTTAGCGCTTCAAGCTGAGTACTTGTAAGAGCAACGCCAAATATAGTGCAGGCTGGGCAATATCCATCCATGCCTAGGTCCGTAGCTTTTTCTCCTTTTTGTGCTAGTGGTGGCTGAATAGTGCAGTTCCAACCACTTTTTTCGTGTTCCTCTGCTTTTTTAAAGCCAATTTTTTTCGCATCTTGTATGTAATTCTTTAAGGAATCTCCACAGGAATCTCTGTACATTCTTAATAACTGTAGCAACCGTCTCCTAGTCACGCTCATTAGTTTCTGAGGCTGAATAACAGGGACACTCATACCGCTTTCAGGCAACGAAGCCTCATTGATGTCTCCAGCGCCTTCGGTTCGTAACAGCAGTAGGTTTAACGCTTGGATTACAAAAACTACTTCGATTTTCTTTCCGTTTGGGAATATTCTCTGCTTATCTTCTAAG
>Ga0080004_1103784_pt1 | contig 33421 bp, 37 predicted proteins | sample WasSprMetagenome_FD_69207 | JGI IMG/M metagenome (GOLD analysis project Ga0080004, IMG submission 69207) | Sulfidic aquatic microbial communities from Washburn Spring, Yellowstone National Park, USA - WS (SPADES assembly) (version 2) | ecosystem: Environmental > Aquatic > Thermal springs > Hot...
CCAAAGACAGCTTCCCCTCCTACAATGTCCTCAACGATCTCTATAGGCATGAAACCGTTAACCACTCGATAGGAGAGTATGCTCGTGGAGAAGCTCACGTAAACACCTGTGAAGGCGAGTTCTCCATACTCAGACCATTCATCTCTATTCATAGAGGTGTAGCTAAGTATAACATGCCACTATACATTTCACTCTACCAGCTTCATAGAGAAACCCGACGGATGAAAGCCGTTCAAGCCTTAGAGCATATAATCAAAATAATCCTATCTTTACTCCTCCAGAAAATACTAGTTAAAGCCATCATCACACACCAACAACATTCTTATTTAAGAGCGAACTCATTATATACTTATTTTTCAAGTTGGAAGCAGGCTCAAGTCTTAACGAAATACTAAAGAATAAATGATAAGCATACTCTCAGAGGTGATGTAGGAATTGATTAAACTATACAATAGAGATATTGTCTCAGCATTAGATTTTGATAGAGAGACCATGGATTACTTATTCTATGAGGCAGAAAAGATTAGAGGAGAATTGAGTATGAAGAAGATTCTAGATTACTGTAAAGATAGGGTAATGGTAACAGTATTCCTTGAACCTAGTACGAGGACTAGGCTGAGCTTCCAATTCGCTATGACGAGGCTTGGAGGATTAGTCATAGATTTCGGGTTGGAGCAAGCTGCGAGTATAGCTAAAGGTGAAAGCTTTGAAGATACTGTTAGGATGGTTGACGGATACAAGCCTGATATAATAGTTCTGAGACATAGAGAACCAGGCTCTGCAAGTAGGGCTGCTGAGATTGCTTCTACACCTATAATCAATGCAGGTGATGGATGGAATGAGCATCCAACTCAAGCTTTACTCGACTTGTATACTATTTGGAGAGAGTTAAAGAGGATAGACGGTATAAACTTAGGTGTTATGGGGGATCTTAAACATGGTAGAACCCCAAGTAGTCTAAGCTACGCTATCTCCAAGTATGATAACATCAAGATATACTATATCGCACCTACGGAATTACAGATACGTAGAGAAGTACTAGAGAGGATAGATAAATTAGTAGAATGGAGGATGGTTGAGAGAGTTGAAGAAGTTATAGAAGAATTGGATGTATTGTATGTGACTAGGCTTCAGAAGGAACGCTTCTCAGACCCATCAGAATATGAAAGACTGAAAGGAAGCTACAAATTAACGGTAAATCTATTAAAGAAATTTAGGAAGATACCTATTATAATGCATCCTCTACCGAGGGTTGATGAATTATCGCAAGATGTTGATTCTCTCCCTCAAGCAAAATACTTTACACAAGCTGAGAATGGGGTCTATATTAGAGCAGCACTAGTAAAATCAATCCTAACCAAGTAGGGGGGAAACAAGGTCTCTGTAGGATGCGCCGTCAAATCTGGAAATATGTAAAAGTTAAATTAACTGTTTACTAGATAGGTTCTTACCACATGTTCAATAGGTTAGGTGAATTGTTCTATAGAAGAGAGAGGAAGTCGTGGATTTTATTGGGGAATACATTAGGAAGATGGTGAAATTGTAAAGTATCTAATGGATGTTTCTAACACTATAAAGAAAGGAAGACTCGGAGACATCAGTAACATCTATAACAATATAGATACTCCAGAAACTGAAGCGGATAACATGAGAAGGATACTATCCGAGGAACTTTGTAAGGGAACCTATTTCACACACATTAGGGAAGACTTACTAAACCTAGTAGAAGAAATCGACAATATTGCAGATTATACTAAAGGCTCGGTTAACAATTAGTAATATCCGCACCAAGCTGGGACCTACTATACTTTACGTTCTCTATCCCGGAGATGGATAAATACATTCAATCACGCATTAAAGCGTCTGAGAAACTACTTGAATCTTTCAGAATCTTCAAGCAGAACGTGAGAAGGCTAAACCAATACTTCAAGGAATTGAAGATATAGAAGAAGTGGATGAATTGAAGATGCCGATGGTTAAGAGTATCTTTAGAGAAGCTGATAGATTCAAGGTACTAGATGTAGTGCAGGTTAGGGAGATGATAGACATAATGAATAATATATGCGACTCGGCCGAAGATGCTTCTGACGTACTTTTCCAGATTATCGCTCAAAGATATGGGTAAAGCTTCTAGTATTGTACAGTGGTGTGGAGAATATTGAGTCCATTCTTAACGTATGTGCTATGTTTTCTATCAAGCCTTCTCTTCAGTTGGAATAACAGTTCATTATTTATAAGTGGCTTGGTAGCCTCAGGTATCACTAAGTTTAGATATTCCGTAATTTTTACAGCTATTCCTATGCTCGCTGGACTGATGCTTGAAGGATGGAAGATGAACCCCCACAGGCTGGTTACACTTGACTCATTCATAATACCGGTGGTAGCTATCTTGGTAACCCTTTCTACATGTAGTGCGTTAGCAATCCCTGTAAGTATATCAAACATTTCTATAGCATCTCTAATTGGAGCGTCATTATCATTAAATATGATGGTTTGTATATAGGTTCCATACGCTCCACCTCAAATAGATATTATAAAGTTAGCCTTAGAATAGTTCTCTGCTTAAGATCAGAGAGAAAATAATTTATGTTAAGTCAAAAATTTTAAGACAGCGAACCCAGTGTAAGATGCATGGAATTAAAGTTTTTTAAATACATGTTAATCATTCTCTTTGAGCTAGTTTGTCATCCATTAAAGATGAGATTGAGAGAGCTAATAGTGAAGCTGTGGAAAAGATGATGGAAGCAGATCCTATATGGGTTGATATGGGGTCTGCGAGAGAAAAGATCCCAGGTTTAGGTGATTACATGCTACTGCATGCTGGTCCACCTCTCTCGTATGAGAATGCAAGTGGACCTATGAGGGGAGCGATAATAGGTGCGATACTATATGAGGGGTGGGCAGACTCGGTTGAAGAAGCTGAAAGATTAGTGAGGTCTGGTCAGGTGGTATTAGAACCTGCACATGAACATAATTCTGTAGGACCTATGGCTGGAATAATCTCTCCTAGTATGCCGGTCTACGAAATTTATGATAAGAAGTATGGGAACAGAGCTTACTCTAATATGAACGAAGGAATCGGTAAAGTACTGAGATACGGTGCATATAGTGAGGAGGTCGTAGATAGATTGAGGTGGATGGAGGAAGTTGCTGGTCCAGTCTTAAAAGCAGCTATAGATATCGTTAGAAGAGAGGGGGATGGCATACCTATAAAAACCATAATTGCACAAGCTCTCCAGATGGGGGATGAGTGCCATAATAGACACATCGCTGCTACGAGTTTACTAATGAAAGAGTTAACTTCAAGCATTATCGAGACGGGTTTCGGTAAAGAAACAATAAAACAAGTATATCTATTCTTAGCGAATAACAATTTTACAATGCTTAACCTATGCATGGCCGCTGGTAAAGCTATGACGCTTGCAGCTCACAACATAAAGTATAGTACAATAGTAACAGTAATGACTAGAAACGGTACTGAAACAGGCATAAGAGTAAGCGGACTAGGAGATAGATGGTTTACAGCTCCAGCGCCTACTCCTAAAGGCGTGTGGTTCCCTGGATACAGCGAGGCAGACGCAAACCCTGATCTAGGCGATAGCTCTATAACCGAAACAGCTGGATTCGGTGGATTCGCTATGGCAGCTGCGCCTGCAATAGTTTCATGGGTTGGAGGAAGCGTCCAACTAGCTTTTGAGATCACCAATAAAATGTATGAAATAACCTACACGAAGCATAGATACTTCCTAATACCATACCTTAATTTCCAGGGAACGCCCACCGGAGTAGATATTAGGAAGATTGTAAAGACGGGGGTTGTACCAACAATAAATACCGGGATAGCCCATAAACAGCCCGGAGTAGGCCAGATAGGAGCTGGATTAGTATCATTTCCCTTCGAAGTATTCAAGAAGGCTTTCGAAGCCTACATAGAAGAATATGGAATATAATTATACAGCGTATTCGATAGGATGGTTCGCTAATAAAGTCATAAAGAAGGAAAAAAGAGCAATAGTTCAATACATATTTGAGAATACATTCTACTTAAACTATGGAAACGATATGGTCGTAGTTACCAGAAAGAACTATCCTTCCTCAATCACTATAATCTTATCATCGGATAAACAGGGAAAACCATTCAATAATATATTGAGAATAGGTGGGGAAGCCTACACCAGTAAAAATACTATAAGAATTGGTAGTTTAACAATCAATATTGACAGACCAGAAATCTATAGACCAAGAAATTTGCCTGACCCAGACGCAGAGAGTTTAAAAGTGGCCAAGGAAATATTTGGTAAACCTTTGAAAGCTATCCTCATACTCTATTCTTGCACACCCGTGAAGAACCCCTTATTTAAAACCCTAGAATTCAAGAAATTCATAGATGAAGTCGTTTACCCATTCTCGAGAAGACAGACAGATGTTATACATGACCCGGAAAAATATAGGATTTTACTAGGAGTCGGTGAAGGTTTTACCCCATCAGGAGATGATTTCCTCTTAGGGTTTATCGTAACTATAAATTTATTCGATAAATTACTGTCTATACGTAAGATAAGGTTAGATGAGAAGCTCCTCTTAAATTCTACAGCCTGGGTTAGTGCAATGTACCTGAAGTATACGCAGCTAGGAATTTATGATGAGAGGATAGAGAACTTTTTGTCCGCCTTACTGGAGGGGGATGAAAATATGGCAATTGACACTTTAATAAGTATCATTGAGAGAGGCCACATTTCTGGTCTTGATATTTCACTTGGAATTATCACTGGGTTAGCATGCATTCTAGAATACCTCGGAGAACGAGGCTTCGTCTCCAACATCATGAGGTATATGGAGAATTTTTATTAATTACGGAGACTGCCATCTATTTTGAGATGCCTGTCAAGGTTAAGATGTATTCTAGATTAAAAACATTAACGGGATCTGAGGAGATATATCTTGAAAGACCCCCGGAGACCGTTAGAGAGTTGCTAGATATGTTAACTAGTAGATTTGGAGAGAAATTTAGAGATACAGTCTATCCGCAGGGAAGATTAAGAGATAATCTTATAATAATGGTAAATGGGCACAGCATTAAGCTCCTGAAAGGATTGGATACGCCTTTAAAAGAAGAAGATGAAGTCTACATCGACGTCATTGATGTACTAGAAATTGTTGGAGGGGGATAAGCCTATCCAGGCGCATGCTCTCCGATATTCTCTAACGATCAACATATTCTAACTAGCAACGTTCAAAAGAAATGTTTATTTGTAACAGCAAGTAGTAAGACTTTGAAGAGGGTTGGCTATAGTTAGAAACATGGTTAAAGAGAATTACTTTAGGGACTCCATACAGCTTATGCAGCTATCTGAAGAAGCTAGGAAACTTCCAGGCGTGATTGACGTAGCATTGGTTATGGGTACTGAGACGAATAAAGAGATACTTGAAAGGTTAGGCCTACTAACAGAGGAGGGGTCTAGAGCTACTAAGAACGACCTATTAATCGCCATCAAAGTAGAGGCTGAAGAACAACTTAACAGCTCTCTAGCCACAATAGAAAACATGTTAGCTACAACTTCTATTCCAGCAGTCCCTACTACTGAAAGGATATTCTATAGTGTAGATTCAGCTGTAGAGTCTAACCCGGGCATCAACTTAGCATTAATCTCCATACCGGGAGAGTATGTAAGAGACGTAGCTATTAGATTACTGGAGAAGGGGATACATCTACACATATTCAGCGACCACGTCCCGATAGAACATGAACTAGAATTAAAGAAGATTGCAAGTAGCAAGGGATTGCTAGTACTAGGACCGGGAGCTGGGACATCGATAATAAATGGGAAAGCAGTTGCTTTTGCAAATTCTATTAGGAGAGGCAACATAGGAATTGTTGCAGCAGCTGGCACAGGCCTACAAGAAGTCAGCGTCCTCTTAGATAAGGTTGGGCTAGGTATCTCCCAAGGACTTGGAATAGGCGGGAATGATGTAAAAGAAAGCATTGGTGGGATAATGGCAGTAGATTGCATCAAAGCTTTAGAGAATGATGAAGAAACAGAGTTAATAATGGTTGTCTCAAAACCGCCTGACCCACCTGTAGTAGAAAGGATAATTAAAGTTATAGAAGAATCAAAGAAGAAATTTATCTTATGCTTTCTCGGTGGTCAGATCTATAAAGTTCCCAGGAAGCTCGTTAAGAGAGTATATTCATGTAGGAGTCTACATTCCGCTGTACTAAGAGCTGCTAGTATAGTCGGTGCGGAAAAGTATAAAGAGGCGGAGGCAAAGATCTCGATGAAGCTCTCTGAAATAAAGAAGCAAGTAAAAGACTTATCGAGGAGCTTGAGGCCGGAACAGAAATATATTAGAGCATTGTATACAGGAGGAACATTAATGTATGAATCATTAATGATGTATCGTGAGCTATTAAGAGATGTCTACAGTAATGCTCCGCTAGACCCAAAGTATAAGCTTGCAGACTCATTCAAAAGCTGTAAACATACTGTGGTAGACCTGGGTGAAGAAGAATTCACGGCTGGAAGAGCTCATCCAATGATTGATCCTACGATTAGGAGGCTGAGAGTAGTTGAAGAAGCTAGAGACCCTGAAGTTGCAGTAATAACTATGGATTTCATGCTTGGATACGGTTCTCATCCCGACCCAGTAGAAGCAATGACCAGCTCTATACTTGAAGCAAACAAAATTGCAGCAGAGGATGGTAGACGGATAGTATTCATGGCCCACGTATGTGGGACTGAGTCAGATCCTCAGAACGCTCTCAAACAAGAAGAAAAACTAAAGAGAATAGGTGTAGTAACATTTACATCGAATGCTTTAATGGTGTTCGCATCAGCTTTACTGGTTAAACGCGGTAAGATATCTCCTGAGAAAATCAAGAAAGTATATAAAATGTTCCTAGAAAAATAGAGGTGAGGTAAGATGAGTGAGCCTGTGAAGAAGCTTTTCTCATCAAACCTTAACGTATTGAATGTTGGACTAGAGACCTTCTATGACTCGCTTAAGGCTCAAGACGTGAATGTAATCCACGTCAGATGGCAGCCTCCACCAAAGCTTGAAAAGAAGTTAGAAGAAGCATTGAAAAAGATCTTCTAAATCTCCCTTTTACTTTATAGTATTTTGATGCATCTTTTATTGCTTCAATTGTTTCATAATATATTCCACATCTACATACTATACCGCTTAAGCTTTCCTTGATCTCATCCTCTGATGGCGATGGGTTTTCTTGTAAGAGTTTATGCGAGGCGATAACAAATGCTGGTGTGCAGAATCCGCATTGTAGTGCTCCATGCTCTATGAATGCTCTCTGTATAGGTGCTAGCTCACCCTCTCTCGCAAGACCTTCAACAGTCAATATCTCTGAGCCGTCAGCCTCAACAGCAAGAACAAGACAAGACTTGACCAGCTTACCATTTAAGAGTATAGTGCAGAGGCCGCACTCCCCACGCCAGCAAGCTGCCTTCACACTCTTCACCTTTAATTTATCCCTCAGGACGTCTAGTAGAATCTCATTATCTTTAACCTCGACGCTTCTCTTAGATCCATTCAGGGTTAGGGTAATCCATCGCCCCACAGCTAGCTCACCTCGAAGATCTTTCTCAGAACATTAATTGTCAGCAACCTCACTAGGTGTCTACGATAATCTTCAGACGCCAGCACATCAGATACAACGTCGATCTCCTTAGAAGCTTCTTCAGCTGCTAAGATTATAGCTTCACCGACGTTCTTACTAGAAAGAATTATCTTCTCTGCTTCATAAGCTCTAACAGGTTTTGTAGAAACTGCACCATATACTAGCCGGACATCTCTTGGCCTCTTACTATCTAAAACATAGGCAGCTACTGTTGCTAAAGCAAATTCTGACCCCGTATTAAACTTCATGAATAAGCTCTTAGCTTCAGGAGGCAGGTCTGGTAGATATATAGAAGTAACCATCTCGTTAGGCTCTAGACTAATTTCTACCGGCCCCTTGATAAATTCAGAGATAGGTATACGTCTAACATTGTCGACACTCATTATTTCTAATTCTGCGTTAAACGCTATCAATGGGATGGGGCCGTCAACCCATGGTAAAGCTTCACATATATTCCCAACTAGGGTGGCACGATTTTTAATAATAGAGTCTGCAGCTACCTTGACTGCTTGGTGTAGAGCTACATACTTTTCTCTAACAATATCATGTTTCTCCAGCTCCGACATAGTTGCTGTCGCACCTATCTTCAAGCCTTCACGTTTCTTGTATTCTATGCTTTTCAGCTCAGGAATATCTTTTATATCTATTACATGATTCGGCGTCATCAGCCTTTCTTTCATGAATGCAATTAATCCTACTCCTCCAGCCATTACTTTAGCTTCATCCCTAAACTTGTTTAAGAGCTCAAGAGCCTCTTTTAGGCTCTTCGGTTTATGGTATGTAAATTCTGGGAGAGTTAGGTATGGAGCCCCGAAGCTCATAGAGCCACCTCCACAATTTTCTCATATCCAGAGAACTTTTTCCATGCTTCCTCTACAAGGTCTGGTCTCTGCTCTCTAATCGCCTTCCAAACATATTCTGGACTCATTGGTAATCTACCCAATTTTACGCCTATAGCATTATAGATGGCGTTAGCTATAGCTGGTGCAACACCGATCATTGTGAGCTCACCTATCCCTCTAGCACCATACGGCCCATCCAGCTGAGGTGTCTCAATATACCTGCCGACAACCTCTCTAGGTACATCTTTGATCCTCGCTAAGTAATAGCTAGTAAAGTTCGGGTTGGTAACCCACCCTCTCTCATCAAATTTTATCTCTTCATATAATGCGATACTAGTCCCCATAATTAATCCTCCATGCGTCTGCTGCTTTACAAGAAGCGGGTTTATAACTTTACCTAGGTCTAGAACTTGAACAGCTTTTAGGATAGTTATTTCTCCGGTGAGGAGGTCGAGTTCTAATTCTACGGCTGTTCCCCCGAATGTATGGAAGATCGTAGGGTTCCCCTGTCCTGTATCTGGGTCTAAATAGGTAGTATGAGTTGACATGAATACTCCTCTACCTATTATGGGTCCGCCGACCGAGTTACCGTTGGGATAGGTGTAGCCCATCACTATATCCTGCAATGGCATCTTCTCCCACGGTTTACCTTTAACTCTTACTTCCCCATCTACTAACTCTAACTGGTCTTCAGGGCATCTTAAGACCTCGGATGCAACTCTAAAGACCTGCCTCTTAGCATCTTCTATAGCTCTTAAGACCGCTACTCCATCTGTGAATAATCCTCTACTTCCAACAGTCTGCCAAGTATAAGCTGATTTATGGGTATCTTTAACATAGTCGACTCTAACCTTTTCGAGAGGTAGACCGAACTCTTCTGCAACCATCTGCATAAGAGCTGTCACGGTTCCCTGTCCAAAATTGCCAGTAGCTATCAGTAAATCGATGCTCGCATCTTCATTGAATTTTAATATGGCTGAGGCTGCAGCATTTGGAGGTTGTGCAGGACCCTTAACAAATAGAGATAAACCTTTAGCTCTGACTTTCCATGGTTTAGAAGGATTCCCAGATGGCTTGCTCCAATTAATCTCGTCTATTAAAGTTTTTAGTACTTTTTGGGGGTCGCCAGCATCCTCTCTAAGTCTTTCTCCAGTACAGGTGTATGATTGCCCAGGCTTCACCAGATTGATTCCTCTTATCTCTGCTGGATCGATTCCTAGTTTTTTTGCTGCTCTATCCATTATCTGTTCAAGAACCCAGTGGCTCTCAGGGTATCCAAAGCCTCTTAGAGCTGTCGTAGGGACCTTGTTAGTGTAGACTGTTAGAGACTCTACACTGATGTTTGGGATCTCATAGCAACCATCCGCTGAATATCCAACTGCTCTTCCAACGTTAACTGTATAGTCTGCGTAGGCTCCAGCATCGAGTATGAATCTGACGCTGTATGCGTTAAACCTCCCATCTTGCTTAAACCCTGCTTTCGCAAATGCGTGGAACCCCTCTCTCACGGCCGCTGTAGAGAATTGTTCTTTCCTTGATAGTACAAGTTTAACAGGACGGAATCCAGCTGCTTTCGATAAGATAGCTACTAAAGCCTCCCATCCAAGTCCTGCTTTTCCGCCGAAGCCGCCTCCTACAAATGGTATCCTAACAATTATCTTATTATGCGGTATTCCAAGCGAGAGAGCCATTATCTGTCTCACTGGTGCAGGACTCTGCCAGCTTGTCCAGACTTCAACCGTTCCATCTAGATGATAGTGGGCTACAACGCTGTGGACCTCCATATAGCAGTGGCTTACATGTGATATGTGGAATTCTTCATCCAATATTATGTCTGATTCCATAAACCCTTTCTCCACATCCCCCCTTACCAACGTGAATTTATTTGCAACGTTTGTTCCAGGTACAGGCTTAAAGGCTGGTGAATATCTGTACTCTTCCATCTTTTCATGGATTAATGGTGCATCTGGTTTTAACGCTTCTAAGGGATCAAATACTGCTGGAAGTTCTTCATACTCTACGTCAACTAGATCTACTGCTTTTTCCGCCGCCTCAAGAGTCTCCGCAATGACTGCTGCAACAGGATGCCCAACCCAATTAACTTTATCTATTGCAAGTAAGTCTCTATCTCCTGAATACATTCCAACTCTATAGGGGTACTCTTTACCTGTTACAACTCTAATAACCCCAGGAACTTGTAGAGCCCTACTTGCATCAATCTTCTCTATCCTAGCATGGGGTACGGTGCTCGTCACTAGCTTAGCGTAAAGCATTCCTGGAAGCTCTAGATCAAATGTGTAAGTAGCTGTTCCAGTTACTTTCAGAAACCCATCTTGTGGTGGGATAGGCTTCCCAACATACCTATAAGACATAGGTAGCTCACCAACATACATCATGATGGTTTCGCTGGTTAATATTTTTTAACAATATTCCCGCAATCTTACCTAAGCTAGTCTCTCTTTTACGCACTCAAATAGTTGTTCTACGATTCTTCTTACGTAGCCTTCTAGCATAGGTCTAGCTAAGCTTCCAAGGGGTCCACTAACATTTACATCAGCCCCCCAAGCTATCTCCGTAGATCCATTTAGGCTTCTTAGTTTTATCTCTACTACTCCATTGAATCCACTGCCTGCGCCAGATCCTGTAAGATTCAACTTAGCTACATATCTTTGAGGATCCTCTTCTAGTACCCTGCTTGAAGCATGGAAGACACCCTTAATAAAACCTATACTTACTTTTACTTTAGCTGTTATTCTTTTCTCTCCTCCTACAGAATATTCTTCGATGCCAGGAACACACTGGATAACCTTCTCAGGGTTAGAGATAAAGCTCCAAACCTTATCTATCTCAGATTGGACGACAAGTTTCCCTTCAAACCTCATATAGACAGTTCACCCTAACGATAATATATATGTTCGTATTCTCGGAGGCGCGCCACTCTGTATGTTCTATAAGGTTACCTCACTCTAAAATAAGATTGTTACGAAAATATGCTTATATTTTTGCTAAGACTCTTCTTTATGTGATCTAATATGGTTATGGATTGGAGTAAAATCGTTAATTGGAGTAAGGTAAAGATATACGATTTATCTCAGCCGACAAGCTGGAAGCAGCCACCGTTTATGTGGTATCCTCCAATGAAGGTCTACTGGATCAAGACCCTCGGGGAGCATGGTGTAAACGCCCAATTCATCGAGACATCTCTACACTTCGGAACACATTTCGACAGCCAAATGCATTTTGTTACAGGTGGAAAAGATATTGCAAGCCTCCCATTAGAGGACTATCTAGTAGGTGAAGGCGTCATAGTAGATATCTCACCATATGTAAGCGATTATGATATCTACACCTCGGATACAATTGAGAAGGCAGCTAGAGAAGGAGGGGTAGAGATAAAGAAAGGAGACATACTGATGATCCATACAGGATACCATAAGTATGCATGGTGCGGGACAGAACCGGACGAAGTAAGATATATGGTTAAGCATCCTGGACCAAACATAAGCTTCGCTAAATGGTGTATTGATATGAAGATAAAGTGGATTGGGGTAGACGCTATGTCCGCTGACCATCCGCTTAATACTGTCATTAGGAGGGCTAGGCCAGACTTAGTAGCAGAAGCAGAGAAGAAGTGGGGAAAGAAGATAGACGAATTAATGCCGTGGCCTGAAAACTACCAATTAATGCACTTAAAACTCTTCCCACACATGATATTACATGCAGAGAACCTGGGTGGAGAAATAAGCAAAATAGTCAATAGAAGATGCGTAATCGGAGCATTCCCATTCAAATTCCAAGATGGAGAATCGGCATTCGCAAGGATAGTAGCTTTTGCTAGCGAGAAGTAAACAGACATCCCTCATTTTTCTTTTTCTACATTCATCGAAAAATCCATGATATAAGAGACATGGTCTATATGTAAGTTACTACCGTAATTCTTCCTAGTAAACCATTCTCCTTCAAGAACTCTAAAGTTTTCTTGTATAGATTTGAGGACGGCTCATGCATCATTAACAGAATCTCATGTCCTACATTCAGATGGTTTTCAATCTGTTTTACATATACATCTGCTATCATCTCTTTCTCAAAAGTTAGGATCTCTGAGCTTGGGATTAATATCAACCCGTAACCTTCTTCAACGTATTTCTCTATTAAACCTCGATTCTTAATAACAGCCTCAACTGGAGCTACTAAAATCTTGCCACACCTACTATCTGAATATATCAGTTTTTCATATTCATTTAGGCGGAGTTGCTTACAATCATACTTTAGGAAAACGCATATCTCTCTTACACAGCTCTCAAAGTCTCTTGGATACATTCTGCCCCCAGTTCTCTCTTCAGGATATATAACGAGAGGTGGGAGATCATATATCTCGTAATCAAATCCAAATTTTCTGAAAGCCTCATCTAAAATCTCGATAAATACTCCAGGCTCGGGTTTTATGTTGCTTTTCACATCCACTTCTCTCGGTCTCCCACCCCAAGAAGGATCACTCTGTGTCTCTCTGTACCCGCAGCTTGGACTTATCCCCAAACCAATCAACTTAAACTTCACTATATTGTTCTCTTCTAAGATTTCAGAGATCCCTACGGCGATTCTCCTACATAACTCTCTAAACAAAGAATTGTCATACTGTTCTTTAACAAACCACCACCTTCTCAGACCAAGATAGACGGCTTCAGGGCATGGAAGCTGAAGAAAACTTGCCTGCTTCGACTTCACGATATCCCATACAGGTTTAACGACATTCCTCCATCGAGCAATCCCAGGAGCTCTTGAATTAACATTCAGTATACAATGACCTAGTATGATAGTCTCCATAAATACCTAAGCTATGAACTATATTCCTAAGTAATTAACATAACTTACTATCAGTTTAATGAGTTTTACATATTAGTTCATAAGTTTTATGTGAAAACTTTATATTGAATATTAGATAGCTTTATAAGCATCCTATCGATATTAAAATATATGAGTTCTAAGAGGAAAATTTCTCGAAGAGAAGCGCTCTCGACAGCTGGTAAAGTTGCTGTCGGTGTTGTAGCCGCTGGTGTTATAGCTGGTGCTGCCGGGTATTATGCAGGTAGTAGTGCTGCGCCTGCCGCAACTACTGTAAGAGAGACTAAGACTGCCACAGCAGCCGCTGCAACAGTAACCATGCCGACAACAACTACACAGACAGTGACTAAGACTGAGACTAAGGTAGCCGAGATAGCTCGTAAAATCGTGTTGGGAATGGTTCTAGGCGGTTATATTGAGGGCTCAACTTGGGATGGCCGGCAGATCAAGGCTGTAGATAGATTGAAGAAACTTTATCCCTGGTTTGACTACGCCTACGATGAGGGTGTTGTGCTAAAGGGTAAAGACCCGATATCTTCAGCCAAGGACTTAATAGCTGTAAATAAAGCAAATATAATCTTCGGTAGCTGGGAGCCAGCAGCCATTCCAGCGTTCCACCAGATCTACGCAGATTATCCTGACGTGTACTTCTTAGGCATCGTTGGAAGTGATATATCTTCGCAGAGGAATTTCTTAAGGGTCTTTGTAAGACAGTATCAAGCCATGTATTTAGAGGGGTTAGTTGCAGGCGCTATAACTAGAACCAACAAAATAGGGATTGCTGTAGGCCCAGCATGCGTTCAGAACTGGAGAAGGATGGCTGCCTTCTACCTAGGGATAAAAGATGCAAACCCAAATGCTACTCTATACATTAAGTATGTTGGAGAATGGTATGATCCCCCCAAAGAGAGGGAGGTCTCACTAGCTCTAGTCGATCTAGGGGTAGATGTCTTAACGCATTACACTGACTCTGTAGAGCCTCTGAAAGTTTGTGAAGAGAAGAGAATATGGTTCATTAGTAAAGATGCAGATATAGTTGGCTTATATGGTTGGTCAACTACCGATACGGTTGCAGTCGGATTTGATACTAGGTGGGAAGTAATGTTCGACGTCATATTTAAGGAGTATTTAGCGGGAACCACCCATCCTGATAGATTAGTGTTTGTAGGTATGAATAGGCATATCTCTCTTCCAAGCGATAATCCATGGGTGCCAGGACAAACAATTCTACCAGCGGTCGACCTACAAAATAATAACAGGATCGGGCTCGACGCTATAAGTCCTAAAGCAAAACCATTAATCCCCGATAGAATTCTTAACCTAATTAAAGATAGGAGGGAGCAGATGCTACAAGGCGTATGGGATCCATTCTTTGAGCATGAATTGGTCAGCAGTGGAGAGGGGATAGCGATCCCAGAGCTAGGGCTGGAAGTCCCACCCAAGGGTACTGTGGTCAAGCCAGCGGGTGTAATGCCTTCCGACGAGTGGTTGCTTGGAAAACTCAACTTCCAACTTGACGGGATAGTGCTCGTGAAGTAAGGAATTTTTAATCTCCTAAATTTTTTATTCTTTTATGTATGGTTCTCCCAGTGACTCAGGTTTAGCAAGAGCCCATTTTCTCCTAAATCTTTCAGTCGAAATTACTACTAAAACGGCGATTGTTGCGATAAAGGGAAGCATTCTTAGAATGGGCAGAGGTGCTGGGATACCTGCATATATGGTTTCAGGAGAGATCGCAAATTGCCAGACGAAACCGAAGATGAGCGCGCCGGCTAAGAGTATTGCTGGTCTCCAAAGCGAGAACATCACAAGGGCAAATGCTATCCATCCTAAGCCCTTTGTTGGTAAATGACTCCAGCCTGCTAGATATGTTGTGGATAGGAATGCACCAGCCAGCCCTGACAGCATCCCACCAATTATAGTGCATAGATAGCGGGTTCTGACCACATGTATCCCTGAAACCTCAGCTGCAAAGGGATTCTCGCCTACAGACTTTATCTTTAACCCTAGATGGGTTCTTGAGAGTGTAAACCATATGATGGCTACGATTGCTATGGCTATGAAGAATACCGGTGAGAGTTCATACATTCTAGGAGATAAGATTCCACGAGGAAGTGGACCAGAGTATCTATCCGTCCAGTAAGTAACAAAACCCATTGCAAAGAGCCATATCCCCATGCCGCTTACGACTTGGTTTACTTTCATTGACACGGATAGTATCGCATGTAGAAGACCAAATAGTCCACCAAATATTGTTCCGACAATAAATGCTGGTATAAGTCCCCAGCTTATAGTTGCTAAAAAACCTGAGGCCGCTCCGAGGAGCATAAGACCCTCTATTCCAACATTAATTACGCCTGAACGCTCGGTTAAGAGTTCACCAATTCCAGCTAAGATAAGGATGGTCGCTATTTCTAGTGACCTTGCTATAAAGGGCCATATCATCGTCTCACCCTCTTGATCCTATATAGGTAGAAGAACTGGAAAGCTGCAAAAGTGATAGATATTATTCCCAGAAAGAGAACATCAAGGCCGAAAGGTAGACGGAGCCTTCTAACTAGAACCGTTGAACCAACTATTATTGAGCCTATGAAGATTGATGTTGGTACAGCAGCTATCGGATTCAGGAGGCAGACTAATCCTAGAATTATCCCCCAATATGTAAGGTCGCCTATCGACTTGTATGCTTCAGGTCTAGGGATCATATAGAAGGCGCTGTCTCCAGCCCACATATGGTATCCTGAGAGACCTGCGATGGCCCCACCTATAGTCATGGCTAATATATATATACACTTGACGCGTTTATACCTATATGTCTGGCTGCGGTTGGACTATTTCCCAGTACCCGTATTTTATATCCGACCGCTGACTTACTCAGGAAGAAGAATAGTACTATAGCTATTCCGATAGCTAAGTAGCTAGTAAAAGGTGTATACCAAATTACTGGTGCACGGGCATTCGGAGGTAAAGGCCTACTAGTAGATTCAGCGATACCTGCCCATGGCCCTCCAACAGTTAATAAGTAAACAAGCCAGAAGGCAATATTATTAAGCATTAAACATCCTACAACTTCATTAACGTTTAACTTGCTTCTCAAGAATCCTGCGAACGCTCCATAGCCTGCTCCGAAAAGCGCTCCTGAAATCAGCATTAACGGAATTAGGATGGATGGATGGAGGCTTGGAAGACTATAGGCAACTGCAAATGCGCCAATCGTTCCAAGATAGAACTGCCCCTCCATTCCAACGTTCCAAAGCCTTGCCGTATAAGGAACTACGAATGCGAGTGTTTGGAATAGGAGGAAAAAACCTCTATGGAGAGATGTCTGGAGTCCGAGGGCTGGGTCAAAAGCAAAAGAGAATATATTTGTGTATGCATCTATTGGGTTAGCTCCTTCTATAAGTACAAATATGCTGAAAATTATGAAAGAAAAAGCTATCGAGATTAAAGAAGTAATAATAGCTTGTCTGCCCGTTAATACTGGAATTCTTTCAAGTTTTAATTTTACAGTTTCTAGACGGCTCATCTGTTTCCCACCCTTTCCGAATAGGCTCCCGTCATCATAGCTCCTATAACTTCTTTTTTCGCTTCTTCTGCTGGAATAATACCTACAAATCTCCCCTCATATATCGGTGCTATCCTATCGCTCAACTCTAAAACTTCATCAAGGTCGTCCGAGATTAAGAGTACACCCATCCCCTTCTCTTTACAGGTAAGCAATCTCATCCTAACCGATTCTGTAGCAGCTACATCCAAACCAGTCGTAGGTAGATTAGCGATCAACAATTTTGAAGTTCTAGGAATAACCCTAGCTAAAATTAATCTTTGTAGATTTCCGCCTGAGAGATACGCTGCTTTAGTATCAGGGCTTGGAGCTACGACTTCAAAATCAGATATAACCCTTTCAGCATATTCTCGTATCTTCTTATAGTTTAAGAAGCCTCTGCTCACAAATTCTTTATCGAAATAGAGACTCATCAAGATATTTTCAACGAGTGAGAACCCTCCTATAATGCTGACCCCGAATCGTTCTGAAGGAATGTACCCGATCCCCATCTTCAACCTTTCAAGAACAGAGGCATTAGTAATGTCTCTACCCATGAAGACTATGCTCCCAGTCTCTGCTCTACGCAGCCCTGCTAAAACTTCAGCTAGTTCTTGCTGTCCATTACCGCTTACACCTGCAATCCCGAAGATTTCTCCCTCTCTAATAGTAAAGGAGATATTATTGATGGCTAGAAGACCTTTATCATTCCTAGCTGAGAGATTCTCCACCTTCAGTATTTCCTCCCCAATATTTACTTTGGGTTTACTTAAAGCAAACAATACTTCTTTCCCAACCATGTACTCGGCTAGAGCCTTCATAGTAGCATCTCTGGTTTCAATTCGTTTTACTACTCTCCCTCTTCTAAGAACTGTCACCCTATCACTTATAGCGAAGACCTCGGGTAGCTTATGTGTAACAAATGGGACCAAGGCGATCTCTTGCTTACTCATAGTTTTAAGAGAACTGAGAAAAGCTTCAGTCTCTAGAGGTGTTAGAACAGAAGTTGGCTCATCTAGGATAAGTATCTTTGCACCACGGTAGAGGGCTCTTAAAATCTCTACCACTTGCTGTTCCCCAGCAGATAGCTGCCAGACTCTAGCATCTAGATCTATCTTGAAACCATACTTTCTACATAATTCTTCTACTTCCTCTCTTATTTTTTTGAAATCTAAAATTCTGCCAGCTTTTGGGTGACCTAGGATGATGTTCTCTAATACTGTATGAGCAGGTATCAGCCTTCTTTGCTGGTGAACCATTCCTATACCCATATTGATAGCATCTAATGGGGATCTGAATCTGACTCTTGTCCCATACATATAGATCTCTCCACGGTCAGGCTGTAAAACACCGAATAGAATATTCATTAACGTAGTCTTTCCTGCACCATTCTCTCCTAAGATAGCATGAATCTCACCTGACTTGAATTCGAGATCCACATTATCAAGGGCAACTACTCCTCCTGGATATATTTTCGTTAATCCTCTAACTTCGAGTATTGTCCCTCCTGCTTCTATTTCCCCATACATATGCTAATGCCCCATCCTTCTCTGACGCTATTATCAACTATTACCTCATATTTTAAGATTAGATATACGTGCTAGCATAGTGTCCTGATAAAGAGTGCATTTAAAGTCCAGGGTTTAGTGTTTTATGTACGGATGTTGCGGCCATTGTTTCTAGTTGTTTTAAGTGGAATAGAAGAGTAGGGAGGTTAAGGTTCTAGCTGTTTTTAGAGTAAATGTTTCATGGTAGTTGCATGAGGATATCTAAGTTTCTCAGCCTGACTATAGAGCCTATAAGCAAGTCTACCATATATGAACTAGCTAAGGCGGTCTCATCTAGGGTTGTCCTAGCTTCCAAGCCAATGTATAGGAGGTCTATAGCTGGCATATAGCTGTTGATGAGCTAAGCTACTTGTTAAGAGATCTTGGGCATATGTGGTGTGCAGTAAACGTAGATTCAGGCGAACTAATAGCCTTAGAAGCATCATATGAAAGAAGCTGTTTAAATGCCCTAATCTTCCTAAAGAAAGCTCTCAAGCTATGTATCAATAGGCCTATGATAGTGGTTGATGGAGACCCACGGCATGGATGGGCTCTAGAAGCTCGAGCTCAAATTCGATGTCAAAGATCCGGCATAAGAAATAGGGTTAAGAGATTCTTTAGATACTTGAAGGAGAAGGTGGCTATATTCCACCATAAGCTAAGCGCAAAGAACCATATACAGGGGATAGAGAACCTAAACCTATCCTTAAAACTATTCGCACCATACTACCAAACCATAAAGATGGGGGGAGGCGAGTGAGATGCTTATCCTGACACCATGCCTATTATCCTACTTCTTCTTTATTTTCTTCTTTTTAGCTGGTTTTGCTTGAGGCTTCTTTACTGCCTTCTCCCTTAGATATAGGAAGACGCTCTTCTCAGCTAACTTATTCATTTCTTCAAGAATTTTTCTGGCTTCCTCGCTTTCAACTGCTTTCTTGAATAAGTCTTCATTTCTAAACTCCATCTCTATACAGCAATCCACAGGCAGCTCTTCTACCTGGTATCCTCCATAGACAAACTTCAGAGAAGCTGATCTTAACCCAGCCAGCTTCCTCAAGAACCTAGCATAGTTCTTTAAGATAAATCCTTGAAATTCTTCCACTGAAACCTCAGGCTTCTTCTTTAACTCCTGAACCACTCTAATCATACAGAATACATGTATAAACCTATTTTTATGATTTACTCTAATCAAAAACCATAAAAGCTGCCCATCTCAGCCAAAGTAAGATGTTAGTAAATCCTTCTAAAGATAAAGAAGTAACTCTTCACAATAATTAAAACTAGATGGATTTAACTTACAAGTTCTCAACGAGATGACCAAGTAAATATTTGTATCTCTGACGATGCAGTGTACATATTGTTGCAACATTTATTATGGCATAGAGTTTACTTAGTATTCTTATCAATGGCTCCTCCAAGTAACAAGCTTCATATAATCTATGGAAGATATTCCTCTACGAGATAGTGTGTATGGGTAAATTCTTCAGACAGGATATGCTGCATTAAGAATCGTTATAGGTGTTATGGAGATTGTAGATGCATCATTTATAACATTTCACTTCATTCTCCATAAAACTATGGATAGCACTATTAAGCATTGTCCAACAGAACTATTTGTCCATGCTGAATAGAAATAGGGGAACGTTTAGTATCTTGGTCTAGAAGGAGTTAATAATAATTAATCTGAGAATATAAGATTGCTTTAAGAATTCTCTTGATCTTATTGATAAACAACTAATAGAGGGAACGGTTGAAAAACATCTATGTAAGCTTAGGGCTGAAAAGTAATTATAGACTCTAAATAAAGAAATATAGAAGATCATTAATTATTGAAACAAAAGAGATTGACCTTTTTGGAATCTGAAGCAAATAGAAAAATATTGAGGATAAAGAGGCAAGATAATTATCCTAGCTCGATATCGTAGAAGGATGGTTTGAGAGCTCCTTTCCATACAGGTTTCAACGTACCTAGATATGGTGTCTTCTCCCAGTTATATTTTTACACATTCCTCTTAATAGGTGTTTGTACACTAGTATGAGCCCATGCTAGCGTGGCTACATTCATTATACTTCTCCAAATCAAGTATTTCCTAGACATCTCAACCATCAACCGCCCATGCGGTCTCAAAACTTTATTGGGAGAGATAAAACTATCTGATACCAATTCTGATGTTATACTACTATCGAAGTCTCCTAGCCCAAGCGAGATATTTATGAGTGTAACTACGTGTAGGAAGCTTAGCCTCTCAGCCTTCTCCTCAAACATTTTAAGCTTCTCTCTATAAACCTCCTCATTGAAGCTTCTACATCTTCTTATAGATGGGCAGTATTGAGCTACAAACGTTCTCGCATTTCTACGGATAAACTTGAGTAAGTCTATCGGATCCACCGTCTTCACAGCCTTTCTTACTATTCTATGGTTGGCTGATATTATCTTACTGATACTTGATGCTAAAACTCCAGTAACAATGCTGCCTGCAGAAGTCAAGCTTACCTCTTCCCCACCATCCCTACTACTGATCCTAACGAGTCCTAGATCCTTCAGTAGTGAGCGAGTGAGCGGTTCATATTTTGTAGCACCTGAATCCTCCATAATCTTACGGCACACCCTCCTATTACTGGTTATTGGGGATAGTTTGAAGAGTATGTAAACTAGGCAGGCAGGGCATAGTTTTGAGATAATGTGGGCCATGGCCCCTCTAAGATTTAGATGAGAAGCTATCTCTCGACCTGAAATATTCAATGCTTCCCTACTCCAGAAATCTATAAATCTTCTCAATTCACGTTCCTTATCCTCAACAAGCTTATGCGCGATGCCTACCTTCTGCTTTAAGACTGCTAAAGCCTCGGCGACACCATCATCTACATTAAACTTCATCACACATCTAACAAGATAACGGGACTCCTCCAACCCGTCAACCCATACCTTTCCAAGATCAATAACACTGAAGTCTCTTACATATCCCGTCTCTCTCAAACAATCCAATAAAACATTGATAAAGTGATTCAGCTCTACGAAACCTCTCCACTCCTGCGGTAGAAGATACGTAGAAAATTGAACGATGCTATCATGTATCAGTAGAGAGTAGCTGAGCATGCTTTCGAGGACATCTAATCTAAACCATGTCTTTATAATAAGTTCGCTGGGTAGATCTGAAAACCTCAAGTCAGACATCGACTTCAGCTTGGAGAAGTCGCACTCAATAACGTAGAGACCTTCTTCAGCCTGCTTAGCATCATACCATTCATGACCAATCCTAACTCTTAGCTGAGACCAGCCGACGCTCCAGCCGCCAACCCCCGGTCGATGGCATAGGAGCTACAGGTCCGAGCTATACTCCGGAGCTTCCGGGAAAGTCTTGGGCGAAGGGCTAGAAAATCTGGAAGATGGAAGCGTTTGTCTAGACATCGCTAAACCCTCCACTCTCTTCATTTTTTATTCTTCATCCGAATAGAGTTTAATAACCTTCTTATCTCTCAAAGACATAACGTCCAGATAAGGGATATGTTTAAAGGCTTGGAGCGTAACCTTTTATGTCGTAGACACTGTAACCATTGTTTCTAGTTGTTTTAAACATGGTAAGGAGAGCGGGGAGACTAAGGTTTTAGCGGTTTCTAGAATACATGCTTATGGGCTTAGATATGAGTATTAGAGAACCCATATATGTAACAGAGCTGAAAGATTCCTTAGATACTTGAAGGGGACGGCTATATTCCACCATAGGCTGAGCCTAGAAATCTAGTGAGGGAACTAGGAATTCTAACTTATTCCTAGACTTCTTCACATTATACTATCCAGACTGTAAAGATGTGGGTAAATACGATGCTTATCCGATGAAACTTAAGAAAAATAGGAATGCAAAAATATGAGGTTGTAGGGTACAGAGCTAAGTATAAAACATCCCATGAAAATAGCTTATGACAGACAGGACATGCTACTCAATAACGGTGTACGCAAACATATTCAGACAGCACGTCAATTATTGAGTAACATGTCTGAATACCTGCTTAATACATTGCTCCGGTAGTATAGCCAGGACAAGTATACGGGCCTTTCGAGCCCGGGACCCGGGTTCAAATCCCGGCCGGAGCAAAAACTAAAAATTCCTCCCCAAACCCGTTCCCTCAAAACACATTCGTTAACCAGATAAAATTTTCAAATTTTTCTAAAACCTTTATGTCGACATTAAAGTTTAGAGATGACGATTGGAGTAATGGTTTCTTCCAAGTTTTCCACTTAATTGATTTCTAGCTAAGTAGCTTATATCTCCTACACCTGCTTCTATTTTTCGAGTACAGTCTTGAGTTTAACTATAAGCATTTTTACATCATCTACTGCAAGTTCAACTTCCCTACTCGGCATCCAGTTTTCATAAAAGTTCTGGTGGAGGTTGTTTGCTCTACCCCATAGATATCTCAACTCTTTATCTCTTAATCTTTCAGCTAACTCATCCATATACTCCCATAGACTAGCATGGCTTCTAAGCTCTCTTCCCTCTTTTGCAGCTAGAGCTTTAACGATCTGGGATGCGGCGCCCCATGCTTTCTCAGATGCTTGAACGTAATCCCTCTTTCTCAGGTACTCCTCAGCTTCACCCATATACTTCTCGGATAACTTCAAATGGATTTCAGTCTTTTCATCGGGGTTTAGGGGTTCGTTAAGCATCTTTGTTAAGGCTTCGATTATAATCTCTTCTTCCATAGCCCCTCTCCTCTCAGATTCTTCTTTTAACTTCTTCTCAATCCTCTTTGGCAGTACTGTTGAGGCCATGTTCTTACCTTCTCTACAATTACTTTTAAACTTCACACATAAAAATCTATATCAATAAATCTAAACAAAGATATTTGGACATAAAGTTGACCTAGGGATTTTCAGCAGTATAAACTCTTACTCTAGTCAATGATTATTTGCGTGGTATATTTTGTAAATTCAAGGCACATTTTAAAAACCTTAAATAATGATTGGTAGATGGTTACAGAGAATGAGATTGAAGAAGACATTCTGTTCAATGCTGGTTTTAGTGGTATTATTGTTTTCTTATTCCTACTATGTTGTTGAGGGTAATGAGCATGCTTTAGAGAGGTTGATTGAAGTAGATAGATATGGTTTCTTGTATGTTATTGATAATATCCCATTAGATGGTGGATATGCTGAGGTTGGATTTCCTAAGCAGCTTTTATCAAACCTAGTAGATTACTATGCGCTTGATGGTAGCATTGAACTCAAGGTTGAGGAGCAGATATTCTGGCTTAAAGTATCTCCTAGACAATCTTCTAGTAGTGTAAAGCTGACAACAACCTTTGGGGATTTAGTGAAGAGAAGTGGGGCGGAGAATTTCAGGATAGAGTTTCCAGCGAATCCTGTAACTAGAAAAAACCTTGAAAACGTTAATGTTAGAATAATCCTGCCCGAAGGCTCTAATATAAGTAAAATTTCACCTTCAACAATAGAGGTTAAAGAGAACAATATAGAAGCACAGGGAATGCTATCTATAGATACTACTCAAGTTCATAACCTACAATTAGAGTTCGCTGTAGGAGAGATCAGCTTACTTAAGCCTATCTACACATATCTTACGCTAGACTTGTCTACGAAGCAAGCTGAGTATAATGTTAAGCTCACCCTAAGAGATGGAAAAACTATTGATAGCTTTCACTTCAATCTACCTAATGGGTCAAGAGTTCTTGAGACTAGAGATCATTTAAAGAAGCTCTCGAATAGCTATGATGAGCAGACTGGCAAGCTTAGAGTATCTCTTGATAGAAAATTAAATGTAGGTGAAAGCCAGACAATAATAATCAGGTTTGAGCCTCCTGAGAATTTCTTCTATAAGATCGAAGAAGGATCTATACTGATATCCCCCTATCTACCATTTAATTTAAGTACTCCAGACTATAGGGTCAGCGTGATCCTACCATCCATGGAATATGTCTCTTCGAGCCTTGATCCAATAGAGGTTAAGAAGATTTATCCTGAGAAGACTCTTCTAACATTCTCTCTAGGGGTTGCGTCTCCACCAACCATAGACTTGAGGAAGCTTAATGTAATAGTTAAGCATGCTCCAAGCATGTTCTCACTCATTCCATACATGCTTGGTGTATCGATAATAGTGATGATATTTAGTGTTCTAGCTTATTCTTTGAAACCTGTCTTTAAGCCTTCTTTGAAAGAGTATGAAGAAAGAGCTAGGAAACTAATTGATGAGGTTGAGGGGTTGGCGAGTTCATGTAGAGTTATCGGTGAGTTAGTAACCAGTAAGAAGATACTAGACAAGGGATATGTTAGACCGAGGATACTAGGAGTCAGGAATGATGTAGCTAGACACGTGAGCAGGATAGCTAGTTACTCTGTAGACCTGAAGAAGGCTTATCCGGAAGCAGTAGATAGGATAGACTCATTAATGGTAACATCTAGGATGATCCAGGAATCTATTGAGCATCTCTGGACCCAGATCCACAGATACTTAACAGGGGCCATCGCAAAAACCCTATTCACTAGACAGGTAGAAGAAGACTACAAGAGTATTCTTAAGCATCTGGATAAGCTGGTTAAGGAAGGAGAGTTATTAAGAAAAACTTTATCCAGATAGAGCTTCTACGAACCATTTAACGATATCTTCTTCAGGGTCTTTCATTATCTTCCAAAGCTTCCTAGACTTCTCCTTAGAGGTCTGGGAAAAATCATCGATATTCTTTAAAATACTCTGCAGAGTCTTGAGTGATCTATCTAGGCTCTCATAATGTTTTACTAATCCTATCTTAGATAAGAATTTGATTATAGTTGGTTGTTTACTAGGATAGATCGATATACACGGCTTCCCGAGGAGTGCAGCTTCCTGAGTCATTGTCCCTCCCCCACCGATAAACATCTTTGAATAATATATGAGATGGCTTGCAGTAACGGGCTTACTTACTATTAAGGTATCTTTATTCATTAAGAGCTGCTCAGCTATTTGAGCTTGCTCTCTATATCTTGCTAAGACTAGGACTTTCATATCATATCTTCTTATAACGTCTATGAGGTTTGCAAGTACCTTAATATATTGAGTATCATCAAGCATCAAGTAGGAAGCTGCGTATTCCGGGAGTCTAACCAAAACATATTCGCCTTCAATGTTGAGGCCCTTTATTATAGTGCTATCTGGATGGAAGTCTTTCAGCCAGAAGTATGGGTCAAGTACTCTGTACTTCTTAATCTGGACGGGTCTTACACCATATCTAGTCCATTCACTGGTTTCTATAATCCAAGGCGTTAAGATTCGTCTGGAGGAGGGTGCAGTTAGGAAATTTACTGGAGAGTGTGGAGAATCTGATGCAAGTATATGTGGCCTCTGGAGACCGTAGGCAATTCTCGATGCTTCAACCGAGCCGCTTGAAACTACAAGGTCGATCTCTTCGATTGGCACCTCATCGATAAGTAGGTTAAGCCTCTCAATACTTGCTTTAAGCTTATCTCTTAAACTGTATCCACCAAATCTACCAATAATCTTTATTTCCCAATCTCTAAAAGCTTCCTCGATTAAGCTATCCAGCTGCTCATATCTTCTAGAGGTGAGGAATACGCTGTATCCACGCTTCTTGAGAATTTTAGCTATTGATGTAAAATAGAAGAGCTGTTTAGGAGTCAGTATATCAAACCAAAGCATCACCTTTATCACTTGGAAGCATTTACTATAATGTTTTTCGTTATGGATTAGTTAAGGATAAGCATTAACATCTGTTATCTAGAATATGCTCATAGACGAATAGAGCCACCCTCATTTTAGAATCTCTAGAATTCCCCCTCGAAGAATTCTTGAATAGGAATCTTTTAAAATAAGTTTAGTGAGGGAAATAAGAGGTTATGATCACGCTTTTCATGGTTTTCATTCTCTCCTTAACCTTGGTAATACTTCTAACACCATTATTCATAAAAATTGGAGGAAGACTAAATCTGACAGGAGTAGATATACATAAGCCTGATAAACCATCTATACCTAAAACAGGTGGACCTGCATTAGTGATCGGAGTTATAACTGGCCTTACAGTATACCTCTTTGTTCAGGGGTTTTCTACGGAGATAATTGCATTGATTTATTCTTCTCTCATTGCAGCTTTGATAGGTTTAATAGAAGATATTAGAGGGGAGATTAACCCAAAGGTTAAGCCTGCGTTGCTAGTCGTTGCAGGGATACCCATACTGACATTATCTGCCTACACCCCTCGACCTGTTCTACCTTTCATAGGTGCTACGAGGTTAACTAGGATCTATCCCTTCCTTGTTCTTGTGAGCTACCCAGTAGTCTGTAATGCTGTTAATAGTATAGATGTCTTGAATGGGTCTATTTCTTTTACATCTATAGCTTTCTTCACCGCCGTCCTAATTGTTTCAGGAATCCATGGCTTCGAGTATCCATTAACAGTATCAGTTATTATGCTGGCAGCATTAGTAGGATTCACTATTTACAACAAGTACCCTTCAAGAGTGTTCGCAGGTAATTCTGGAAGCTTGTTTATTGGGGCAGTAATGGTCTCAACAGCTATTATTGGGAGAATAGAAGTTGTCGCAATCATTGCTCTCCTACCACATATAATGAATGAGATGCACGTAATATTCTCTATGCGTGGATTAAAATCTGCGAAAAAATACAATTCTCGACCGATAATAATTGAGAATGGACTGATTACAGCGAATCCTGATGAAAAAGCACCTATAACTCTTGTAAGAATACTTTCAGCGAAGATAAGAGCTAGGGAGGATAGCTTAGTGAAATCTATATCTCTCCTCTCATTCTACTCCATGATGCTAGCAATCCTGACTAATATATTGTTTATGAGGTGAGTGGAACGTGTCTCTACTTAGAAATACTTTAATGGCCCTCATACTCTTAACGATTGCATGGATTGGTTTCATCTTTATAACATTCATACTCGCATATACTTTGTTTCCCGCTCTAGAGTATACAGATGGGAGCTTGACACTAGGGTTACTGAGAGTCGCTTTAGGGATAGCTGTAATTATGCTATGGATATATGGATGGTATACGTTGACAAAGATGTCGCTACGTAAAATGCTATCGTAATAAACCAAAAATAGTAACAACCAACATGTATTAACATGAATCTGGGTGGTGTCTAGAGATATTGAATGTAGGTGTTGTAGGTGTAGGCTTCTGGGGAAGAAATCATGTAAGAGTATTCTCTGAACTACCCTGTGTAAAAGTTGAGGCAATCTGCGATATTGACTACGAGAGAGCTAGAGATGCAGCCGCGAGATTTAATGTTCTGAATTATTATCCAAGTATAGATGAGATGCTCAAGAGGCATAGTCTAGAAGCTGTCTCGATATGTACTCCATCCGTTAGCCATGCGGAATTAACTATAAAATGCCTTGAGGCGGGAGTAAATGTCTTCGTTGAGAAGCCTCTCGCTTCAACTCTAGATGAATGCTTCAAGATTATAGATACTGTGAAATCTTGTAATAAAGTCGTTATGACAGGGTTTATTGAAAGATTTAACCCAAGTGTAAGAAAAGCGAAAGAGCTTCTAAGAGATAGAGAGATTGGGGACGTAATTATGTCTCATAGTAGGAGGATAGGTTGGTGGCCAGAGAGGATAGGTGATGTAGGAGTAGTGAAGGATACAGCTATACATGATATAGACCTTGCAAGACATATATTCGAAGATGAGCCTTCACAAGTATATGCGAGAGGCGGTAGGCAGAAACATACTATAGCGGAAGACCATGTACAAGCAATACTATCATTTAGAGATAATGATAAAACTGCGTTTATTGAGGCAAACTGGCTAACACCTAGAAAGAAGAGGGAGATGTATATTACAGGCTCGAACGGTGTAATAACTATACAGTTTCTAACACAACAACTAGTAATAGAGAAAGCAGACATAGTCTTAGAACCTCTATTAAAGTATGAGGAACCATTAAAGAATGAGCTAGCATATTTTACTAAGTGCCTTCTAAGTAAGTGTAAGCCCATGCCCGATGAAGTAGATGGTGCTAAAGCAATAGCAGTAGCAGAGGCAATAATTAAATCAATTCAGACAAACAAGTCAGTAGAGCTAGAGATTAGAAAGATAAAATAGACTGCAATTAATGTAAAAATCAGTGTACTTCCATCATTATGGTAAATGGATAATCTATAAATTCCTGAAATAAATCATATAAGTGATAAAAGAGATGTCTAGCTGGAAGCCTTAGATCGAGGTCATAAGAGTTAAGTAATATTACTTTAAGACTTCTTAAATTCATCGATCATCTTTCTTACTAATGTTATGGCGTATTCAGCTTCGCTTGGGTTATAGACTCCTTCATGGAAAGCTTCATCATGTAGTGTTCTCATTACATCAGTATATAACGCTCTCAAGTCTTCGCGTCCAATCTGTCTAAGCAGAGGCCTCCTTTCAGCATGAGACCTAGCTATAATGTTCAGCTTCATCTTGATATATGAGTTCACGGCTAAGACCATTGATAAGAAAGCCTTATCAACTGCATTTCTATATAGTAGGATGCCTCCAGTCTTAATAGCTTTCCTAAATTCCTCCTCAGCGTAACCTAAAATCTCTTCTGCAATCGCTAAAGCTACATTATCTCCATTAACCAATGATACTCACCGTATATTACCCTCCATGATAATATATCTTCTCCTCTTTTGATGGGGGAGCCTATTAGAGTAAATTTCTGCTAAAAATAGGATCATGTCGACTTTTGCTCAGTTTTTCCCTTTTGTCCACACAATGCTCAGATAAGCATTTTATGCGTCCTCATCCTCATGTTTTTGACGGTATAAGGTTATTTCCCAGGCTCTATCTATGATGGAGTGATTATGGTGGGGGAGATTAGAACAATCTGGTGGGAGAAGAATTACGTAGTTATTATTGACCAGCGTCTCCTACCACATAAACTGAGGTATCTGAAGATTAGAAGTTATAGAGAGATGGCTAGAGCGATCAAGGAGATGGCGATTAGGGGCGCTCCGGCTATCGGTGTTGCAGCAGCAATGGGTTTAGCTCTAGCAGTAGTAAATACTGAAACAGGTAGTAGAGAAGTATTAATGAAGAAGTTGACGGAAGCTGCTGAAACCATACGGTCTACAAGACCTACAGCTGTAAATCTTTTCTGGGCAATAGATAGAATACTGAATGTGGCTAGAGAAGCTCAATCCAGGGATGATCTAAGAGAGAAGGTTGTAAACGAAGCTCTAAAGATAGCGGAAGAAGACATTGAAGTAAATAAGAAGATTGGAGAGAATGGTTCAAGATTGATTAATGATGGAGATAAGATACTCACCCATTGTAATGCGGGTGCACTAGCAACTGTTGGGTATGGTACAGCTTTAGGGGTAATCCGGACAGCGTATAATCAAGGAAAGAATATCCTAGTATATGCCTCGGAGACTAGACCTAGACTTCAAGGAGCAAGGCTAACAACGTGGGAGCTTATCAGAGAAGGTATACCTGTTAAGCTTATTACAGATAATATGGCTTCATTCTTAATGCAGAGAGGAGAAATAACAAAAGTTATAGTTGGAGCAGATAGGATACTTGCAAAGACAGGGCACGTAATAAATAAGATAGGAACTTTAACACATGCTATTTCTGCAAAATATTATAGTATCCCATTCATTGTAGCTGCACCATTCTCAAGTATTGACTTCAAGCATAGTGTTGATGAAGTAGTAATAGAAGAAAGAAATATCAGAGAAGTCTTATACATAGATAATGTTAGGATAGCTCCAAAGGGAGTTGAAGCTATCAATCCAGCCTTCGATATTACTCCACCCGAGCTAGTATCCTATATCGTTACTGAGAAAGGAGTCTATAAACCTGGACAACTTAAAACCATCAGGTCTAGATAGAGATATGAAAAGAGGGAAATATAAAATTATTAGGTTAAATATGTGGGCATGTACGGCTACACTATGTTGGAGAGTCAAAGACCTTCAAGACTACTATCTTCTTCCTCTCGTAATCACGATACCATAGTATTCTTCCAACTCTTCTAAGTTCTTCCATCCAGAGCCAGAAATCCCCCAAACTGCTTACACCACTCTTCCTCAAATATCTTAGAATCTCGTCTACATCAATCTCAACAGTCCTTATCTCTTGAACAACGCCCCTGCTTTCAAGAGCACCCCTAACAAACTTTTTAATCTCCACTCTAATACTCTTCATAATATCACCATAACGTCTGTAGATACTTAACCCCCAAAACCGTACCGTCTCTATCCCTAACAACTGAGTCAGCATTTGTATGGGGTGATAGAAGATCTCCCCTCTTAACACCCTTCTCCCTCAGAGCAAGTGTAACAAGCGTTGAAAAAACATATATTGTGCCCTCCTTCTCATCTGGTAGATTCCCAATATTCCCATACGTAATCTTTCTTAGAGGTATCTCCATACCATCGATCTTAACCGCTCCTACAATCTTGGCTCTTGTTGAAACCCTCGGAATAGGAGTACCCTCTGGCGGTGGAGGTATAGATAGAGTCACCACCCTCACCAGACAGGTCATAAATATTCAACTGGTGTGGCGTTAGATTGACTATCCTCACGCTTTTCTCCATTCACTCATCACCTAAGGTGTAAAGTCAAGTTCTCTGAGTTTCTCCCTTAACTTTAGTGGTAGTGATTTGAGGTCGGCCTCCGAAAGATTCTCGTAACGCATGTACCAGAATCCAGAGTTACACCCACAGTATGGATAGGCTAGCAACTTCTCACCATCTACTTCCATTATAATCAAATCCTTATCGAAGTAGTGGACTACACCTCTCACCATCCCCGCATCACCTTCTTGAATGAATATCATCCATCAACACTAGCTTAAACATTTTAGCTGAGACCAGTAATAAGGAAGTATGAGTGGTTGGCGAGGTGGAAGAAGACTCTAAAGATACTGATAACTAAGGGGTTCGACTATTATTTCAGAGAATCCATAAAATTGATAGAAGAAGACTTGAAGGAGACTGCTAAGGAGATTATCTACATGGTTTCTAACAGCCGTTATGTAGAGGTTTATCGGAGAGTCTGTGATGCTCTGCAAATCAAAGACAGCGTTGAGGTTGCAGTATTAACTATGGAGTTGCCCTTACATCTTGGTGTAGGAAAACTTAGAGCATATCTAGGGCTCAACCCAGTAAAAAACAACAACCAGTATAATAGACGGCTAAGACGCCATCTACAAGCCATCGCCTACAACACCCTCATCAACTACTATAGAAGAAAGAAAGATGAAGCAGAAGAGTTCATCAATATTGTAAAGAATGCCTCTTCTAGGGGTGAGGCCATGCTGAGAATACAGCTGATTATACTAAGAATTTTACGGAAGGCATGGATTGAAGCTGAGAATAACCAAACCAATAAGGGGCTTGCCGGCTAATGAGTAGTAAAAGCTGTGAGGTCGGCAAGCCAGAGGTAGGCACCCCTTGTATGCTACATACAGGGTTAAATACTAGATCAGCTTGCCGTATCTCATAGCTACTAAAGCTCATTGGCCGGCAAGCCCCTCTCCCTATTTCATTATTTTGGTATCCCTTTAAGGGTTTTAGTTCTCCCCTCATAAGCTTAGGTGGATTGAAAGCTGAGATAACACCCCACTCCCCATCAGCCAACCCATGAAACTTCATAAACAGAATAAGCAATAGAAGACTTAAATATTCTAAAAACTCAGAAATTAAGAAAATGATTTGGGTGTATGTGATGGGATGAATGACAGACATATAAAGGCTTTGAATTGTCTCACGTCAAGCGGTATACGCTTATACTTTCAATAGTCAGAAGAATTAAAAGAACTAACTAATTAGGTCTAGAAAATATAATATTACGATTACGGCCCCTGCAATACCAACAGTCTTTAAACCAGAAAAAATTAGGCTACGACCTGAGACCTTTCCGAGAAATACCCCTATTATAAAAAGTGTTGTGAATAGTATGATCATAGAGTATGCAAAAGCATAGCCACCCTCTATGAGGTTTGAAGCTGCAGCTAGGTATGGTGATAATACAAGTAGTCCTGCGAGGCTTAATGCGAGAGAGTTTATTAATGCAGACATTATTACAGCTCTCTTATGAGCTTTCATAATCTCTGTCCCTTCAATCCTCATCAATAATGCTTCTTCAATCTCTTTTATCCTCCTCTCCTGCTCAGCTGATTCTGCAATATATGCTGAGCTTACACCAGATATAGCCATTGCAATTATTGCTCCTATCCCTCCACCAACTACATGAAAGACTTGTCTACTCCCGAGTAAGTGTATTCCAAGTATTATCCCCCATATGGTTAATGCACCTTCAAAAGCATCTATCACAAAGTATCTTCTAGAGTATTCAGCAGATTTAGAGTACCTGAATATCTTTGTAAATGTATTCCCTAGCCTAGATAATGTCTTCTTCAACATTCTTCTTATCTCTTCCCAGTTTTCTGGACTACTACACCATCAATACTGTGGACAGCTGCTCCAAGCTTCTTTATAGTCTTCTCAAGCTCCTCATAGCTTATATTATCACCTTCTATTACAAGCCTTATACTATCTGTTTCAGCATCTACTTCAATTAGCTCAGCTTCTACCGTTGTCGGATAGTTAACATTTTATTACTATCCGTTCCACCTCAGCCTTTAGGGCTTCATCGATGACCTTCGCCGCCAACGGTAAAGGACGGCACATCTGGAGTATATTCCAAGCGGCTACTAGATGCCTGTCCGCTTGGAAGCCGCATTTTCTACATGTGTAGACGTACCCATTCGGCTTATTCAACTCGCCACATACCGGGCATACCCTAGAAGTATTTTTAGCATTAACATATCCAGGTTTATAGCCTTTCTCAATAGATTTGTAGAATATGTGAGATTGTATTCTCCTGAATGGTATGCTGTGGAGTCTTCTATTCATCCTTCTACTATATTTCATCTTTTCCCTCATGTTCTTCAACTCCTCCATCACTGGCTTAACCTTCTCTCCAGCCACAGTCTCAGCTATTATTCTGCTTTCTTTGTGGAGGATAGCATTTATACGTT
>Ga0080004_1121342_pt1 | contig 33400 bp, 37 predicted proteins | sample WasSprMetagenome_FD_69207 | JGI IMG/M metagenome (GOLD analysis project Ga0080004, IMG submission 69207) | Sulfidic aquatic microbial communities from Washburn Spring, Yellowstone National Park, USA - WS (SPADES assembly) (version 2) | ecosystem: Environmental > Aquatic > Thermal springs > Hot...
ACAGGCAGGGTTCAGCTTTGTATGTGAAAAGGACGGGCTGCTGTTCTTTAGGAAGCCAAAGTGAAAAGGGTCGCTGGTTGAGTAAAACTATGGAAAAAGCGCCGCCGGTCGGACTTGAACCGACGACCGACTGGTTAACAGCCAGCCGCTCTACCAGTCTGAGCTACGGCGGCAATTCCCTTTTTTCTAAAAAGTTTGAGTTTTATCGTTGTATTTAAGTTTATTCTGTTACGTGATTCCTGCTTTTTTGGCTTTGCGCATTATGATTTTTACGAATAGCCTGTATAGGGTTTGCATGGGTTTTGCGTACCATTTTCCGGAGAAAGATCGGTTTATCAAGTCTTCTATCCAGTAAAAGTCGTGTTTCAAGCATTTTATTAATAGTTCTTGGTGGAGTTTTGTCATTTGGGTTTCTTTGAACCATTGCTCGTTTTTCAGTCTTCCAAGCGGCACGAAGAAGAGGGGAACTATGAGGCTTCTTACGTGTTTAAGGTCTTCTACAAGCTCTATGGTTTTTATTAAGTCGTCTTCGGTTTCTTCTGGCACGCCCACGATGAGTGTGCATGCCGGGACAAGGTTGTTGTCGTGCATTAACCCCATACCGGTGCGGACAACGTCCGGCCATTCTTCGGGCTTGAAGGGGTGGGCTTTAGCGGGCATAATTTTTTTGGCAAGCCTCGGCGAGCCTGTTTCTATGCCTATTTCGGCGCCCCACCACGATTGTTTTTGCAGTATGATTTCAGCCACTTTCTGGAAAAGTTTCGGTTTCAGCGCCACCGTCGCCAAGGAACAGTGACTCCAGCCTAAACCGCCCTCACATTTTTTGACAACGGCCTCGTGGAGCTCAATTAATTTCTCGTCGTTGGGTGTGGTGTTTTTTGAACCGTAAAGCATAACATCTTCGGCGTGGAGACAAGCCGAATAAGCGTATCCGGCTTTCATGTTTACGTCTATTTCTGCCAATATTTTTTCAATCGGATACCACCTCAACGGGCGGAGGGTCACACTGCAGAACTTGCATCCCCTACAACAGCCTCTTCCAATTTCCACCAAACCGTTAATGGAAGGGTTCAAAATGTTTGGGATTTCCTCAAGTTTCGGGCTTTCTTCGACGCTTACCTCGTAGTATTTCGGCAGTTCTTCGCCGTTCAATGCTGCGCGCACAATTTTACCCACAACTTTCTCAGCTTCGCCGTCAATTATGCAGTCGATTCCATGCTCTTCCACGAATTTTTCTCTGTAACGGAATTGCCAAACACCAGAGCCGCCAACAATAATCTTTAATCCACGTCTCTTGGCCCTCTTAACTTCAGGCTTTTCAAGCAATCGCCTAAAATGCTGGGCGAGGAAAGGTTCCTTCTTCAATATTGCAGCGAAGGTGCTAGAAGCAGGCCCAAGCCCAAAAGGGTCCATAACATGTATACCCAAAACCTTTGCGTTATCCAAATATTTCCCAAGGTGGTTTGGGGCAACAGTCAAAACGTCAAAACCTTCATGTATGAGTTGAGCCTCAATTTTTCTAAGTCCATACGGTGCCGCCACCGGAACACCTTTAACAGTCCTTATTGGTGGAAAGAATAGGAAACTGTAGAGCCAGTCCGGTATGACGTTTGGAGGGGCGCATGTTCCAAAACCTATGAACTCGTTGCGGTGGTAATCGCTCATTAAGGTGCGGTCGGCTGTTAACAGTACATCAACCATAGGCGCCTTCTCCAAACATCTTTTAAAAACATTATAGAATCTTAAAACATTTAAATTTTGATATATCTTGCTGAAACAAAAAATAAAAAGAAAGTCGTTATTACGCTTATTTTAGCGGTGCTCTTTCTCTTCCATTTTCTGAAGCAGCTTCCTAACTCTAGCCTCAACGAAAGCGGCTATCCTCTCCATTGTGAGCGTTTCCCCTACCTTTCGCTCTTCAAGTTTCTCCTCTACGATGCTGATCAATTTCTCAAAGTTTACAGGCTTTATTAGGTAGGCTCTGCACAGTGGTTGAGGGAATCCACAGCGTTTTCAAGGTTTGGATAGCCTGTCACCATTATCTTTACCATTTTCGGCGTGGCTCCGCTAAGCTTTTTTAACAGTAGAGTCCCCTGCAAGTCCGGTAACACTATATCAAGCAAGGCGATGTCGTAAATTTTTGTCTTTGACTTTTCTATTGCCTCTTTTCCAGATTGGGCTTCATCCACGTCGTAGCCTTCGCCCTCGAGGATCAGCCGCATCATCTTTCGTATGTCTTCGTCATCATCCACTATTAAGATGTTGGCTTTTCCCATAAACTGTCTTCCCTCCGTTTCCGTTAAGCCTGACCCTAGTTTTGAACGTTTCAAATATGCGTCCTTAATTTTCTCAACCCATTCAGAGAAGATAATTGGACCCTTCTCGTTGAATTCCAACCCAAACTTTTTGCACAAAATCTCTATGATTGTCCTCTCCACTATCGAGACTATCCCAATGCCTGAAACACGGCGGAAGCGCATTCCGGAATCTTCAAACTCCAGAACTGCCCTCAACTCGTCGAAGAAAAAATCTGGGTTGTGTGGAATATCTGACATGGTAAAACCTTTTCCTCCTCAAATATTCGTAGAAGATTTCAACAGTTCTATCTCCAAGCAAATATCGCAAAGTTCATCGACGATCTCCACCAAAATTTCGTTAAATTCCTCCAAAACCTTCACAAGCATTAGGTTTTCTCAAACACCTACCAAGCGTTGATTCGCACAGTGTTTCTAGTGTGGGCTTAAAGCCATGTTTATCAAAAGCTTTATCAATCAACAGTACAGAATGAAAATCTAAACCTTTAGTTAAGTAAGCTAAAAGGCAATTTTAAGCGATGACCAACAAAAGGATTCTGTAGGCTAGTCCGCCAACTAGAAGGGCAACGGCCACATCCACAAATGTTATGGCTATAGCCTTCTTCAATCCGAGCTCTCTTAAAAGCGCTGCAACAGTCGCCACGCACGGAATATAAAGCATTGCAACAATGGCGAACACGATCATCTGCACGGTCGAAAGCGTTTCCAACGGAAGAATTTCCGAAAGCAGTATTAGAGCCAGTTCTTTACGCAGAACACCAAAAATAAGCGGCACGCCGGCTTCTTCTGGAAGACCAAGCCACCCGCTGATTATAGGTTTTGCCGCCTTTGTGGCGTAGTCTATAAAGCCCGTAATATTTAAGGCTGTTATGATGAGGCTTCCAGCAATTATTATTGGGAAAGCTATGTAGACAAAATCTTTTATTCTATTCCAAGTTTTGGTTAAAACAACTTTCAAGGAAGGCCTCTTGTACGGGGGCATCTCCATTATCAAGCCAACAGGCTCTCCGGGCAAAACTTTAAAGGCTATTCTTCCCAAAAAGAAAACTAGCGCTAGGTCAAAGATGTAGAGGGCTAAAGCTGCATGCAAACCCACATATTTTCCAACAAGTCCCAGGATGATTACCGTTCTGGCGGCGCAAGGAATCAAGGTCACAACAAAGGCAGCTATTAGGCGTTCCCGCTCCGTCTCCATTATTCTACACCCTATGCATGCTGGAACGCTGCAACCATACCCCAAAACAAGCGGGATGAAGGCTTTCCCATGCAAGCCCATTTTGTGCATTAAGTTATCCATGAGGAAGGCGGCTCTTGGCAAATAGCCGCTGTCTTCTATTAGGGCGAGGATTATGTAGAATGGCAAAATGTATGGTAGGGCTATTGTTATTCCCGCTATTATTCCGCCAAAGACCCCGTCTGCTACAAGCTTAACAATTTCTTGCGGTAGAAAAGCCAAACTCACCTCAATGTATAGAAGAATGTTGCTTAGAATGGATTCTAAAAAGCTTGAAAGGAAGCTTCCACCAACAAAGATTAGTGAAAACATGGCTAAAATAACGCCTATGAGAATTGGATAGCCGAGAACATTGTGGGTTGTTATGGCGTCGAGCTTTTGCTCCAAACTTATTCTGGGCGGCGTCTCAAGAACTGTTACTTCCTTGGCTATTTTGCTCGCGATGGAATATCTCTCAGAGGCCAATATAACTGGGGATGGTTCACCATGCATCTTTTCCAGTTCTGCCGCTTGTTTTTCTGCATACTTCAGAACTTCTGCCCAATTTTCATGGCCTTTCAGTTTGTTGGCAATATCCTCATCCCTTTCCAAGAGTTTTATGGCAATCCACCTTGCCGGGTAGACAGCGCACATTCGTGGAAGTTTCTTTTTAACGAATTTTTGGATCTTCTGCACTCTTTCTTCGATTTCCGCTCCAAACCGGATTTTTAACGGGTTAAACTTTATTTCACCGCTTGCCAAAGCCACAACTGTTGTTAAAAGCTCGTTTATGCCGCTACCGGTTATGGCAACGGTGGGAACAACTGGTATTCCCAGCATTTCAGAAAGCTTATCCACATTTATACGGATGCCCTTTTTCGCCGCAAAATCCACTTGGTTTAGCGCCATAACAATGGGGGCTTCAAGCTCCAAAAGTTGAAGCGTAAGGTATAGATTGCGTTCCAAAGCTGAAGCATCAACCACGTTAATTATGACGTCGGGCTTTTCGACGGCAATGTACTCTCTTGAAACAATCTCCTCGATGGAGAAAGCTGAAAGCGAATAAATGCCCGGCAAGTCAATTACCCGTATAGTGTAACCTTTAAAATGTAGAGTTCCCTCAGCCCTCTCCACAGTTTTGCCAGGCCAGTTTCCAACAATTTGGTTTAGGCCTGTAAGCTGGTTGAAAATTACGCTTTTGCCAACGTTAGCGTTTCCAGCAAGGGCTACACGCAGCTGTCTAGTCATGAGGCTCATCCTTAACTGGTTTAACCAGAACTTTTGAAGCTACACCGCGTCCAAGAGCAAGCGCAACCCCTCTAACTTCAACCTCAACGGGACCGCCGAAAGAGCCCTTTTTAACGAGTTTAACTTCTATGCCTGGTGTTAAACCCATTTCAGCAAGCCTTCTAACTAGACCGAAGCCTCCTATGGCTTTAACAACAACTCCTTTTTCGCCTTCAGCCAAATCTGCCAGGGCGCAGAGCTCTTCGTTGTTCCCAACGCTATGCCCATGAGGTTTCCTTCTAAACATTGGCTTCCCCCCGGATAGCCTTAACCCATATGCCCTCAGCTTCCCTGCGACTTACCATCTGCTCTTTTCCGGCGACGCATAAAACTAAGTGATCTTTTTCAACTTTAACTATGTGAAGGGGAACATTGGGTTTTATCCCCTTACCCGCCAATGATAGAAGGGTCTCCTTTCTTTCGTCGAGAAACTTCACAACAATGCATGTTTGATTCGCCGCCATCGATGTTAGCGGACAACATTCCACATCACTTAATTCACCGTTCACCGTTGGTATCGGGTTTCCATGAGGGCAAAACTTTGGGTAGCCAAGTCTCCTCTCTAAGAGAAAAAGCACATCCTCTGTAAGAGCGTGTTCAAGCCTACAAGCAGTTTCATGCACACTACTCCAATCAGCCTTCAGAAGGTCTGTCAGCAATCTTTCCGCAAGCCTATGTCGCCTAATAATGTTTAGGGCTAACTTTTCGCCTTTAGCGGTTAGCCTCACCCCCTTATACGGTGTGTGTTCCACCAAACCATGTTTCTCAAGATGTGCAATAGTGTTCGTTATAGAGCCAGGCACAACTTTTAGTTCCTCAGCTAACTCCTTTGTCCTCGCGATTCCTCTCCTTTTCTGAAGCTTGTATATTGCCTCAAGATACTCCTCAGCCTCATGGGAGAGCTCAACGGTCAAACATCTTCACCAATTTACGAGCACTCGTAATTCTGTAAAAGCTCCTATAAAACATTTCGGATAAACGAAAGTAAACGAACCTTAAATATACATGAAAGCTTCAGAAGTTAAACTTTCCAGGTAAAATTTTGCAATGTTAAATGGATGCCTAGCACGGATCAGTTGCATGTATAAAATCATTAAAACTGCTCGGGTTTCCACGAGTTTCTTGAAAGGTTTTCATTTTAAGATTGTACGTAGAAATAGCGAAATGTTAATTTTTATCAAAAATTTGAAAAAAAAAGATTTTTAAGAGAAAAGACCATGTGGAGGATTTTTCAAAAATCTTTAAAATAGGCATCTTTAAGATTAAATAATTTGCGAAGTTTGTTATCGTTGTATGCGGATTTCTCCGCCTTCAATGATGGCTCTTGCTAGTTTTTCTCGTGCTTTTTCAGCTAGTCTACGGACAGTTCTTGAGACTTGCATTTTGGCTGCAGTTACTTCGAATGCAGCTTCTCCAGTTCCACAACTTTGAGGGCTTCTATCTCGCTTATTCGCCAGCTTCCCCAATAACTTGAATTATCACTGTTCTCCTTCGCGGGTGCACATCTGTCTCAACAAAAACTAGTGACTGCCATGTTCCAAACTCCACTCTGCCATCAATCACTGGCAAGGTTTTGTCAGGTGGAAGCAGAACAGATCTCAAGTGTGAATGGGCGTTCGAAGGGTGCATGTACCCAGCGCCTTTTGGAACCAACTTTTCCAGCAAAGCCTTGATGTCATTTAAAAGGCCATACTCGCTTTCAGTTAAAATGAGAATTCCGGTTGCATGGGGCGCGAAAACATGAACTATGCCGTTTTTTACTCCGGAGCGAGAAACAGCCTCCTGAACCTTATCGGTTAAGTCTATAAATTCTATTTCGCCCTTCGTGGAAAAAGTGTAAGTGGTATTATAAACCTTAAAGCCCACTAAGCTTTCCACCAACCTATTCAAGCACTTTTGTCATTACAATTTTGTCTATGTAGTTGTTGTCTTTGAAAAATCTTTTCGGAACGCGTCTAGCCTCCGTAAAGCCCATTATCTTGTAAAGGTTTATGACCTGCTGGTTGTTTGCGAAAACCGATAGAACTAAAACCTTTAAGCCCATTTTCCCTGTGTATTCCTCCAAAGTTTTCATGATTTCAGTTCCCATGCAACACCCCTATAACCTTTCTTGAAGGCTATGTCGATAAAGCCCACATACATCGAATAGCCAGTTCCCTTTACAATCTCCGATTTGGCCACTAAATGCCCATCCACTTCGGCGGCCACACAAAAGACTTCATCCTTTCCAGACGTTTAAAAATATTTGAAAGCCATTCAATCTCTTCGTCTCTTGAAACCTTCTCCGCCTTAAGTTTGCACCTTCTTCAAGAAGGGAGTTGATAAAATCCAGCATGTCGTCAACATCCTCCCACTTGAAAGTCCTGAGAATCTCTTCTGATGGCCTTTGAAGCGAGTTTTGTTGATGCTTTTGTATACGGCGTGTTTTCTAGGGAATTATGGTGAGATATTAAAATACAAAGTAATACCAAATTCACTAAAACAACCTTAGAGTAAAATGAAAATCCTCAGAGTTTAAAAATATTAACAATTTAGCCTACACCAAACAAAGCAACTTTCCATGTATGCTGGAAAACAGCTCAGAAAACGCCTTTTTCTACACGACCTCGCATATACTAAAACGATGGTAAAATTTGGCAACACAGATATTAGAAAACTCCGTATACATAAGCATCAACCAGTGAGCGCCCGAAGCGAGCTTCCCCTTCCCTTCTCTTTATGTTACGTTGTGATTTCAAACGCCCGGAAAACTACTGCGTAGGTTTTGATTTCTTTCAATGTGTAAGCCATGTCCTCAGAAGCTCGAAGTTTTCTCGAATCTCTGTCATTTCGGTTTGCCATGGAGATTTTCGTCAGTGTCTTCAAAAGGCATCAGTTAAGTCCATGAGTTTGGTTTAGAGGCTGAACTGAAAGCTGATTTAAAGGCTTCTTTTGCCGTTTGAGGCTTTTATAGAGGTTTTTTATTTTGTGGTTTTAGCCGTGGTTAGTCTCTGAAAAGCTGTAAGCTTAATTCATCGAGTTTCGGCTTGATTTTTATCTCCTTATTGTTAAATGGCTGTTTTTTGGGCTTTTTGTTGGAAAAAGGGTTTTTCGTTTTTCGAAACTTTGCTGGCTATGTTTTTTGTTTTTTCATATTGCCATTTCTGAAATAACCCTATAATTACCGGTTGGGGCATTGTCGGTTGAGAAGGATGCGAGAAGGCTGAAGGAAATTGTCTGTTGACTATTTTGGTAACGATGTGGAGATTTTGGAGCGAACTGTCAACGGCAGAAAGGTTAGGGTAAAATGGGACTGGGGAAACTTCAAGAGTACTGAAGGCTTTCCCGTAGATGACAACCTAATAAACTGGGTTATCGGTCAAGATCAAGCCTTGAAAGAATGCTTCCTATGCCTCGACGAGTGGGTTCACAAACTTAAGTGGCTGGAGAAAACTAAATGGTATGATAACTGGAGCAGCCCAGACAAACCTAAGCCCTCTGCTAAAAATGTCATAAGCCCTGGACCATACCTCTTGCTTTTGGGAGATCCCGGCACGGGCAAGTCGCTTATCGGAAGAGCCTTAGCCGAGAAACTCACTCAAATTTACAAGGAGATTGGTATAAAACTCTTCGATGTTTTATGCTGGAAAAATCCAGTGCTCCCAAGCCAACCGAGGATTTCTATCCATGTGGCTGGTGAAGGAAAGAAGATTATTCAGAGGGAGCAGCTTAAGGAGCTTAAGAGGAAGTTTGTCACAAAAGTTGGGTTAAAGGCCTTGCAGATCTTCCTAATTCTCATGGGCTTGTTTTTGATGAGTTTAGGGTTCTATTTCATGTACCAGGCTTGGCAAACATGGAATGCTAATCCAGCGTTTTTGGGTGAAACCTTGCAGGAGTATTACAACTACAACTTCACAAGCTACTTTATAGAAAAAATTGTAGGTTTTGTCCCTTTGACTTTCATTCCAGGTGGAAGCCTAATCTTCTTCGGAGTCTTCATCTGGTGGTTTTCTAGGATGGGTGGTTTCGGAACCCTTAGAGGTATCGGCGGGGCACAACAGAGCGACATACCAAAACTCATAGTGGATAACAGTTCTGGTCGTGCGCCTTTTGTTGACGCAACTGGTCATAGAAGCGCGCAGCTTTTCGGTTCAATAGCTTGGGACCCATATCAAACTGGAGGATTGGGCACACCGGAACATCAGCGGGTCACAGCTGGGGATGTTCACATAGCTTCGTTTGGCATATTATACATTGACGAAATAAAGAACCTTGACCCTGAAGAAGCCGTAACGCTTCTAACAGTGCTTGAAGATGGACAGTTGCCCATCACCATTAGAGGCCGGTGGCATGGCGGAGACACAGCAGCAATGGCTGTTGCCACAGAACCCGTTCCAGCCATAACCTTTCTTGTGGGCGCCGGAAACTTTGACAGCATAAACCAGATTCACCCGGCCTTGATGGACAGAATTTACGGTTACGGCAAAGTTGTAAGAATGAATAATGATATGCCTAACACCGTGGAGAACAGACGCAAATATGTGCAGTTCATAGCCCAAGAAGTTAAACGCTTCAATTTGATACCTTTCAGCCGCGAAGCATGCGAAGAAATAATCGATGAAGGCAGAAGACGAAGCAACAAGAAAGACGCCCTGACCACCCGCTTTAGGCCGTTGATTTCCATTATTAAGACGGCGGCAACCCTTGCCATGAACGAGGGCTGCAAGGTTGTTGAGAGACGGCATGTTCGCGAAGCCATAGAACACCACTGCAAAACCATTCAGAGACAGATACTGGAGCATGAGATGAACGAGCGTGGAAAGCTTCTCGAAATAAAGCCTGAAGGGGTTAAGCTTGGGCAAATCTACGGCTTAGCCATTGTCCGAGACCCTTACAGCGGCGAAATGACTGGCAGTGTTCTATGCGTTAAGGCTACAATGGTTAAGCGCAGCGACCTCCCAAGAAACTACCCAATTAAGGGCTACTATAAGGTGACGGGTGTAGCTAAGGGACAAAGCTTCATAGCCGATAGCATAGCAAAAGTCCGCAGCGTAATCCTCCAAAAATATGGCATAGACATAGCCCAAGACTACTTCACCCACATAGACTTCGCCCAATCCTACGGTGTAGACGGCCCATCTGCAGGCGTAACAATGGCCATACTTTTATGCTCGCTGATTGAGGGCAAACCCGTAAGACAAAATGTGGCAGTTACAGGCGAAATAAACCTAGGCGTCGGCGACACAATACTGGTGACGGCGGTAGGCGGGGTTCACGAGAAAATCAAGGCTGCAGAGGCGTGGGGATTCAAGAAGGTGGTTATTCCTAAAAAGAACTTTGAGCACTCCATAGACCCGAAAGATTACAAGATTGAGGTTGTGCCAGCCGCCACATTGGACGATTACTTAAGAGAATGCCTCGTTGAAGAAGCAACCATCAAGGTTCCAACTCAAGCGCGTCGAAAACCAAAAGTCTAAAAGTGGAAACTTCGAAACAGCTTTAACCGCATACTTCTAAAAATAATTTTCAGAGTGTGTCATGAAGGCTAGAGAAGTGGACATAAATGCTATTCGAAGGTGGCGAAGAAGAGGCTTCTACAGCGAAAATGCCCTCGTAAAACTTTTGCAAAAGAACGGGTACAACGCTGTTCGCATACCGGTGAGTAACCCAAGCCTAAGCCCCTTGCCAGACGTCGTTGCCAGAAAAGGTAGTCACATCTATGCCTTCGAAGTTAAAAACGCGGGTTATTACGCATATTTTCCAAAACCGCAAATAGAGAAGCTTTTCAGATTTTTAGACGAACTAATCCCCCTAGATAACCAGTTTAAACACGCTGTAGTCGCCGCCCACCTTGGCAAAAAATGGGTTTTCAAAGAAATAAGCTGGAAGGACTGGGAAAGTGGAAAGATTCCTGAAAAAGTTAGGGTTCTAAAAAGGGATAAAGGAAACTTCAAAATCGTATAGTGGAGTTTTAAAAGATGAACGTGGTGGTTTCAGCTTCGGAAATCTGCAAAACATTTGAAGTTGGCGACTTAAGGATTGAAGTTTTAAACGGCGTGAACCTAGAAGTGGAGAAGGGTGAATTTGTAACTATAATCGGTCCTTCAGGCTCTGGGAAAACAACTCTTTTGAATATCATTGGCGGCATTGACAAACCCACAAAGGGGAGGATTATTGTTTTTGGAGAAGACTTAAACGTTAAGGACGAGGATTTCAAGCAATGCAGGTTTCCAGATTCAGCAAAATCCAGTCAATTTTTGGAAAATCCTACTCATTTTCACCTCATTTTTCATTCTAATGCTGGTTTTTGGAGCCAAACCGGTTTTGAATTCGACGAAGGTTGAACCGGTGAAGGCTTTGTCTCCCACTTACATTTGGGAATCACCGCCCCGCCTTCCCCTTTTAAAGCTTCAAAACAAAGTTTGACCGTTAAAATTGCGTTGCGAGGGATCTTCCGTCGTGCATCAGCAACGATACGCATTATATTATGCTTGACCCTACTTTTCCTCCTATTAACGGTCACTATCGCCGGAGGAGTGATCGCCAAACAAACAACTGAAAGTTGGGTTGAGAAGGCTGTTGGCAGAAACCTTCTCCTAATTGCTCATCATGAAATTTGCAGTCAATACGAAATACTATTATCAAAGTTTCATGAAAATAGGGAAACCTCAGCATTAAATTATGCGATAGAGGAATATTTGATACCAGAAGTCCTTGAAGCCCACTTAAATTCGCTGTCTTACAACATTCGCTTAGAAAGACGCCTAGTTGTGTGGGCGCATATTAAAGAATTGCAGGGCACGGTGATTGATGAACATGGCGCTTATATTACGGTGGGCGACAGCCGAGAAGGCGAATCCTTAGTTGTAGGTGTCGAACCAGAAAACACTTTTGGCGAATGGTTTCTGGACGGCGAGTTTCTCAGAGAGGAAGAGGGAGAGAATATGCGTGCAGTGATAGGCGACTCCATAGCTAACAGCATGTTCACGGTGCCTTTAGAACAATACCTACAAGTTTATGGAGGTCAATTCGACGTGGAGGTGTATGTGTTGACCCAGTGAGCTACTCCACGACTAAAGTCGGGAGCTTCCAGCGTTTAGAGTAGGCTTTGCGCCTATCTCCTCATCTGCTGGTTCGGGGGGCTCACATCTCCCCCATCCCATGCCTCTCTTTAAGGCATGGGCTATATTTATGCAGGCGTTCAGGTCTCTATTGTAGATTAGCCCGCATTTCGTGCATCTGAACTGCAAGGGAACATCCCAAGTAATTCTTCAACACACGACTATTTAAACCTAGCCCATTCATCCCAGAGCTTTAGCTCTGGGTTTTCTGGGCACCCCTTTTATAAATAATGTAAAGTTGTCTATGTAAACATACGGGATTTGCAAAGGATCACTGGTGTTTCAAAGCCCAACATCCTACTTGTTAAAGTCGCCTCTCTCAGCGATTATGAAAAGGTTTTAAACGAGATAAGAGGTGCTGTAAAGGCTGTAAATCAGGATTTTGAGGTTTTAGAGCTAAACACAATTTTAGAAAAAAGCCTTGCCTTTCTTGGTTTACAATGGTCAGCCATAATGTTTTTACCCTTTTGTGCCCTTGCTTCAGCCGTGCCATGCTTCATAGGCTATGTTGTTTTGGCATTGACAGAGCAGCGCCAAGAATTTGGAGTTTTACGGGCTTTGGGAGCAAAGCCTAGAACCATTCTGAAGGTTGTTGCCGTACAGAACCTTGTTGTTCTATTTTCTAGTTACGCCTGCGGAGTAGCTTTCGGGATAATAATCACCCTGCTAATTTTGGTTCCAAACCCGTTGGTTACAAGTTTTAAGGTTCTCCAAATCGCGGGGTTGTTATCACAGCTTTAGCCGCAACTTTTCTCGTAAGCCTATACCCAGCGATAAAGCTAAACCGCAAGTCTATTCTGGAAATGCTGGCGTAAAAGAAGCGAAAAAGATAAAAATCCCATCCTTTTGGTTTCAAAACTTGCAAAGAAGGGGTGAACACTATGACACAAATTCAAGGAATAATTGTCAATTATAGGGTCGGACCTAAAACCCAAAAATCCAAAGAGTGTATAATCCAGTTCCCTCACGTTAACTCGGTTTCTGAGGCTGGCAGACTAATCGGACGCAAGGTGGCGTGGAACAACGGAGACACAAAAATAATCGGGAATATTGTCGACTTGCACGGTAAAAAGGGGCTTGTCAGAGCCAGATTCAGAAAAGGCTTACCCGGACAAGCCCTGGGAACAACAGTTCAATTAATCGGTTAGATTTAGACCACAAACTTCCCACAACTTTATAAGCAGTCCGGCTCCGTCATGAACCATAGGCCTTGGATCCTTCGCATTTCATTGTGTAATTTCATTCTTGTTAAAACTTTAAATAAACAAATTCATGTAGATAATTTCGATTCTAAAAATTTCATTTTCCAAAATTGTAGATTTTATTACAATTTTTCATGAATTTTTGGATAAAATGTCAAAGAATTTTTACATTTCTCCTCTTTAAAAGTTTCTACACTAAAAACTTTATCCTACATCAGCAATACACGCCCCTTGTAAAGGCTCATAGACGTATCATCTTAACAAGTTTTAAAGCGTGTTGTGAGATTATTAAAAGCCAAGAAGAGTGTGGGTGATGTTTGAATATTATGTTTCGAGAACTTCAAGATCTAGGGCTTTGTATGACCGTGCCAGGAAGGTTTTGCCAGCTGGTGTATCTTACTCAATAAGGTTTTTCGAACCTTATCCTTTCTATACGGCTAGGGCTAGTGGAAGCAAACTTTACGATGTTGATGGAAACGAATACATCGATTTTTGGCTTGGCCATACAGCGCTTATTCTTGGGCATAGCCCACCAGTCGTTGTGAAGGCTGTTCAGGAACAGCTTGTAAGGGGCACTCATTATGGCACAGAGCATGAGCTTGAAATAGCGCTTGCTGAACAGGTTGTGAAAATGATTCCGAGCGTCGAGATGATGCGTTTCACTAATTCTGGGACGGAGGCAAACATGTATGCTGTGCGCCTTGCCAGAGCCTATACTGGGAGAAACAAGATTGCCAAGTTTGAGGGCGGATGGCATGGAGGCTACGATGCTCTTCAGAAGGCTGTTAAGCCGCCGTACAACTTGCCGGAATCTGCCGGCTTGACTCAAGGCGCCCTTCAAGACACGTTGATTTTGCCCTTCAACGATTTAGAAGGCGTGAAAGAAAAGCTGAAAGGCATTGAAGATCAGGTTGCCGGAATAATAATCGAACCTGTGCTAGGGGCTGGCGGCGCCATACCCGCAGAAAAAGAATTCTTGAAGGGGCTTAGAGAGTTCTGCGACCAGCATGGAATACTGCTTATTTTCGACGAAGTGATTACAGTTTTCCGTCTTGCTCCAGGTGGTGGTCAACAATATTTTGGTGTAAAGCCCGACATAACGGTTCTTGGAAAAATCCTTGGCGGAGGCTTTCCAGTGGGCGCCTTCTGTGGACTTGCTGAAATCATGGAACGTGTAGACCACATGCGCTATCAGAGACCTCAAGCTTCTTTTCACGGAGGAACGTTCACGGCGAACCCGATAACCATGACTGCTGGCTTGACAACACTAAAAATTTTAGAAGATGGGCGTCTGATAAGTTTTGCCATGTCATTTAGATTTTGTGAGGGAGGCCGCTGCCTCTGCAATTATGAATAAACCGATCAGTAGAATTATCGTTTGCCAGAGGGGCGGCTTGAAACATGTTAGAGCTGTTCCACCGAAGACAAGCGCTACAACCCCGATATAAAGGCTGAACTTGCTTAGTTTTAAGCCAAGACTAACTCTGGCAGCGTTCAACCCTATTAGGATTATGCCTACTCCGAAGGCTATGTAAGCGTCCATTGGAAATCCGTAATATTCGGTTACAATCCAGCTTAAACCAATCCAAACAAAGAAAATACCCCATGCCATGGCGGTTAAAGCCACATTTCGGTTCAATTAACACACCATTCAGAATTATAATTACGCTTAGACAATATAAGGCTATTCTGGGATATGTAAGCGTTTAAATTTGAAGTTTGTCTATCTTGGCCGCCATTTCGCCCATGATTCTTGTAAAAGGATGTTCAGGCTTTTCGTGGACAAAAATTATTTTGCCCTCAGCCCTTGAAACGTCGCAGAAGCAGGGGATAACCCCCAGGAGAGGAACGCCGTAAATATCTTTTACCATGGCTTGAAGCTTGTCCCGCCCAGAGGTTAAGGCGTTACCATACATAACTTTGTTCAAAATTATTTCGGTTTTCTTTTCGAAAAGGTCATAGAGGTCCCGCAACATACGCTTTGTTCCCTCAACGTCGGAGTTGTCGAGGGTTGAAGCCACCACCACGAGGTCGGCGGCCACTATGGCATTTATCGACGAATACTGTAGCCCAGGGCTTGTGTCTAAAACTATGTAGTCAAAGCCCCTATCGTTTAAAAGAGAGTTTCTAAGTGAAAGCAGCCTTCCCAAAGCTCGCATTTCCCATTTTCTGTCCTTTGATGACATATCTCTAATGGCTTCGACCGATGGGTTGGCTAGACCCACGAAAAAGTTTTTTTGGCCGCCTATTCTTGCGCTTAGGTCTATGAGAACCTTGTCTATTTCGCATACGCCGTTTAGGTAGTCGTTAAGCCAGCACTCAACGTTGTTAAGGTTTAGCAGCGTTGAAAGGCTTGGAGCCCTAAAGTCCAAATCCATAAGGCAGACTTTTCTGCCAAGCTTAGCCAAAGTTACAGCTAAATTTGTTGAGATAATGGTTTTTCCAGTTCCACCCTTATAAGAGTGGACGGCCACTATTTTGCCCATGTCTTTATCCCTGCCCTTCCTTGTCTATGTAAAAGTAGGCTTTCCGCCCCTTCCGCTCCTTCTTAAGATAGCCCATAATCACAAGCTGGTTTAAGTAGGCGCTTTCAACAGCCCGTGCTCTGCGAGTCTGCTTAGCGACCTCGTCGGCTGTGGCTCTGCCAAGCCTGCAAACGGTCATGGCTGTTTTTCTTAGATGGTCGGGCATGGAGAGAAGGGTCATAACATCCAATGGAGCTTCTGGAGTTAACAGTTCAAACTCCCTCTTCCCATGTTTCTGAAGTTCAATCATAATTTCAATTTTCTCGTTCAGCCTTTCAAGATTTTCTTTGATTTTCTCCAGTATTTGAAGGGGCTTTTTTCCAAACAGTTCCTTATTAGAGCTTGACAATGGGGTTTCCTCTTGTTTTACATGCGTACACGTTTATTGAGGGAAAAGGGTTTATTAAGTATTACGAAACACCCGTAATGATGTAAACAACTGCAAATTCAATTAAAACCCAAAATTCATATGAAAAATCAGTCCAGCCGCACTTTTAAAAAGCGTTTAAAATAGGGGATAACCTTGAATAGAAATGTTTCTGAAAAGTTTGCAAAAGAACGAAAAGTGTGGTTTGTGTTGGCTAGTAGGGTACAGGGGCCTTGTTTCTGGCCTCTTCTATTATTGGGAGGATTTGTTTAAGTTCCTTGAAGTATTTGAGAACTGTTACACCCCTTGGAGTTATGGCGTAAACGACCCGTTTTTTGCCAACGGTTCTTTCCTCGACGAGGTTTTGTTTAATCAGGAAGTCAAGGTATTCTTTCAATACGCTGCAGTTTACATTAGCCTTATACATGATGTGGGTTAGTTTTAATGGGCCCCTGTGAGCCAACACTTTAAGGATGTCAATGTACATTTCAAGTTTGGAACGTCTCATCATCCAAACCTCTTGCGATATTTTCCTAAACCTCAACTTTATATAAAGCTTTTATGGATTGAAACTACGTCTTTTTCCTCTTTAGTCTCCATTAGCAGCCCTTTTTGCTTGTACACATTTTAACACGTTTATTCTATTCTGCAAAGCTGTGACAAGGTCGTCTAACAATATTTTTTGAAATTCTGTCGACAAACCCGCAAGGTTTTCCTTAAAAACTTCAGCCATTTTGGCTTTTATACGTTTTCTCTGTTGTGGTGTAAATTCATGCTTCAAGGATTTTCCTCCATAGCACGAGACAAAATAAGCCGAGCACATTTAACTAACTTATGAAACCTAACGAAATATTTAAAATCTAGATTTTGAATCTATATTTTGGATACATATTTCGAAAATTTCGAAGTGTTGAAATGGAAAAGGCCAAACTTAACAGTTGGGTTGAGGATTGGCTTAACACGGTTTGTGAGTCTGAAAACTTTTGAGAGTTATGTTAAGCATATTGAGGCTCAAAATCGTCAAGCCTAACGACTTCAACATTGCCTTCATCCAAACCGAGAAGGCCAAAATAGAAAAATCGAGAACATTCTTCATCGACCAAGCACGTTTAGGCTTAAGCGTCCACAACCAACCATAAAGACAAAACTTGGCAGCACCAAAACAACTATTCTCAAACAAGCCACCCAAACTATACTCAACTCATTTTACAACACTTTTTGTCTAAACCTCTTTTAGCCTTATTCCTTCGAGTTTTCTTTCTAAGGCTTTTTCTGTTTTGACGTTTCTATCAGAGTTATAAACATGCAGAGGGCTGTTTTATCTTTGCTCAATTTTTAAAGCAGCTTGGCTATGCCTTCTCCTGCCGTCATTTAGTTCGGTTTTCAAGCTAGTTCTGCAGTATGGAAGTCTACTTTGTGCACTAGTTAAAGGAGGCTTTGCTTCAAAGTCTTAAGCAGCTTTTGATGTTAAAGTAAGACTTATACAGTTAGTTTCGCTTTAGCATAGGGCGAGATGAGATTGAAGATCGTTCTAGAAACGGCGAACAAAATTAGAAGGCTTGAAGTTCAAGGTGCAAGAAACATCGCTATAGCCGCCGTCAAAGCCGTTGAAGCCATGGCAACTCAAGTTGAAGCCAGAAGTAAGGAGGATTTTTTAAAAATTTTGTATAATGCAAGAGATATTCTTTTCGCGTCTAGGGTTACTGAACCCCTTATGAGGAACGCTATCCGAAGGATAATAGCCAAAGTGAAGGAAGCTTCCGAGGACAACGTTGAAACTATACGTAAGGTTATTTCAACTGCTGCCAAGGAGTTCTTAAAAGATCTTGACAAGTCTGGGGAGCTTATAGCCGAAATAGGCGCTAAAAGGATAAGGGACAAAGCTGTTGTTTTCACCCACTGCCACTCATCCACGGTGGTTAATATACTTAAGAGGGCGAAAGACCAAGGTAAAAGTTTTGAAGTGATCTGTACCGAAACAAGGCCCCTGTTTCAAGGAAGAATAACCGCCGGAGAGCTCGTGGAGGCTGGAATAAAGACAACTTTAATTGTGGATTCTGCTGCTCGCTTTTTCATGAACGAGGCTGACATCGTCATAGTTGGGGCGGACGCCATAACCTCCGAAGGAAACGTTGTGAACAAGATTGGAACAAGCACCATAGCCCTAATAGCCAAAGAAGCTAGGACACCTTTTTACGTAGCTTCTGAACTTTTAAAGTTTGACCCTGAAACAATGTATGGAGACTACGAGAAAATAGAGGAGCGCAGCCCAGAAGAAATTTGGGGAAACCCGCCTAAAACATTAACGATAAGGAATCCAGCATTCGATGTTACTAGAAGGGAGTTCATCCATGGAATTATATGCGAAGAAGGGATAATTTCTCCTCATTCAATAGTGGAGGTTGTCCGTAGAAGATATCCATGGGTCTTAAGTTCAAGCCTTCCACATTTCTAAGGCTACAGCAAGCTCCCAGTGATTTTCAGCATACTCTTTAAGAGGTATCCCATTCATTACAGCGTCCACAGCCTGCCTCATGGCTCGAGCTCCAGCCAAAGTACCGTACTTATGGCCGTGGATGCCTCCACCCGCTTGTATGATGAAGTCTTTTCCGAAGATCTCCACCAAAGCAGGTACAAGCCCTGGATGCAGTCCACCAGAGGCTACAGGCAGGCATGGCTTTAAACCAGCCATGTCCATTTTTAAGGCTTCAATGTTATCTTTTACTTCCTCTTTAGTCTCGAACATTTTGCCAACAACTGTTCCTACGTGAAGTTGATCGACACCGACCATCCTTGATAGCTTTGCAATGGTTTTCATTGTTATGCCATGTTTTGGGTTTTTTGTTACAGCTGCATGTCCGGCCCTGTGGCCGTGTATGACTAAGGGAAAATCCTTTTCACGGAGACTCTGCAATGCTGCGAAACCAACGGTTAGAATGTCCACCATAATGTATTCTCCACCTTGGGAAAGCACGTATTCCGCGCGTCTAACCATTTCATTGGTTTCAGCAGTCACGTTAGCCAAGTAAACCTTCCTTTCACCCGTCTCCTCTTCTGCCCGGTCTCTACTTTCAAGAGTTTTTGATATTCTCTCCTCAAACATGTTAAAACGCTGGCTGCTTAAGTTTTCATCGTCCTTAACAATGTCACATCCACCCACCCAGGCCTCATAGGCCACGCGTGCATGGTCCTCTGTTCTTAAGCCAAGCTTAGGCTTTATTATGGTGCCCACCAAAGGCCTGTCATAGATCTTCAAAAGGCTGCGAACGCCTTCTATGCCGTACTTTGGCCCCTTAAAGCTTCTCAAAAACTTTTCTGGAAAAATTATGTCTAAAAGCCTAAGATCTCTTAAGCTGCGAAGGCCGAAAATGTTTCCAGCTATACCGCTGAGAAGGTTAGGCATGTTGCCTTCTTCAAAAAGCTCCACGGGATAGGCGACCTTAACAATGTTGCCGTTTATTTCAAAAACCTTCGCTGCAAGAGCTTTAACATACTCCTTTTCCGTAGTCAACTCCGTCCACGTGCCGATGGAGCTTTCAGCCGCAATGCTTCCCGCAGCCTCCTCAATGCTTACGCCCTCAGGCTCAACGCTGAAAACGCATATTAAGTCGTCGCCGCTAGGCTTATAATTCAAGTCTACGAAATCCATATACCGCAAACAGAGACACCTGGATTAAACCCTAACAGTTCATGTAGATAAACCTATTCGGAGAAGTCTTGCATGGAACTTGAGGCAAGAATTCTCGACATAAGCGCAGGTGGAAGAAGAATAGTGCTTCTAAGCGATGAAGCAGCCAGCGCCTTGGGAGTTCATTCCTCAGACCGAGTGCAAATTAACCATAAAGGTCGGCGGATGATAGCTATAGTCAATGTTGCCGGCAGCTTCCCAAGCAACCAAATAGGCCTTTACAGGGAGATCGTTCATGAACTTAACATAAAGCCCGGCGAAAAAGTTGACGTGGAATATGCAAGCCTTCCAGAATCCTTGAGGTTTGTTAGGAAGAAAATCATGGGGGAAAGGCTGGAAGAGGAAGAAATTAAGGCGATAGTCAAGGATGTTGTAGAGCACCACTTAAGCGACGCTGAAATCGCGGCCTTCCTGACAGCTATGTATATCCGCGGGGCCAGTATGGACGAGATCGCCGCCCTGTCAAAGGCCATGGTTGAGACAGGTAAATCCATAAGCTTTAACAAGAAACCCATCCTTGACAAGCACAGCGTTGGAGGGATACCAGGCGACAAAACAACAATTCTTGTGACGCCCATAGTGGCGGCAGCTGGCTTTGTTATACCTAAAACCTCCTCTAGAGCCGTAACCTCTCCAGCTGGAACAGCCGACAGGGTTGAATGTCTTTGCCCGGTAAACCTATCCATAAAGGAGATCATTGATGTTGTAGACAAAACGAATGGGTGCATGGTTTGGGGAGGAGCCCTTGAACTAGCCCCAGCCGACGACATCTTCATCCAAGTGGAATATTCTCTCGGCATAGACCCCATGCTTCTTCCGTCCATAATTAGCAAAAAGAAGGCGATAGGCTCTACCCATCTGGTGGTGGACATTCCAACAGGCAGAGGAGCCAAAGTTAAAACAATAGGGGAAGCCTACTTGCTCGCAGAGGACTTCATCGAGCTTGGAAAAAATCTGGGAATTCAAGTTCAATGTGCAATAACCTTTGGTGAGCAACCTTTAGGCTACGCTGTTGGACCAGCATTGGAAGCTAGGGAAGCCCTTGAAACTATTATGGGCGGCGGGGCGAGAGACCTTAGAGAAAAGGCAACGGAGCTTGCCGGCATCCTATTTAGGATGATGGGATTAAAGGATGGCAAAAACCGTGCAGAACACATTCTCAAGTCAGGCAAAGCCGAAAGAAAGCTTAGGGAAATAATTGAGGCTCAGGGAGGAAACCCTAAGATAAAGCCTGAAGACATTGAAGTAGGCGAAAAAACTGCAGAGGTTTACTCTAACAAGGCTGGCCGGGTTTTATGGATAAACAACCAGCACATCGCCCAAATAGCCCGGGAAGCTGGGGCTCCTAAAGATAAAGGCGCCGGCGTCAGACTTCGGGTTAAGCTCGGAGACCGCGTCAGGAAAGACAATGTCCTCTTTGAGATATACGCTGAAAGAAGCACCAAGCTTGAGGCTGCGTTAAAGCTTGCAGATAAACTTCATCCTATTGGTGTAGGTAAAAAATGGGGCGAACAGATGCTCATAGAGACTGTTCCAGCGAAGACCTACCACCCGAAAATTTTCGCCATAGAAAGGTAAACTGTAGCAGAGCCTCAGAATTTTGTTACTTCTGGCTTGCTATTGGCTTTGCACTGGCTTTCTTGGTTGTTTTGGAGGTCTGGAAAATGCTTTTTATGTCTGTCAACATCGATGCTAAAAATATGGTTAGCATTATTAGGTGGGGGATTATGAGCGCAGTTGGCACCTTTAACGGAAACGCAAATAACGAAGGCAGCAGAACTGTTAATGTTGGAATAATCAGAACCATGTTTAAGTTGTTGGGTTTAAGTAGCGATTGTAAAGCTATGAGAGGTGTTAAGATGACTCATTTAATGTATAAGGCTAATTTGAGCTATTCAACTCTCCACAGATACCTTAACATCGCACTTAAACAAGACTTGATTAAGAAAGTTTGTAATGATGATAGCTCCGTTGTTTATTGCACCACGGAAAAGGGTAAACTTCTCCTAGAAAAACTCAAAGATGTCAAGTATGCCCTGCAACTTTAGAGAAGGCGGTTAGGTTAACTCACATATAGCTATTTCTTTTTGTCTAGCCTTTAAACGAATTTTTAACTCCAGGTCTCTGGAAGTGTAGTTTCCAATGATTATGTCTTGGAGTTTAATTTCTCCAAGTTTAGGTAAAATTATTTGCCCCGTTGGAGGCTTGCTTTTCTCAATTTTTTGATTTAAGTTTTGCAGCCACTTCGACACTTTCACGCTTCCAGTTTCCACATCGTATTCTACGAGGTTGTATTGGCTTAGGTCTTTTAAGATTAAATGAAGCTGCTCTTTTGGGATATCCGTCTCTCTAGCTAGTTGCCTAAGGTTTTTTGTCTTCTGCTCTTCGATGAGTGCGAGAATTTCTGCAACTGTTAGCATAGCCTTAAATAGACGGCTTCATTATATTAAAGTTTAAGAATTTTTTGTCTATTTCGAAGCTATTACTTTTGTAGAAAAATAGAGTTTTTGTCTAGACAAACTAGATTTTTCATTCATATGGGGTTTATAAAGAAGCATTGGCATTTATCTCCAGCTTTGGGGAGGAAGAAGCGTTTAAACATTGAAGGCTAGTGGCGACTTGACTTTTCAAGTCCGCTCCGGTGGGAGGGACAGGCATAGTGTTGACTGTGAAGGGTAGAGGGGCCCGCGACGAGTTTCTCCGCAAGCTTAAAGAAGAATGGAAGCAGATGTGGAAGGAGCGCTTCGACGACAAAGTTAGAGCCGAAGGTATAGCTGCCCGAGATTACCCCTTGCTCTTTATGGATAGAGGCTTCATAATTTTTGCAAGTCGAGACGCGAAAACGCCGACTTTTTCAGAGATAAAAGAGTTTTGGGCTTCCCAAGGGCTTGTTTACTCCCCCCGATCCCGTGGTGGGCGGGTGGAGAAAATTCATAAGAACCCATGTTTTAAGCCAGCAGCGCACAAAGCGCGATAAAAGGGCTCAACAGTACATTGAAGACAAGAGGAGAAGCAGCAGCCGAAAAAGGGCGGAAGGGGCTGGCTTCACATAGTATAGATGGCTAAACTGCAATTCAGCCTCCCTTTTTGGCGCTTTATCCTTAATACACCATTTCAAGGTGATTGTTTTGGGAAACTACAGAAGTAGACTGGACATTATAGCAGACATCCTTATGGTTGTTAAGGGGAATGGCAGTGCAAAGAAGACCCAAATCATGTATGGGGCAAATTTAAGCTACGCCGTTTTATCCAAGTATTTGGCTGAAATCCTAAACGCTTGCCTATTAAAATTTGAAAGCAGCAAACGCCATTATATGCTAACCGAAAAGGGCAAAAAGTTTCTGCAACATCACCGCGAATATTCTAGACGAAACAGGCACGTGGAGCGTCAACTGGAAACAGCGAACGCAAAAAGGAAAGTTTTGGAGGAGCTCTGCTCTGCGTAAAACCGCCATGCTGGTGAAATTTTGCCAAAACATAAAACTTTAACCGCGACTCTATGGACAATCGCGTTTTTCACACTTATCCTTGCATTCCGTACTTCTCAAGCTTTATGTTTTAGCCAGGCAGAAGCCGAGTCCGCGATTCAATCTGCTGAGAGCAGGCTTTTAGACTGTTATGAGGCGGTTTATGGGGCTGAAGAGGCTGGTGCTAACGTAAGTAGCTTGTTGATGGTTTTGAATGAGGCTGGGCGGCTTTTGTCTAAGGCTAAACTTGCCTATAGTAATGGGAACTTTGACTTGGCTTATATGTATGCGTTAAACTGCAGCGAAAGGCTTGAAGGGATCAAAAACCAAGCTGACAGCCTAAAACGTGAAGCGGAGCAAGCCAGACACATGGATTTTTTGATCAATTATGTGGGTTCTGCCGCTGGCGCCGTGGCGGTTATGGTTGGCGGCTATGTAGCTTGGGTTTTTATCAAAAGGCATGAAAAGTCCTAGTGAATGGCGGGTTTACGCTTGAAAATTGCTGAATATTGGCTTTTGTACTGGACTGTTATTGGTGTTTTCGCCTTGCTGGTGGCTTCGCCTTTCCTTAGTCGCGTGTTAGTTTATCCGCGAACAGAATTCTTTACGGAGCTTTGGATTTTAGACGAGAACCACAGGGCTGAAAATTACCCATTTAACGTTACACCCAACCAAGAATACACCATTTATTTAGGCATAGCCAACCGTTTAGGCTACTGCGCCTATTACACGGTGCAGGTGAAATTCCTAAACTGGTCGCAGACTAAGCTTATGCCAACCCGTTTCGGACCCATTAAAGAACGTCTTCCAAGCAGTTTGCCATCACTATTTAACTTAACGGCCTTCGTGGCGGACGAGCAGGTCTACGAAATCCCAATCACGTTTTCCTTTAACTATACCTGGGATCAGCCGCCCACGAAAGTTGAACTTTCCAGTTTGTGGTTTAACGGCGTAAGGCTAAACATGGGCAACTACACACTGTCATGGGATGCTGATAACAAGGCATTTAGGGGGTTCCTATTCTTCGAGTTATGGTTATATAACAATGACACAAACGGTTTCGATTATCACGGACGGTTTGTTGGCTTATGGTTTAACATGACCGTTTCTTTTAGTTGAAATAAATGTATGAAAAAGTTTTAAACATGGTTTTACATTCGACTCATCGTGACTAATATGAGGATTAAGCGAAAAATTGGACAGAAGGGAAGATAGTGATCCCAAAGGATGTTTTGAGCCGTAAAATTTAGAGATTGATTAGGCTTATAATTTTTCTATTGCCTTTAACGTTTCGCTATAAATTTTGGCGCTTATGTAAAAGTTTGCATCTATAAGTTTTTCAAGCGTTTGTTTGGCTTCCTCTTTTGTTATTAGCTTCCTTTTTGTGGCTGTTAGGACTATGTATATGGTTCCTCTCGGGGTTAAGCCGAGCTGTCGGGCTGCTTCCCTTGCATTCGTCTGGTCTATTAGGATTAGTTTTTCCTTTTTCTGTTTGGCAAGAATTATTGCTTGAGCTTCACCTATATCTATTCCTGCCATTTTCGCCAAGGCTTCAGATTTGTTGTTGTTTTCTTCTGTTAAAGGATGGGGTGTGATCCATCCTTCTTTTAAGGCTTGTTCTATTGAAATGGCGTCTGGATAACCTTTTTCTTTTCCTCGGTCCACTGTTTCGTTTTTGACTTCTTGTGGTATTTGGATTTGTGGGAATATGCTTTTCAGCAGCTGGAGTTTGCCGAGTTTTGCCATGTAGATTAGCGGAGTGGCATTTGAAACCGTCATGGGGTTTTACTCCTTCATGGCTGCTTCTATGTCCTCCTCAAGGTCTTTCTGCGAGTATTGAAATTGAATTCCCATTTTTGCCGCCATTTCCATCATTTCTCTAAGGGTTAGACCCGCAAGCCTAGCAGCCCGCCACAATGTCACTTGTCCCTCGCGGTAAAGCCTTAACGCCTTCTCAATCTTCCACTGCTTTATTCCTCTCACCAGAAGTTTTCGGATCACTGTGGCCCTGTCTGTTTGCTCTTCCTCCTCAATTTCCTTCAAGATCTTTGCAATTTCCTCCGGGATGCGCGTGGAAACTATTTCGCCCATGAAGATACCGTTTACATTTATTCGTAAACGATACATATAAATGTTTACAAAAATTGCGATGTGTAAATATTGAGCGCGGAGAAGCTTAAGGTTGCTGTTGTTGGTTTCGGCAAGATGGGCATGTTACACGCTGGAATTTTGAGTGTTTTGCCAAGGGTTCAGCTGGTTGCCGTTTGCGAGAAAAGTGGTTTGGTTCGGAGGTTTTTGAAGAATTTGTTTAAGGATGTTTCTGTGGTTGGCGATGTTGGCCAGCTTAAGGGTTTTAGTTTGGATGCTGTTTGTGTGACGACGCCCATTGCTTCTCATTTCGCCATTGTTAAGGACGTTTATGACCTTGGGGTTGCGTCTAACGTTTTTGTTGAGAAGCCTCTTGCCTCAAACTATGATGAGGCCGAGGAGCTTTGTGGTTTGGCGCGTAGGCTGGGCGGTGTCAATATGGTTGGTTATATGCGGCGTTTTTCCGTAACTTTCAAGAAAGCTAAAGAATTGTTAAATCAGGGGGTTATAGGCGAACCAGCTTCTTTTTCAGCTTATGCTTACTCCTCAGACTTTTTCGGAATTGATAAAAATTCGAAGTTTCATACGCCTAAAGTTGGTGTTTTGAGGGATCTTGGATGTCATGCCATAGATTTGGCGTTATGGTTCTTCGGCGATTTCAAGGTTAAGAATGCGAAGATAGATTCTCTGTTTGGTGAGGGTTCGGAGGATTCTGCATTTTTCGAGGTTGAAAACGATGGTGTTGGTGGCAAGTTTGATGTTTCATGGTGTGTGGATGGGTATCGCATGCCTGAGGTTGGGTTTACTGTTGAGGGTTCTAGGGGGTTATGAGGGTGAATGATGATGAGTTGGAGTTAAGCTTGAATGATGGAGAAAAATTTAGGTGGTTTAGGCATGATTTAAAGGATGGTGTTGGTTTTTGGCTTGGAGCCGCGCGCCTATGAGAAAGCTGCATATAAAGTTTACCCCCAATAATGAACACACACTCATTCATTATGAAGGGGGTCATGGGGAAAACGTTCCCCCATCACACTTAAGCGTTAAACCTTTTTCAGGTCACCTCCTTAAGGCTTTAATCCCCCTCTAAAAGAGGGTCATGCGCCTATACGCCGACAAAAGCGGCAATACGGCTTCGACATCCAGGCACCCCCAATCGCATAAACGTCCCCTCTAAGGGACAGCGCGTCCACGAGGAGCCATCAAACGCCTGACCTTGAAGGAAAAGCCCTGAAACCCCTGCGATTCTTCAACACCGAATAGCAGGATAATAGAAGCCTCCTAGCTGTGGCCACTATAGCTATCTTCCGGCCACGCTTCTCAGCTATACGATGATAAGAACGCGTTATGCCCGTGTCATACTTAACATGCGTCATGGCGGCTTCAACCATAACCCAACGCAGCCAACGGCTACCCTCACGCGTAATCCCACCATGCCTAGTAACACCACCACTATTATACGTGGATGGAACAAGACCAGCATAACTGCAAAGGTGACCACCACTCCTAAACCGGTTAACATCACCCATTTCAGCCTTAACAAGCAAAGCCGTATAATAGCCAACACCAGGAATAGTCATTAATAAGCGCACATCCTCATCCAACCCAGCCAACTGCTTAAGCTCTCGGCTTAAACGACGTATCTCACAATTCAAAACCACGATCAAACGAAGATAGCAGTCTATAGGCTCCAATCCTAAACTTCTAAGCCAGTCAACACCCTTACGGGTGAAAAGCCCCAATCTTTCAGGAGGCTTCAACCCTTCATAGGCTAAAACACCCCTGATTTTAGCCTTAAGCTTAGCCCTTTCCCTAACAAGAAAAGCTCTACGCCTAACTTTTTCCCGTAAACAGGCAATTTCTGGAGGAGGCATATAGCTTTGGGGCAAAGCGTCAAGCCTCACAAGCTCAGCAATAGCCTTGCTGTCCACTTTATCGCTTTTAATCCTTGCCTCCGCTATGTAACGCGTCTTCTTAGGATGGCCAACCTCAACCCTAAACCCCCTATCAACCAAAGCACGGTACAACGGAACAATGTAGGTTGAGGACTCCAAACCTATCTTTTCAACATTAAACTTTTCAAGGAAACTTGGAACGTTCTCATTCGCAAGCTTTCTCTGAGCGACAACTCGACCAGCCTGGTCGAGGACAGTGGCGAAAGTCCAATCCTTATGCACATCCAAACCAATATAGGCGCTCATAACATGGCTTGAGCGCCCCAAACATTTAACCCTTCGCATGAATTCATGAAAGATGTTTTTGTTAGGAAACGTCATGTAGGGGTTTCTTTGATTTTTTGGGTGTGGTTGGCCATGCCCGTCGATGGTATGCGCCCTTTTGCGGCCGTTCGCATGAATGGGCTTTTCCGTTGCGACTGTTTAATTGGGCTTCGCGCCCGGATAGCTGCTTGTCGCGTGAAGGCCAACATACAGTTTGAGGGGGTGAAAACCCATGGTGAGTGTGGGTGTGGATATTCATAAGGCTAGCGGCTTCGCTGTGGTTAAGGATGATGGTGGAAGGGTTGTTGCAAGCTTCACCTTCAAAAATGACAAGTGTGGCATCGGCGAGTTTGTTGAGAGGCTTCAGGGTTTCAGGGATGTGAGGGTTGCTGTTGAGTCTAGTGGGAACTTTTGGGTTAAGCTTTACGAGGCTCTTGAAGCGAAGGGTTTCAGAGTTGTCTTGTCTAATCCTGCAAGGACTAAGGCTATTGCCGAGGCTAAGATTAGGTCGGATAGGCTGGATGCTTCAACGCTTGCTGACCTTTTAAGGGCTGGTTTGGTTGCTGAAAGCTATGTTCCGCCTAAGCATGTCAGGGTGACCTGAAAAAGGTTTAACGCTTAAGTGTGATGGGGAACGTTTTCCCCATGACCCCCTTCATAATGAATGAATGTGTGAGTGTGTGTTCATTATTGGGGGTAAACTTTATATGCAGCTTTCTCATAGGCGCGCATCAAACCAGAAGCCAGCCGAAGCTGAGTTTATACACATTAGACAAGCGATCCAGAACACATGGGCCTGAAGGGCTGAAAGGGCTTATAGGCATAAGGCTTCAGCCGAAAGAGCCATTTCAAGGCTTAAGATGCACCTAAGCCTGGAAAACCATAAGGTTAAACGCCTAAGAAACATAGCCATACACACGTTACTATGCATAATAGCCATGCTACTCATAGCTCATAGCTTTAACAGCAATAAAACACGGAAAACCAGAACAAATAAGGGCTATAACAAGGCTAACATAAAATTGACAGAAAGACATCAATTTAGCAACACCCTAGCGCGTAAAGGTAAAGGAAAAAAGCATATAAACATTTCTCACATATTCTATAAAGGGGGTTGGCTGTGAAATTTGCTGTTGAATGGCCTTATCCAGTAAACTACGAAAAAGTGAATGAGGTTGAAACCGACGTCCTTGTTGTGGGAGGGGGAATCGCTGGATCGTGGGCGGCATTAACAGCTGCTAAGAGGGGTGTGAATGTTGCTGTTGTGGACGAAATGGATGTTTTCTCTGCTGGTCCAGCCGGATGTGACCATTGGAATTTTGCTTTTGACAATCCAGCTTGTAAGATTAAGCCTGATAGGGCTATTGAAATTTTAGAACGTGTCACGGGGGGGCGTGTTACAGGAATTGCCCGCTATGTGACTTTTAACGAGTCTTTTAAGACTCTTCTAGAACTTGAGAAGCTTGGCGCGAAGATCAGGGATACGGACGACGAGTTTAAGGGAGCGCCATTTAGAGATGAGGAAACAAAACTCTTATACGCCTACGACTATGATATTAAAAGCTCCATAAGGGTATGGGGGCAAACTTTTCGGCAGGCACTTTACGCAGAACTTGTGAGGTTAAGAATCCCATTGTATAATAGAATTTTAGCTACAGGTCTGCTCACTGAAGGAGGAAAAGTTGGAACGCGTGTTGTAGGGGCAACAGGTGTTAACATACGGACTGGTGAGTTTTACGTTTTTAAGGCGAAAGCGACCGTGTTATGTACGGGAGGTATGGATGGCGCTTGTAGAATTTGGAGCTATTGGGGCTACTGTTTCAACTCGCTACACTCTCCTTCAATTGCTGGTGTTGGTCACATGATGGCTTTTAATGCCGGCGCTCAACTAGCTCATTTAGATGCTTTTGGAATTGGCATGCGTTCTCACGGCGAGATGCCGTCCTATGCTACGGGCAACCCAGGCAATACATGGTATCCCTGTACAATAGTCGACGCTAAAGGAAAAGAGGTTCCATGGGTTGACGACTATGCGAAAAAGTCTCTTGAATCATTAGAAGAACGTACTCGCTCAAGTTTGCGTGGCTATGAAGCCGTCGCTGGTGTACCTACATGGCCAGCAGAATTGTTCCCAAGACCGATATCCCACTATCCACCCTCAAAAGAGGCCCAAGATGACTTCTTTAATCGTGTTAGGATGGGAGAGTACACCCTACCACTTTATGCTGATCTGCCAAGTATGCCTGAATATGAAAGGAGGGCCATCTTCGGATTGATGGTAGCGCAAGAGGGAAAGACATGGATTTTATATAGAAATCTAACGCAGGCTGGGTTTGACCCCGATAAGGATCTTCTTCAAAGCTATTGGTTCGGCGCAACAGCGCCTCTACGCGCGGCCTTAGATCCGCTAGAAATCATTTATCGTCAAGGAGGGGGCGGAATTGTACACGATTGGGACTTCAAAACAAGTCTTGAAGGGCTATATGTCGCTGGAGATGCATGCATATATAGCTCCGAGCATTCTGGAGCAGCTGTTACAGGTCGTTGGGCCGGCGCTAAAGCTGCCGATTATGCCAAGAAGGTTTCTTTTGGGGATGTTGACTGGAATCAGGTTGAACAGGAAAGGAAAAGGGTTTATGCACCCACCACTAGAACATCAGGCATAGATTGGAAAGAGCTAAATGTTGCCATATGCAAAGTTATGCGAACATACGTTAACGACTTGTCCAACGAGGAGATGCTTAAGATAGCCCTTAAATGGCTTGAAGAAATGGAGCAGGGGGAAGCCCAGAAGCTGGTTGCCAGGAACCCCCACGAGTTGGCCAGAACATTGGAAACTTTAGCTGTCTTGAAAAACGCAAAATTAATAGTGATTTACATGCTTGAGAAAATGCGAAGAGCTGAAGTGAAAGGCATGTTAACAATGAAAATTAAGGAGGATGGCGAAGTGGAGTTTAGGGAGCTTCCGCCTCGTTGGTGGCTTCAACCACCTTATGCTCCAACATATAGGGAGAACTATGAAAGGCATAAACCATGGTGAAAGTGCATGAGCGAAACTAAAAAATATTATGCGCCAATAAGTGTCAGCTCAATTGTGGAGTTTGACCCCCAAGTGTGTGATGGGTGTTATCCAACTTTCCGCGAACCCCTATGCGTTAAGGCTTGCAGAATGGACATTTTACTACCTAACCATGATAGAACTAAGCCTCCAATACTCATATACCCAGATGAGTGCTGCGAATGCGGCTGCTGCGTCCACGCATGCCCAAAAAGCCTGAAAGGAGCAATAAAAATGAACTGGCCAACACATAAGCAGCCAAGATGGAAACGAAAAACAACAGGCGAACACTTCCGCGTAGGAATGCCCAACCCGCCGCCACCAAACCCAAAACCACCAGTTGGAGGATGGTACCCAGAAGTAAAAAAGAAAGAATAACACAAAAAGAAAACCCACCGCTTTTTCTGTTTTAACTGTTAGTGATGTCTTTTTGACTTCGACAATCAACGTCAGCATGGATATAGATCCAAAACAATGTGTTTTCTGCGGTTTATGTGAAATATTCTGCCCATTCAACGCCATAAAAGTTTACGTCGACGACAAACCTTTAACCTCAACATTAAAACCCGGCATACTTCCAAAATTATTAAGAAACGTTGAAATCGACGTGGAGACATGCCGACGTGTCAACATGCTTTGCGAACGTCTCTGCGTAGACGCTTGCCCCATTAACATAATCCACTTTAACCAATCCCACATCCAAATAGACGATATCGCCGAATGCTTAACATGCGGATGGTGTCAAGCCGTCTGCCATTCAGTCATAAAAGTTGAAAAAACCTTCCAAGGCATTATCAAAATTAACAATGAGAAATGTCCAGAGGAATGTAGAAGTTGCCTCTACGCGTGTCCAGTAAACGCCATATACCTAGATGAAGATGGAAAAGTCAACGTACTAGAAGAATTCTGTATCTTATGCGGAGCCTGCAAAAACCACTGCCCAGAAAACAACCTAATTACAATAAGCATAACCCACATAAACACAAAACAACCAAACAATTGGAAAACAGTGAAAGAAAGGCTCACACAGTACACGCCACAGCAAAACAAAACCTCCATCAAAAACCCAGACACCCAATGGCCAAAAACAACAAAAATCAACAACACAGAAAAAATAAAAATAGAAAGAAAAACATACCTCCGAAAACAAGCCTTAGAACTAAACAAAAATCGATGCAAAAAATGTCAAATATGCTACATAACCTGCCCAAAAGCAGCAATACACATAACACGCACAACACAATAAATCATCCCAAACAATTAGCGGTACATCTAAATATTCACGGAATCATTCTTCTATGTGATATGAACGATTTATATCCTGGTTTTCTACTGCCGGTTTGGAATTGGAAAACACCTGCGACGGATATTCCTGAGCATGTTAATGGAAACTTTAGGGTTGTAAAACGGGTGGTGAAGGCTGGAACAGCCTGGCCTATGTGCAAAACTTTAGGGTATGACTACTGCATATTCATGAATGAAGCTACATTGACACTTCTACAAGAAAAAATCGAAGACAAATGGAGGGATTGGATGGTGGACAGCCCATATGAATGGTTCGCGATGGGCGAGTATGCAATCAGAGCCATGCCGCCCAACGTTCTCGTGGGAGGCTTAGGTTTAGGCCTAATCCTACATCACTTGACGCTGAGAAAAGACATAGAAAAAATAGTTGTCGTCGAACTTAGCAAAGAAATTATTGAGATGATATCTCCATACGTTCCAAAAGATGATCGTATTGAAATAATTCAAGGTAACTTCTTTGAAGTCATTCCCAAATTGGTCTCTGAACGAAACATCTTCAACACTGTGATAGTTGACATTTGGGCAGGCGACCCATACAATTACATTGAGGATTTCAAAAAAGCCCTCGCTCTGCTTTACAGCAACTATCCAAACGCGATGCACCTGTTCCATCCACTTCAGAAAATAGTGGACAAAGACATAATTGCGCAAAACTTAGAAGGCGTCAAAAAACCTATACGATTCATACCAAAAACCGAGAACAACATTGCACTTGGCTGACTCGCAATAACACGCGCAGATATGTCTAAAGGTGAGGAGACGTGTTACTGCAGGCTTGCCCGGGCCATGGGAAAGAGGAACATCTGTCCATACGTGGAGGAGGAGTGTACTGTTATGCTGTGCATAGCGTGCCAAGCAACCAAGGCGAGCCAGCAGGACCTCATGATTAAACAGAACAAGGCGATCACACTCCTACTGAACCAGATTAGGGATCTGCTACACGAAAGTTATCTCCCCGATTTTAAGAGTAAGCGTACGCCTAAGAGTAAAACAGGCGACGCCTAGGTTTGTATTAGCTTTTGGATGATTTCTATAAGAAGCTTTTTGACATCTGTTTGGCGCTATCCTTTGAAGCGCTTCGTAGTTTCTGGATCAGCCGCACTGAACTAACCGCCATACTCCTTTCCAAGCATCTGCCTAACTCGTTGTCTTGTTTCATAGACGCTTAATCTCTTACGCGCACATGACTGGCAAAATATTCAGGGTTTTTGGCTGGTTTTCAACCTGTTTTTAGTTTTGGGAAGCGTCTTCTTGCTTTAGGCTTGTTATGAGGGCTTATTTTAGGCTTGGGTTGAGGCTGCAGGAGCTGTTTGGGTTATGGTTTCGGCTGCTTTTTCGCCTTTTATTTGGCTTGCCCTTCAGCCTTTTAGGCTGTCCAGTATCTTATGCTTCCAGCTTTTTTGGGTTTTCCAGCCTTGTAGGAGGCTATTATGACTGCTAAAACGCACATCAGCGTTATGCAGGCGTGGATTGTGACGTTTGCTAAGCCCCTGTAATGGTGGTTTTCTAGGTTTAGCTGGCGTTTCAATTTCTTGAATATGCGTTCGGCGCTGAGCCTTTCATGATAGG